>Ga0194060_10002319_pt1 | contig 13587 bp, 13 predicted proteins | sample SepL225m_MetaG_FD_163427 | JGI IMG/M metagenome (GOLD analysis project Ga0194060, IMG submission 163427) | Anoxic zone freshwater microbial communities from boreal shield lake in IISD Experimental Lakes Area, Ontario, Canada - Sep2016-L222-5m | ecosystem: Environmental > Aquatic > Freshwater >... | reverse complement strand
GATCTGGTCCATATCTGCTACGTGATAGCCCGTAACCACATCCAGACCTTCCGACTCGAGCCACTTTTCATAGGTAGTCCGGGTGCCGAAGGGCGAGGGCGGCAATTTCTTTTCCATAGGTTTCTTCTCCTTCATGATAAAATATTAAAATTTCCCCATTTTTCCGACTTCCGCAATGATATCGGCGGGCTGATGAAGAATCTGCTGCAGGATCTTCATCGTTTCCGGGGCACTGGTATACTCGAGTTCCATCTTGAGCTTGCCGGCCTCTTCACGGGCTTCAGGGTCTTGGGCCAGCTTACGGAAGGCCTCCCGCAGGATGTTCATAGTAGCCTCCGGTGTTTTCGGCGGCGCCACATAAGGCCGGCCGATACGGTCCGGTGCGGCAAGGATGGAGATCACCGTCTTGACTTGTTTTGTCTTGGCCAAATCTTCGTTGACGGGCAGGTTTTCAATGCCCGGCGCCGCGATCGGTCCCCGAATTAACGGACGAAGCAAGCCCCGGTCGATATACTGCTTGGCCGTTGTATAGGTGAAGCCGTAACCGGCCACCTCCTTCCTCTCGAGCGCCAGGACGATGTCCGCTGTCTGGGGGTAGGTGACAAATTTCACATTGGCGCCCATAAACTCCTTGACCAGCGGCGCGAATTGGGAGCCCGTGTCGATTTCACCCGTATTGCCCACAAAAATAGGCTCCTTGGCCTTTTTCATGTCCTCCACGTTCCGGTAGGGCAAGTCGGCCCGCAGGGTAAAGACCGCCGCTTCCACGGCAGCCGAACCGACCCAGGCATACTTTTGCAGATCGAAGCGGACGCCGTCGAGTCTGAGCAATTGGGCCAGCGTCACATAGCGGTTGAAGGTGCCGATGGTGAGCCCGTCCGGCTTAGCCATATTATACAGGTTGTTGGCCGCAATCATGCTGCTGGCGCCGGGCATGTTCTGCACCATGACGACGGGTTTGCCCGGAATGAATTTGGGCAGATGCTTAGCCAGGAGACGGGCCATCCGGTCATATCCGCCGCCGGGCGCATAGCCGACGATGATGGTAAGCACCTTCCCCTCGTAATAGGGCTTGACCGCCGCTACAACGGACGAGGCTAGGATAGCGGGAACAACAAAAACAAGACAAAGGGCGAGTGCTATTTTTTTCATCTGTTACCTCATTTCATAAGTTACTGAACATACAACCGGCGGAACCGCCGCCGGTGGCGTCCTTGCCAGTTTCCCGGCCGGTAGGAGCAGCGGCCGAATGCGGCAGCAATGCCTCGCTTTTATTAAATACCGGGCGAATTGTCAATCAAGTAAAAGGGGAATTTTTATCGCCTTGATAATCGGAGGAATTTCGGTTACTGTGGCGGCGCATTGATCTTGTTAAGGTAGGAGAAAGCAGCTGAGCGAGGTAAGGGCATGACGTCAGAGAGAGAAGAAAAGTTAAGCAGGCTGAGGGAAATCCTGGAGAGTATGCAGAGCGTTGTCGTGGCTTTTTCCGGGGGGGTGGACAGCACCTTTCTGCTGAAGATGGCTTTGGACACGTTGGGAACGGACAAGGTGCTGGCCGTCACGGGCCAGTCGGCCACCTACCCCGCCTGGGAGTTTGCGGAAGCCCGGGAGCTGGCCCGCACCCTGGGGGCCCGGCAGCTGATCATCGCGACTGAGGAGCTGGCTCACGAAGATTTTGCCGCCAACCCGCCGGAGCGCTGCTATTTCTGCAAGCAGGAACTGTTTTCCCGCCTGGAGAACATTGCAGCGCAGGAAGGGGCAGCGGATATCCTCGACGGGACCAATCTCGATGATTTGGGCGACTTCCGCCCCGGCCGGAAGGCGGCGCGGGAACGGGGCGTCCGGAGCCCCCTGCTGGAGGCGAAGCTGACGAAAGACGATATCCGCTTCTTTTCCCGTCAGCTCGGCCTGACCACCTGGGACAAGCCGGCCTGCGCCTGCCTGAGCTCCCGCTTCCCCTACGGGACAAGGATCACGCAAGACAAGCTCACTCAGGTGGAGCGCGGCGAGGACTATCTGCGCACCCGGGGCTTCCGGCAGTTCCGCCTGCGTCACCACGGCGATGTGGTCCGCATCGAGATCGACCGGAAAGAATTCCCTGCGCTGCTGGCCCAGGGGCCGGAAGTGGCGCAGAATCTCAAGGCAGCCGGCTTTACCTATGTGGCGCTGGACCTGGAAGGTTATCGGACCGGCAGCATGAATGAGACGCTGGCGGCCAAGGATAAAGTAGATCCATGACGAGGTGGCCATGAACGAAGAGCGCTTGCGGGAACTCCTGCTCAGTATCCGGGACCAGAGAATGGACGTGAATGAGGCGGTGCAGGAGTTAAAACGGCTGCCCTTTGACGATCTGGGTTTCGCCAAGATCGATTTTCATCGCGAGCTCCGGCGCGGCTTTCCGGAAGTGGTTTATTGCGCGGGCAAAACGACGGAACAAATCGTGACTATCGTCGCGCGGCTGGCCCGGCAGGCGGACAACAACATTTTGGCCACACGGGCGGGCCGGGATGTTTATCTGGCAGTGGCGGCGGAAGTTGACGGCGCCGAATATCACGATCTGGCCCGGCTGATTATTATCCGGCGCGGCAAACAGGAAAAAAGGGGGTGTATCGCGGTTCTGAGCGCAGGCACCTCGGATATGCCCGTGGCGGAGGAAGCTGCCCTGACGGCCGAGGCGATGGGAAACCGGGTGGAACGCATCTATGATGCGGGCGTGGCGGGCATCCATCGGCTCCTGAATCACCGCGACCAGCTGCTGGCCGCCCGGGTGCTCATCGTAGTGGCCGGGATGGAAGGCGCCCTGCCCAGTGTGGTGGGCGGCCTCGTGGATAAGCCTGTGATCGCCGTCCCCACGAGCGTCGGTTACGGCGCCAGCTTCGGCGGCCTGGCGGCCTTGCTGGCCATGTTGAACAGCTGCGCGAGCGGCATTTCGGTAGTCAATATCGACAACGGCTTCGGGGCCGGTTATCAGGCCGGGTTGATCAATAGATTGGAAGCGGCCGAGGTAAATTAGCAGCGTGAAAATCGCCTATTTTAATTGCTTTGCCGGTGCGGCCGGCGACATGATTCTGGGAGCGCTGCTTGATGCGGGCCTGTCCGCCGAACAGCTCCGGGCGGATCTGGCACTGCTTTCCTGCCGCGGCTTCCGCCTGGAAATAAAGCGGGCAGCCAAACAGGGCATCATGGGTACGCAGGTCAACGTCATCGTGGACGATGATCAGCCGCACCGTTGCCTGGCCGATATCACCGCCCTGCTTGACGCAAGCGCTCTGCCGGCAGCCGTCTGTGAAAAGAGCAAGCACATTTTTGGGCGTCTGGCAGAGGCCGAAGCCAAAGTGCATGGTGTAGCGATTGATGAAGTCATCTTCCACGAGGTGGGGGCGCTCGATGCCATTGTAGACGTGGTGGGCGCTGTCAGCGGCCTGTGGCGTCTGGGCATCGAGGCGGTTTACGCCTCCCCGCTGAACGTGGGCGGCGGCTTTGCCCGCTCCGCTCACGGAATCCTACCCGTGCCCGGTCCCGCCACCCTGGAACTGCTCAAGGGCATCCCCGTCTACTCGCGGGGCGCGCAAAAAGAGCTGCTTACTCCCACCGGAGCGGCGATCCTGGCCACCTGCTGCCGCCTCTTCGGGGAGATGCCGCTCATGCGGATTGAAAACAGCGGGTACGGCGCCGGCCATCATGACCTGGAAATTCCCAACCTGCTCGGCGTCACCATTGGAGAAACAGGGGACAGACATACCGTTGCCGCCCCTGCCGCCGGCGGTTATCACCAAGCCCCGGCCTTGATGATGGAAGCCAATATCGACGACATGAACCCGGAGTTTTACGATTATCTGATGACGGGTCTCCTGGAAGCCGGGGCGATGGACGTCTTTCTCCAGAACATTCAGATGAAGAAAGGGCGTCCCGCCGTAACGGTATGCGTCCTCATGCGCCCCGAGGACGAGGACCGGTTTCGGCGGCAGATCTTCGCCGAGACTACCACCCTCGGACTCCGGGTCTATCCCGTCACCAAGCACATGCTGCCCTCTGAAATAATCACCCTGCAAACCAGCCTGGGCAACGCCCGGGTAAAGATTGCCCGTCTGGAGGGGGAGATATGCAACGTAGCCCCGGAATACGAGGATTGCCGCCGGTTGGCCCGGGAAAACAAGCTGCCGCTGAAGGCGGTTTACGATATTGTCCGCACGGCCGCCGGCAAGGTTGTCCGGAACCATACGTAGAAAAGTGCTTTCAATAATCAACTTGATATGTTAGAGTACACAGCGTTTTGCTGGGAAGAGGGTGGGAACAAGAATAACAGGCCAATGAGAGGAACAATCATGAAAAGAAAAAATTTCATTCTTTTTAGCGGGGGAGCAAAGGGGGCGGAAGCGGAATTCGGCCTGAATGCGGAGCGGATGGGAATCGAGGAGGTGAACTTCACCTTTGAAGGCCACGGCATCATGCGTCAGCGCGGCTTGCGCATCCTGAACCACGAAGAACTGAAAAATGGGGATGTGAGTCTGGAATACGTCTCAAGATTGATGAATCGCCGCTACACGGCAAGTCCGACGCTGCGCAAGGTTCTGCAGAGCATCTGGTATCAGGTTAACAGCGCCCAGGGGATTTTCGTGATCGGAGAGATTCTGCCGGACAACACCGTCAAGGGAGGAACGGGATGGGGCGCCGAGTTTGCGAAGATCTGCAACAAGTCGCTGTATGTGTTCGATCAGAAGCGCGATGCCTGGTTCCGCTGGAATCAGGTGGAGTGGGTGGAACGCGAGAAGGGGGAAGAACCCGTCATCACGAACAATCATTTCGCCGGAACGGGAACACGCTTTCTCGAAGAAAACGGCAGGAAAGCGATTGCCGATCTCTTCGAGCGCACCTTTGCCTAAGATAAATTGAGAGAGAGGCATGCCGGAACCGACTCCGCTGTACAAATATAAAATTACCCTCGAATACGACGGCACCGGTTATCGGGGCTGGCAAACCCAGAAGAATGCCCGCAGCGTCCAGGGAACGCTGATTGAGGCGGCTGAAAAAATCCTCGGCAAAAAAATCGAGCTGCAGGGCGCAGGGCGCACCGACGCCGGCGTCCATGCCCTGGCTCAGGTCGCTCATGTCGCCTCCCCCCGCAAAGTAAATCCCGGACGCCTCCTGCAAGAATTAAACGATCTGCTCCCTGCGAGCATCAATGTTCGGAACGTCGAGACGGCGCCACGGGATTTTCATGCCCGCCACCATGCAAAAATGCGGAGTTATCTGTATATCGTGTCCCGGCAGCGCACTGCCTTCGGCAAACGGTATGTATGGTGGGTAAAGGACAAGCTGGATATGAAGCGGATGCTGACCGTCATCGAATTGTTCCGCGGCTTCCACGATTTTGCCTCCTTTGCCGACAAACGGCGGGACAAGGATGTTTCAACCACGGTGCATCTTTACGCAACGGAACTGCATGAATGCGGCGATCTGCTGATCTTCCGCATCCTGGGCTCCCATTTTTTATGGAAGATGGTGCGCCGCCTGGTGGGTATAACGGTGGAGGCGGGAAAAGGCAACCTTACGGCTGCGGAGGTGAAGCAGATGCTAACCAGCTTCTCCGAACTGCCGGCCCAGCTCACGGCGCCCGGTTCCGGTCTCTTTCTGGAACAGGTCCTGTATGAAGGCGATAGGCAGCATCCCCAGGAGCTGCTCCCGTTACCCCTGCTTTTCTCCGGTTTCATCCCCTCTTCCCTGTCTCCTCTTCTCCCTAGAGGGTAAATTACTGAATGCCGAGCGAAATATTGAAACATTGGCAGGAATTATTCCGTTCAGGTAAGATACCCATAGCAAGCTGAAAGCAGTAAAATGTCCGCCTCGACGGAATTGCTTTGTTTCAATCCGTAATAGTTGCCCCACTTCTACCCTCTGCCCTCACCCCTTCGCCAATAAAGGCGTTGCAGATTGCTGCCATCAAGAACAGGCACATTACCACACAACACATGTTTCCCAATTGTTCATCATTTAGCGGCTCCGGCAACTTTCGCCTCGGGAAAAAAGAAGTGATTTGTGTCGGGCAGTTTGATCTCCTGCCGGACAGGATCAGAGTAAATGTAGGCCGGGGCACTGGTGTTGCCGTCGAGGCCGCGCAATCTGGAAAAGGACTTGCGTTGCTCATCAGTGAGACTGCGGCTGACTTTCGCGAAGGCAGTCGCATAGTAATAGGACATCTCTCCGTCCAGACTGCCGTAGCGGCGGCCAAGGGCGATTACCTTATCCCGGTCCACCAGACCGCCGTTGAGAAACTTGCGCAATTCCGAGGCGATGGCACGACGCAGCTCGATGATTTTCTGGAGATCCCAGCGCTGCTGCTCCGGGATGGCAGCGATGATATTCCGCTGCTGCACGTTCAGGATGTTGAGAAACTCCTTGCCGCTGTCACCGGTTAGTGCCGTGCTGATGTCGAAATCGCGCTTGCCCATCGCGGGCATATCCTTCATGTAGAAGCCGCCAAAATAGGTCCCGTGCCGTTCCGGGCAGAAATAGGTGTCCGCCTCGGCCGACCCGGCATACCAGCTAAAGAACTCGCTCGCGTTGGTCATATAGGCGACATTGACAAGCTTTTCCGTTCCCCGGGGCAGCTTGTACGTTTCCGCATCAATGTCGGGCCAGGTGTTGAAGTCGCCGAACTTCATTTTCGCCAGCCATGCTAGCTGTTCCGGTCTGAACGATGACGCCAGGTGACCGAAAATTTGTGCCCGCCGGTAGCTCAGATCCGCGTCGAATGCGAATATGTCACCAACATGCCGCATCACCGCATCCTTGTTCAAACCCTTGCTTCCTGGAGGAATGTCGCCGTTCAATTCACCGTAGAACGCCTTGACGAGAGGAAATCGCATTTCGGCCAGCAACCGTAGTTGTACGGCTTCCTCGTGTGCTGACTTCTCCAGCAGGGCACGCTGCTCTTTATTCAGGAGATGCAGCACGTTTCCCGCGACACGATTCAGAAAGACGGGATTATGACCCTTCTCTGCCACATCAATATCCCGCATATACTGAAACCCGAAGAAATCGCAGACCTTGCCCGGCGGGATGAAGGTTGCCGCGCCGAAATCACCGGTGATGAAGGCGAGTCCGTTAAAGGCAATGGTATGGAGCTGGGCCTGCTCGGAAACCGCCTGTTCAATCGAATAGTGTTGTGCATTACCCTGAGACCGTTGGCCCCGTGCAGAATTTTCCTTAGGCAAACGGCGATCTGACTGCGTACCTGCTTGTCGGTTCGGCCGAGCCGCCAAACCACTCGCTGAGTTCATGCAAATGGCTGCCACCTTGCCTTCCCGTGTTGTATGCTGGACCCTATCGCCGGCTTTCTTGCCAATACAATCCTCAAAGGCCTGAGGCGGCGGTTCATGCCCACCGGGGGTGTCCGGTCGAGTTTGCGCTGACTGCGCTATTGCTATCCATCCACACAAACTCACAACCAGTGTTAGTACCGTCAATTTCGTCTTCATGGCTTTCTCCCCGCTGTGCCAGTTGGGTGAGGGGTGGTCTCGCGTCCAGGAGGGAAAACACGAGACCGCCTCAGATGATCGTGCAGAGCTGCTCCCATAAGGCAACAGTCTGTCCGATCGGGTCAGGAATTAGACTGTCCCGGTTGCAAATTGGGTTGGTTACCCCGTGGTTGGTTTGGTCGTGCCACCAAGCCTTTCGGTGAGTCCACGCATGTGGCGGTAACCTTTCCTTCCCGTGTTGTATGCTGAACGATATCGCCGGCCTTTTTGCCTATGCAATCCGTATAGGCTTGGGGCGGCGGTTCGCGAACACCTCCTGGTTCCGGGGATTGCGCTGACTGCGCCATTGATATGCTCGTAAACATGCTTGCCACTGCCATGAGGACCATCATTTTCGTTTTCATCATTCATTCTCCTTTCGTAATAGGGGTGCTCGTTGTCTGTACCGAAATTCATTTTCATTCGTGATAAACAGCGCTCCCTTACGGTGCAGAGAACAGAGAGTCTGTGCTGCCGATATAGCCTGTGGCAGTCGCATCGGTAATAACGGCTGAATACAGGTAATAATCGTCAGTATAGGTAAAGTCAAAGGCGGTGCCGTCCGCGTATTTGCCAGCCATGATTGATGCCCGCAGTGCCATGAGCTTGGTTTTCTGTGCGGCTGACAGTGTTTTGTAAACCTTGGCTATTACCGTCGCATAGTTGTAGTTGTTCTCGCCATCCAGCTCGCCATATGTCCCTGAAAGCGAAAGAACCTGCGCCTTGACAGAGCCACTTGTGTCAGCCGTTGTCAGGAGCGTGCGCAGCAGTGTGGCGATTTGCGTCCTTACGCTGACAATATTAGTAGACCCTGCATAGAGATTGTTCCTCTGGGTATCTACCAGGCTCGACATGAGAGTGGCCTGGGTTGAATCTACGTATCCGTAGGTACTATCGCTCAGTGCCCTGCCGGCTGTTGCGGTCAGCTGCTCGTCTATGCTGTATCCTTCGTGTCCAATGGCAGGCGCATCCTTCATGAAGAAAGAACCGAAATATGTTCCGTGGCGTTCCGGGCAGTAATAGACATCGGCTTCAAGCGAGCCGGCATACCAACTGAAGAGGTCACTGGCGTAGGAATAGATGGCTACCATATCTACCGTAGGGCCAAGCGCGGCCTTCCTGGCTTCGACAGCCGATTTAATCGGGTCTACGCTGGTGTCCGGCCACGATTTCCATCCCTTGCCCTTCATATTGGCCAAGTATGCCTTCTGAGTAGTCGTAAGCGAATTGAGGACCGATGCATAGAGCACGGCGCGGTTGTAGCTGACCTGTCCGTCAATGAGATAGAGCTCTTTTGAAGCTGCCTTGACTGCAGCCAGGCTCAACCCGGTGGTACCGCTCGGGATGTCGCCTGTCATGAGGCGGCGAAAGGCTTGCATCAGCGGAAATCTTTTCGCTCCATAGAGTGAAAAAGCGTCGTTCTGGCTCTTGGCCAAAGCTGCCAACTGGGCCATCTGGGCATCGTTCAAAATGTAGAGGACGTTTTCAGCGATTCGGGTCAGGAAGCTGGTATTGTGCCCATAGTTGTCCGGATCATTATCGCGCAGATACTGGAAGCCGGTATAGTCGGCAATCTTACCCGGAGGGAAGAAGGACTGTGCCCCCAGGTTCCCGGTTACCATGGCAAAGGCTGAGAATGCCAGGGTTGTAATCTGGGCTTGGTCGGAATTACTCTGATCCATGTTCATGGAAACCCCGGTGGTATTCATGGTGACGGTTCCGGCATCGGTGGTCTTGCCAGCAATGACCGTGACGTTAGTGGCTGTTCCCTTGTGCGTTACCGCTTTCGATGCGTCCAGCGCCTCAGCGGTGACTGTCCGGCCCGAGCCTGCCGGGACCTTGTCCATAGTGCCGGTCCCGGCGGAAGCGGTAAATTCCTTCTGCAAGTCTGGTGAGATACCGGATCCGGAAACGGTGATCCGTATTGTAACCACGCTCGCGGGAAGCGAGGCAAGAATCTTCGCAGTGGTGTTTGCGGCAGAACCCCAATCCAGTTTTACGGCAATTGCACCCGTTCCTCCGTCTGCAGTGCTTGAGCCGGTTTCCGGGCTGGCTGATCCGCCTCCGCCGCATCCCACGATCAGAGTCAGCAGGAAAATCGTAAACAAAATATTCCTTATATTGATGGCGTGCTTCTTCATATTGCTTCCTCCTTTACCACGTTACCGATATGGATCCGGTTGCAGGTGTTGTTGTTGACGTTATCGTGACTGTCGCAGCGGCACTGTTTACTTTTCCGTCATTGACGATGAGACTGAGCACATAGCTGCCCGCAACATCGGCGGTAAAAGTTGGTTTCACTGCCATCGTGCTCGACAGCGTAGCACTGCTTCCCGAAGGCTTGGCAGCAAAAGACCAGGCGTAGGTCAGCGAATCACCATTGGTGTCACTGCTGCCACTGCCGTCAAGTGTTACAACCGTGCCGGTAGCAACACCCTGAGCTGTTCCGGCACGGGCCACTGGTGCCGTATTTGCCGTGCTATTTGGCATGTCCTCCACGCTGCTGGTCGCGATCATCTGATTCCCTGAACTGGCCAGGGTGATAAATGGTTTTTTGGGGTCTGATCCATACATGGTGATTGTATTGGCGGTAGGATTGACTTCGACCTTGATGCTGTCAAAAATGGCATCAAGGCCTTTACCGATCTGGATATTACCGCTCAGAAAATCCCTGTCGGTAACGCTGAACTTGGTGAAAATTGTACTGAGTTGATTTTTAAGCGAGGTTACCTTGTCATTGAAGGTTGATGTAAGGGCATCATGCTGGCTTGCATAAGCGCTCTTGTAAAATGTATCCAGATCAGCGGTCCCAGCGGCAGCGGCCACAGCCACATGGGTAAAAGGATTAATGTGGACGGTTCCGTGTGTGGCGCTAAATGAGTAGCGGGTGATTGTATGGTCTGCCGATACAGCCTTCAGCATGAATGGGGCGGTCAGATCATCAACCGTTATCGCAAAGCTGCCTTCATTTCCGATAGCGGTGCTCTTCTCTGCTCCTTTGGCATCTTGAAGATAGACGGAGCCCGTCATTGCTGCTCCGTTGGAAGCAACCCCTGATACAATTTGCGTCGCAACGGCAGGTACTGCTGTTGAACCGGCGTTGTCCCCCCCGCCACCTCCGCAACTCATAACAAGCAATAACAGGCATGATAAAATGTTTTTGGACAAGTTCTTTGTTTTCATAATTGCCTCCTTGTGAAGAATTTTTTCGGAAGAGTTGTTTTACTTTTCCGGACCCTGTTGGGCACAGTATACAAGGAGATTATGTAAAGTAGTGTTAAGATTGCGGTGAGTTATGTAAAGATTTGTAAAGCTCTGAGCCTCTATGTCAGAGGCAATTCCATCTCCATGATCAAACCACCACCCGGTGCATTGATGGCACGCAGGTTACCGCCATGAAGGCGCACAGCCCGATCGGAGATCGCCAAGCCAACTCCGGCACCCCCACTCTGTCGATCACGGGCATCGTTGACTCGATAGAAAGGGCGGAAAATATTCTGGAGTTCAGCTTCCGGCACGCCAGGTCCTTGATCCCGTACCTCGATATGAGCCCAGCTACGATTACCCGATTCTTTGCTGCAGAGTGAAATATCCACGGCTGTTCCTGGCGCAGTATAGCGGACTGCGTTACGAATCAGGTTCTCCAGGGCCTGTCGGAGTAGTTCCCGGTTTCCCTTTAACTGAAATGATTCACCCAGTGTTGCCGTTACTTGACAGTCGCTACTTCTTGCCTCGAAGTCCACATCCTGGGCGATTTCTGCTATGAGGGCGGTTATATCAAAGTCCGTCCGCTCGGTCATGCCGCTCTCACTTTCCAGCTTGGTCAGCATGAGCAATTGTCCAATCAGTTCGTTGAGGCGTTCCGATTCGCGCTCGATCCGGTCGAAGGGCGACGCGTGCACTGGTCCTGCTGACTGCCGGGCCAGTTCCAGGGCAACATTAAGGCGCGCAAGGGGGGAGCGCAATTCGTGCGATACATCCCGGATCAGCCGCTGCTGGGCGCCCACCAGGCTTTCAATGCGCTCGGCCATGCGGTCCACATCGCGACCCAGTTCGACCACTTCGTTCCTGCGGCGGACCAGACCTTCCCCAACGCGCGCTGAAAGGTCACCGCCGGCCAGTTGCTGGGTAACCTTGCGCAAACGGCGAAGGGGCACGGATACATACCGGAAAAACCCATACCAGGTCAGCCCGGCGGCAATGATGGCCACGGCGAGATAGGCGGCAAGATGATCACTATATTGCTTCAGCAGGACATTAAAGTCGGGTGACGTAGCTGGAGAAGGTAATGCCACTCGAGGCGCCGGTCCACTCGGGAGAGAAGGCAGAGGCAGTTTTTGTTCCGACGGCATGACCAAATTGTCAGACTGCCGGTTTGGTGGGGGCATCGCCTTTTCGTCAGCTGACCTGTCTGCCGTGGGGGGAGTATTGCTCCCATCACTGGGCACACCTCGAGGCGCTGGCCTGCGTTGGGAATCTGTATCCCGCATCGCTGCTGGCGCAGGAAGATCTCGATAGGGTCGGCAGGCAAATACATTCTCACGACCAGAGAGACACTCACCCTCGAGAATACCATCCGGGGAGTTGATAAACGTGCAGGCCTCACCCTCCTTTTTACCATGACAAGCCTCAATAGCCACCCGAGGCGGTATGCGGGCAGGTGGACGACGATCCGGCGTATTATCTGCTGACAGTTGCCCAGTCTGAACGTTGCGGGCTCCATGCGATTGTTCATCAGTGGCAGCAAATGCCCCATGAGGAGTTGAAGCACAGGCCAGAAATGCACTTGCGCTCAGCACCGCTGATAGGCAACGCCACCCATCCATTTTTTTATAACTCAGCCGCATAGAGGTAACCGATGTTACGTACTGTTTTGATTCGCTCTGATCCGTCAGCCTTGGGTCCAAGCTTCTTGCGCAAGCTGCTCACGTGCACATCAATGCTTCGGTCATATGTGGAGAGGTTCCGTCCCAATGCCTGCCTGACCAGTTCATCACGGCTTATTACTTGTCCCACCAAGCGCAGCAGCGTTTCGAGGATGGTAAATTCCACCGATGTCAAATCAATGGTTTTGCCGTTGAGCTGCACAGTGCGAGTGCTCGGAATCAATTCGATGTCGCCGACGGTCAACCGGCCGGTATCAGATTGAGGTTGCAGTGGGGCCTCCACCCGACGCAGCACGGCACGGACCCGGGCCACCAGTTCACGGGGATTGAAAGGCTTTGGCAAATAATCATCGGCGCCGATCTCCAGACCTACGATGCGATCCACCTCGTCACCGCGGGCCGTCAGCATTAGAACAGAGATACGAGATACAGCTCGTATTCGTCGCAGGACTTCAAAACCATTGATACCGGGCAGCATGACGTCAAGCACAATCAGGGCATGCTGCCCCGAAACCGCCCGTTCGACCCCTTGCAATCCATCATGGACGGCTTCCACATCAAATCCTTCCGGCGTAAGATAGTCATGCAGAAGATCGCATAAGTCCTTGTCATCATCAATAATGAGAATTTTGTGCATTATGCCCCCCGGTTCTCGCACTGTAGCCGTCTTGGTCTTATTTTGGTCTTATTATAGAATAGATAGCCAACCTTTGCCCGTAAAATTTTGTTAAGAATTGTAAAGCTGTCTTTACAAAACTTTACAAAAGACCTGATAATCTTAACATTACTTTACTTGATAGTCGGTTGTCACTTATATAAAATGATCAATAAGCAAGTGGTTCATCAGGGAATATTTTTCAGAGGAGGTCGACTATGTCAAAGAAAAACATGCCATTTCTAACAATTATTGTGGTTGGAATATTGGCTCTCCTCGGCTGCGGCGGTGGCGGCGGAGGATCAACTTCGTCCGGTCCATCCGCTTCATCAGCCCCGTCGGTGGCCTTCACGGTATCGACGGCAGCACCCGCCGTGAACCAAACGGTTGCCTTCACCGATACCTCCATAGGAAGCCCCAGTTCTTGGTCATGGGATTTCGGGGATGGAGGAACAAGCTTTCTTCAACATCCAAGCCATGCCTTTACTGCCGCAGGAGCATATACCGTAACGCTGACGGCTCTCAATTC
>Ga0194060_10002318_pt1 | contig 13587 bp, 7 predicted proteins | sample SepL225m_MetaG_FD_163427 | JGI IMG/M metagenome (GOLD analysis project Ga0194060, IMG submission 163427) | Anoxic zone freshwater microbial communities from boreal shield lake in IISD Experimental Lakes Area, Ontario, Canada - Sep2016-L222-5m | ecosystem: Environmental > Aquatic > Freshwater >... | reverse complement strand
CAATATAACTTCTTTATTGAACATTACATTATCAAACAGTTGATAGGTTCTATTATTTGATTCTTCGGTTTCATAAAGGCAGTGGTTATATTCACCTCTTATTTTAAAATTAGTATTATCTACAATCCTATGACGTGTCAGTTTATCTTGGTAAATAGTATCCGCATACAAGCGTTGTAAACTGACCCATTCATTAGTTCCCCATAACTTTTCCATAGCTGATTTTAATGACGCTGTTAAGGTATCATCATGGAGTATGGAAAACTCTTCTTCTGGAGTTAGTTCTTTTATATCGACATTTTTTCCATGACTAACAAATACGGTCATATCATCAGGATAATAATCAGGACCAAAATACGGAAAATTTATCAGGTAAGGCACACCAATACCTGTCCAATCATAGATCGCGTATGCTTTATACAGGCTTATAAGTTCATTTAATGCACTATTGTAATACTTAACCATTACGTTTATATCCGTATAATTATTACAAGCATATCCTGAACTAATCTTGATTAAATTATAATTAAACGACATTGACAGTGCTAATTCATATTGAATATACAGATTATACATATATTCAGCACGTTGCGACTTGGCTATATCATAGCTGGGAGCTCCATTAGTACGACTTTCATAACTTGGCAGCTTATAAGGAATTTTGGTATCTACAGCCTTTTTTAATACCTTAAATTGAATAGCAGCATAATCCAAGTAACTTTGAAATTCGGTATAAATGACTTTTGGACCTGTTTGTTCAAAATAGGTTTTTAATGATTCAGTTTTATAGTGTAAATTATCTGTAAAAAAAATGGTGTCAAGTTCTATGGCATCATTGATCGCTGTAACCTGCTTTTGAATTAACGCCTCATTTTTTATGATTCCATCGCCAATAATGTAATTAGCCCTGATCGAATTATAGCGTTCAGAACCTAAGATAGTGTCCAGTTCATTAAATGCCTGTTTTAGTATGTGATACCTATCAAAAAAACTTAATTGGGTTTGCTGATATTGATTATCTAAAACATCACCCAACAGTAGTTCCAGCTTATCAAATCTGGAACGCATTTCCTTATCCATAATATCAATCTTACTGATAATGGTATCCAGTTTTTTGAGTATTTTTGTTTCAGTTGACTCAAAAAAATTTTGCCCAGGTAACCAGGATAAATATTGGGTAGCCAATCCATATCCTTGGTAAATACTACTTGCAACTTTAAAATACCCCATACCCAATTGTAAATATGAGGCGACATTGACATCGTTTTTCAAAACTTTAGTATTCATAATAATTTCCTATTCATTTACCGTTCTAAATAGTATTAGAATCAAAACAGCATAAATTTATTATCAAACCGTTTGCACTAAGCTTGTCGAAGTGTAAATATGGTTCGACAAGCTCACCATGAACGGTATCATTTCATTGTGTTTTAGCTATATCTGTTTGCGTTATTAAAACTCAGAAATAGTTCGATTAAATTAAGTAGCTAAACATAAGTTCAGCGAATAACTACAAGATTAACCTTTAGCTCTGATAAACATTGATACCCCCAAGCCATGTTTCTAACACGGGTAAATCCCGCAATTCGTTATGATAGGTTTCTAGGTTCAGCGGGTCTTTTTCTAAAATAACAAAATCTGCAAAATGCCCTATTTCCAATGAACCTACCCATTTATCGGCATGACACTGCCAAGCGGCATCATAAGTCATTGCGCGTAATGCCTGTTCAGGGGTAAGACATTCTTCCTGATTCAAGACATTGAGTTCAGGGTCAGCTTCCATTATTCGAGTAATGGCTTGTTCCATCATTCGTAAGGGTCCCATAGGACTTACCCCATAATCACTGTGCAAAGATATTCTTAAACCCGCGTCCAGAGATGATTTACATAAATCCAGATATTGGGTTTTTTTTTCAAAAATAACGGTTTTAAACGCATAGCCCCAATAACCCACATGACCTATTAAAAAACTGGGCGATATACCTAAATCAACCATAGTTTGTATTCGGTCATTGTTAAGAATTGAACAATGCTCAATACGATGCCTTTTGGAGCTATCTTTTTCCCCTTTTAAAGCATTTCCATAAGCATCCAGCGCAAAATCAATGGCATAATCGCCATTAGCATGAATTATCAGCGGCCAGCCTTTATTAATAATGGCTACCACCATTTGCTTATAGCCGTCGGGAGTCGATAAGGGTCTAGGCTCGTTTTCATCAGGAAAATCAAATAGCCCATAATTATCATCAGGTAAGCAACAATATTTTTCCGATTGATAGCCTGTTAATCCTTGATTTGAACCGTCAGAAACCAGTTTTACCGTTCCGTAATAAGCATCTTCATAGTCTTCGATTTCTTTATAGTTTTCTAACTGGTTGGCATCTTCAAGACTGAAACAGGGAATAGACGCACCCACTCTGACTTTCTTTTCATGTAAGTCCAGATAAGTGGTCAACAGAGTTTTCTGAGCCTTGGTCATTGAGGCATCGTACAAAAAAGTAACCCCTCTTGATGAGGCGGTATTAAATATGTTCTTAATATTACCCAGTAGTTTCAGCACCAAATCGTCATGCTGTAGTTTGGGCATGGATTTAATTGCAGGGGACATTTCGACCATTTCTTGTAATTGTCCCTGAGTGGTAGCGAGATAATTTTCAAACGTGGAGTATTTAGCCTGTACCTCTTTGCTGTTTTCAAAAGTTTTTTGCAAGGCAATGGTATTAACATAAACCGTATGTGCCGAAGCACTGACCATCAGCAATGGAACATCTTTTTCAATGGTATCCAAATAATCACAATTAAAAGTGATGAGTTCATTTAATTCATCTGGCGTATTACTGACCTTAACAAAAGGCATTAATGCAGGGTCAACACAGTGTCCTAATATCCAAAATCCAGAGGGTAGCAATTTTTTCTGTTGTTGAATGACAGTTGTTAGCCAGTTTTGATCGTAACCCACTCTTAATTTTTCTTGATCAAATCCGCCAAAATCGGCAAAGCCATCAGCTAAGGCTTCTGAAACGATATGTACATGAGGTTCAATTAAACCAGGTAATAAGCTTTGCCCATTACTTAATTCTTTTCGGTCAAATTGAATACCCTGCGTATTCATCGCGTTTTCTACAGAAGCTAAATCTCCGACCGCAATTATTTTTCCGTTATCAATACCAATCGCTTCAACGGTATCCATTGCACCATTAATTAAGGGTCTGATTATTCCTCCAGAAATAACCAAAGATTTACCTTTTTTAGCAATGAACTTTGACAAGCCTGCTGTTATTTTCGATAGAGTTTCTGGTGCTGATAAATCCTTTTCAAAAATTTTAATAAGAGGGCTGTTACAGGCGCAATGAGTACAGCCTTGATGGGTTTCGTGTTGATTACTCATAAAATAACTTCCTATACAATGGATTAAAATAATTTTAGAGATTGCTATAAAAAGCAGATAGTATCTTTATTAGACACCTGTAGACGCTGGCAAATTAAACGCTAACTCGTAAGCAGTAATATGCTGATACAGAGCCTGCCCTGCATAGCTGTTTTTAGTGGTATCTAATGGATAGGTAAATGGATTGGCATTAGGTAAGTTGGTGTAAACAGCGTTTATTTTGTGCTGCTCCTCTTTGAGTCTAAGCTTCATTGCATCTAAAGCCGCCTTTTCAGCAAAAGTCATTCCGATTGTCGGTTCATATAAACCTGCCATCTGGTCAAATTCAGCAAAAGCATGAGGCACAACATCGTGGGTGTTATAAATACGGTCATAACTTTCCCCAAGTAGCGTGTCAAAATAACTGCTGAACGCTTTATCTCCAGGTGTTGCCCCTGCCAGAGAAACACAGGATATGTTGGCAACGTTGTTGCTGTCCCAGCTGGGCATCGGGAAAAAAATGGGATTATTGGGTAATTGGGCGTTACCTTGTGTCTGTTTGAACCATAACGCCAACGCAGGTGCAATCGCACCGCCCAGACTGTGTCCAGTAAAACAAAGCTCGGTAGTTTTCTGATCCGTCAGGGTTGCCAAAAATTCAGCCAAGTTTTGTCCAGCCCCAGGTAGCGGCGAAAAGCCCTTTGGAGTTTGTGCGACACTTGGCGGCGTAGTGTTAAGAACCACCCTCAGTCCATTCGCTGTTGCCGCAGAAATATAGGGCGTGGCATCGGTGTTTAAGCTTGTTGGCCAGAGTGTAAAATTTACTGCCAAATCTTCGGTAAACCATTCCCAAAAATCATTACTTACCGTCCCACGGGTAGCGACAATATAACTTGACGGCATGGAGTGTGATTGAGCGATGAAGGTCAGATTTGCCTGTTTTTTATCGTCTACTACATCTGAACTGTACAGTGCAGGTCCCCAAACGATTTGCCAATCATCATTCAGATTAGGATAAGCAGGCAGTGCTTTATTAATACGTTCGGCAATTTGAAAAACAGTCGTTGCGCTAATGGCAAGCGATTCGCCCGCATAGGTTAAAAAAGCCATGCTGGCATTGATGAGTTCTTTTGTGGTTGGAGTGTTCATAAATAATCTTTAATGTAACTGAAAAAAAATTTTACTGATCAGGGTGGGCAAACGATAGAGGCGTTTGCTCACCCTGCACCCGACAAAGCTATGCGATAACTTAACCTGAAGAAGAACCTGAAGAAGCCTGAATAGATGCTTGTTCAGGTGGAAGCGCAGAGACTATTCCTGCCACTCCTAGTATGAATGGAATGGGTTCAAGGGTGACAACACCTATGGCTAAATCACAAAGACTGACTATCATTGAGAACCATGCAACATGTTCACTCGAAGCAGGCACTACATTAGGAATCAAGGCATAGCTTTGTGTCGGGCAATTATTGTTGGTAACAAGATTAAAGAACGTTAAGCCCGTTGAGCCATTATTACTGAGTACATGACCCGAATTATCGGCATAGAGACTATAAACATTACCCGCAATATCATTTCCTGCCAGAGGAAAGGGGTTAAGAATAGTTGATGTCTGAGCTGCTGGGTTATAAACCCAAACAGAACCTGAACCATTGGTACTGCCATTTGCAGTAGTAAATGCCCCAATAAACAAAGCACCGTTCGAAAAACCTATACTGGGATCAGAAAAATTGGAAAACGCTAAAGAGGTTATCGTTTGAGTACTTGTCGTCCAGATTTGGTGAAATGCCCCTGTTATGTGATCAGCCAAATACAAGGCATTCGCCGTAGCAACATACGTCCCGCCAATACCGACAGCTACCGCTACCGTATTCATGGGCGCATTAGGAATAAACGCGGTTGTTCCTGAAGTGCCTGGCACGAAATATTGCAGTAAACCGCCCCCCGTTAAACCCGTCACATAAAAGAATGACAGTTGATTTTCTAAATAAATGGGCAGAATTTGAATCTGTCCATTGCTTGCAGGTTCGTATTGAGATTCACAACCACCATAAGTAAAGCTTGGAATCGAGGGTTGTATTTGCTTCCCTGATTTTAATTGTGCAGAAGTTGATGAACATGCACCAGAGTTGTAAATGAGAAAATCTGTTCCATTCCCAAAAATCGATAAATTACCGTTTTCATCAAGATTGAGAAAATTACTGGTATTACCATTCGTCCCTGTTGACCATAATGCCGTTTCATAACTTTGTTCAGATGCAACCGCAGTATTGTATAGAACAAAATTACCATCAGTCTGCATGACTGCCACGACACCTGTCGTTGTGTTGGTTTCCCACCGAGTTTTGCCAACGGGATCTATTAACATCAGATTACCGTTATAAAGTGTTAATACCCAACCGCCACAGGTTAAGCCACCGTTATATAGTGAAAGTGTGCAGTAATAAAGATTGGCATGGGAATCTGCTACAAATACATTGGGTTTTCCTAAGGGTACAAATGGATCGTAGCTAATATTGGTAATCGGATGAGGAAAATTATGCAGACCGCCGCCTATTCTACTGATGTTACTAACAGAAAAATCAGAGGGGTTGGTTGTGGGGGTCAACGAGTACAGATAAATATTACCGCTTGTAGAGCCTAGCAGGAAATGGTAAGGCGGATAGGACTGATTGGTAGCATTGACCAAAAATGCAAAAGCACTGTTACTTTGACCCGAAGCATCAATGTTATAAGGGCAACCAAAACTATAGGTTGATGCGCCTTTAGCGGTGGTTTTTTTATTAATTTCACAAGCTCCAATACCCTCACCCGAAGCTGCAACAATAAAAGTATATCCACTGCAAGGACCACTCGTAGGCGATATGACAGAAATGGATTGATTATAAGGAAAAGAATTTGACATAAAAATACCTCTTAGTAGATTACATATTGCCATTTTAATAATGGCGGTTGGTGAAAAAAACTACAGCATTTATACCGTGCTATAGAGTTTTGCAAACGCGGCTTCCAGCCAATTTGTATCAAGCTCTCCACGCGAGCCAATAAACACCAACTGTGTCTTAGGCATATCTTTATCCCAAGGCTGACCAATAATCAGGCTTGCCCGCTGTGCGACTGATTGGAATATGCAGCGATACTCTGGCTTTTCCTGTAAATATAAAATTCCTTTCGCCCGAAATATCGAAGCTGGCAGAAAGCTCATAATTTGATGTAACTGCGATAGCGGCATAGGTTTGTCGCTTTCAAAGCTCCATCTATCAAACTGCACCTCATGGTTATGAGTGCAGTCACTGGTACACACAGGCTCAGCCGAAAACGTACCGATACCCAAAAGTAATGCCAAAGGAACTTGGGCTTCGATCACCTCAAGCAGTCTTGCTGAAGGAGAAATCGTTCGTATCCACTCAGTGACTGCGACGCGCTGCGTTTCATCAACCAGATCACATTTGTTCAACACAATGACATCCGCTGCTTTGATCTGACGCTTGACCAGTCCTGCCATTGTGCCTTCCAGTCTAAGTACCTGCTCAGCATCAACTAGGGTGATAATTCCATCCAGTAGCACATACTGTTGCAGATCAACATCGGCAAAAGTATGGGCAACAGCAAGCGGATCAGAGATGCCTGAAGTTTCGATAACAATATATTGTGGCGGGTTGCTCTGGCGAATCAGCCGCAATACCGTAGCAAGCAGCCCATCACTCAAGCTACAGCAAATACAGCCATTAGCCAGACTCACCACTTGACCGTCACGACTTTCGATGAGAGCCGTATCAATATTGATAGCTCCAAAATCATTAACTAAAGCCGCTATGCGTAGTCCGAACTCACCCGTTAGAATTCGATTCAGCAGCGTTGTTTTACCAGAGCCCAGAAAGCCTGAAATAATCGTGATTGGGATGGGTGGTCTAACAGCTTTTGACATAAGCGAATCCTCAAGATTGCACAGGGCGACGTATCGGACGACCAGGTAGCGCGTCCATCAACAGTTGGGCTTCACGAATCACCAAAGTGCCATTGACTATCAAATGTCGTACACCCCCCGATGGTTGTGCGGGTTCTATGTAGGTGGCGTAATCGGTAATTGTATTGAGATCAAAAATCACGATGTCAGCATCCGCACCGACTTGTATCCGCCCTTTGGTCTGCATCTGCGGTACGCTTTGTTCCAGTATCTGCGCAGGAATTAAACTGGTTTTCCGCATCGCTTCCAGCAGTGACAACTTCTGGGTTTCGCGTACATATTGACGTACAAAACGGGCGAATGTACCCGCCGAACGCGGATGTGCAAACGCATCTGCTGGCAGTGGCCAAACATCGCCTTCAATCAAATTGCCCTTTGAATCTTGCCAAGGCATGGAGTCAGATGCCACCGCAGCGCCTTCGTAAAGCACAGACATATCCAACAGGGTTTGATCTGAAGGGATGGTTTCGGGTTGCAGGAAGTGCAGCACCACCACTGCGCCAGGATTGGATTGTTGTAATTGGGTAAACGACTCCTCAGTCATAGGTTGACCTTGGTATTCGACTGCGGAAAAGCTGCTCACCCCTCGCCGCGCCATCCAGTCATCACCGCGAAAAGCCGCAGCACCGATAGCTGTTGAAGCGGCTCCGTAAGGATAAGATTCGGTCGTGACATTCACCCCACGAGCCTGAGCATTGCGTAGCAGTTCGACGCAGGCAGCCACATCGTTACCCGATGTACTACCGAGATGACACAAGTGCATGTGGGTACCTGTGTCAGCCGCCAGCGAAATCAGCTCTTCGATAGCCTCGAAGGCACTTTCCCTTTCGATTACACTAACATAACGTACATGGGTAAAAGTTGGCACTGCATAGCGGGCAGCCAGCTCGGCAAGCGCGAAATACTCTTTGCGACCGTAGCCAGGGGCATAGCCTGCATTAATGCCAATTCCAATTCCACCTTGTTTCAAACCAGTCTCAACCAGAGCGATGATTTCATTTGTCTGGGCATTAGTTGCCAGCTTGCTTGGCCAGACCAAGTTGGGGATGGCGAAAGCACTGTCGAACCAGCTCAAATTGGCTTGCGGCTGGAGATTTTCCATAACCGCAATTCGAGCATAAGTCCAGGCAGCAGATGCGCCATAATTGATTGGTCTACCTTCCTTGGCGACACTCTCGTAAAAGTCGCTGATGGGTAGTAACCCAGATTCAAGCTCCAGTACCGTGGTTACACCATCGAAAGCTTTCATTCGTGTTGCGGGTAACTCTTGCCCATGACCGTGTAGATCAATGAAACCAGGAGCAACGATCAATCCCGTTGCATCAATGGTTGTTTTTCCAGTTAGTGGACTATCAGAAATGGCTGCGATACTTCCTTTAAAAATTCCGAGGTGACAAATTGCATCAAGTTCAGTTTCAGGATCGATAACACGACCATTGGCTATCACCAAATCGTATAAGTCAGATTCGTTAGATTTTGCATTAACAGTATTTTTATTCATGGTCTTATCCTTGTTTTAATTGTTACAGATTTTTATTCTTTTATTTTATAACCACAACCTGATATATATTAAATACATCGCGGGTTTTATACTGCCTGACTTATTAATTTTATTTAATAAGTGCTCCTGAACTAAGCATTCGTTTTTTCCTGAATTATTGATTGTTTTGATTTTAATGAATCTGTCCATTCTTTCATACGCTCAACAACTTTATCAAACAAAGAAAATGCCACATCAACGCTATAACCCATTATTAAAGACAACATAACCAAGTTTAAATTAAACTCTTTCAATTCTGTTGTTGTGTTACTGGAAATAAAAATACCCGTTATTACACCTAATAAGCCTCCTAAAAAAATACGCATAGCCATCTTACCCTGTATGGTTGGCAAGTAACTATTGGTCTGTAACTGTTCGAGTATGTTTCTGGAAATATAGGCGGTAGAGCCAATGATACCCAATATTAAAGGCAATAAGTATTGTGAAATAATTGAGTATAATAATTCCCCATGAGTTTTTAGAACAATATTACAAGTTTGCAGATAGATAGGATTATGTGCATTTTTTATAATATCCTGACAATATTCTTGCATCATAGCCCGATAGGATCCATCTGGATCTCTGAAAATTATAATTCTGTTAATTTCATTGGCAAGAATCTGTAGTGAGGCTGCATATCGATAATCAAGCACTAAAAGCTTGTTATTTTGAGTAGTCGAATTGCTGGTATTATTGACTGAATTTTTCAATTCAGTGGAAAGATTATTTTCTGTATTCCACTCTTTATAAGTAATATCTGAAAAGTTTAATGTTCTTGATAGAGAGCCACATCCAGCCTGAATTACAACATAAAATGTTATTGAAAAAATAAGTGTTATAATAATAAAACAAAGATCTAAAATACATTTATTTACTGATTTTTCAAGATTTGATTTTGGCTTTTTCCAAAATTCAAAACAATTTAACCATGAATACTTTATTGCATCTTGGCAAACATTTAAATTCAAGCTTTCGGCAATTAAAATACTGTCATCCGTTGCTGGTTTTACCAAAATTGAAAACTGCTGATAACTTGACCACAATATTACTTCATCTTCTACAGAAAAGTCTTTGCTCTGCTTTCTTAATACCGATACTGTATTCGTTAAAAACTCATTATCCAGATTAATATCAGTATTTTTAAGAGCGTAACGCATCATTCTATCTACAGTATTCTTGGTTGATTGAATAATACTCAGACGATTATAATTTACGATTTTATCGTCTAATTCATTATCATCACTGGAATTATCAAGAATTTCAGTCGCTACTTCTATTATTTTCTCATAACTGGAATTAATTGGATTATTGGTCATTATCGTCTTAGCATTATCAATGTTTATGGAATCATCATTTTTTTGATACTAACAGCAGGTGGTTTTAATAAAAAATATTCTCAAACCGTGCCGAAATTATACATAAAGCATAAAAAACCATTTAGTCTGTGTGTCTTCAATTTTTGGTTTATGTGTTCTTATTTTTAGTCTGAGCAACTACGGTGATGGTTTTTTCCTAAAATTCTGATCCCGATATTGTGTAGGTGTTTGCCCATAAGCAATGCGAAACAGTTTGTTGAAATGACTTTGGTCGCTAAAACCGCATTGACTTGCCATTAAGCCAATTGACAGGTGTTTGCTATCAGGGGAAATTAAAAGACACGCGACTTTTTGCAATCGCCGAAGTTTGACCTCCTTGCCAAAACTGGTGTGATGGTTTTTGAATAACTTATTTAGTTTACTTAATGACAGGAACGATTGTTTGGCTGCAAAGCGGGGAGAAAGTTCGGGGTTGCCCAGATTTTGTTCAATTATCAACAACACTTTCTTATACGTCTCTTCCTGCCGTAAATTCCCAGTTGTCTGAATAATTTTCAAAGCGGATAAGCCGCTAGTACAATAATTCATCTCGCTGTTTAGTAGCACGGTATCGACAGCTTTTAATAAGTCATTGAACGCAAGATGGAATGCAGGTGAAAAAATGGGTTCTTCGAGATAAAGTTGCTGGGCTTTTATTTGTGCAATTTGTAACTCTATGAACTCGATGGTCATAAAAATGAATGGCATAATTGGGAGCAGACCTACTTACTCTCATTTGAGTGATAAATCGTGCAGCTTTGTAAGGCGGCAACCCTTGATTAGCAAGGGGGGCGTTGTTTAAGAATTGCACGTTTTCAGAGTAAGATTAGGAATAACGCTAATGGAATAAGTTTAACGTTTTTTACTAATTTGTATGGCGTAAGTTCTGAGCTTGTTATACATTTCTGTGCGAGCAATTTTTCTTAAGAAAAACAATATACTCCTTTCCTATTTCATTTTTTTCCTCAAACTTTATGTTCATTTGTTGAACGCGAAAGATGCGCTAATCATAGGATGTACTGAGGCACGAACGCGCCCATTCGAGTTTTATGCGCCACCTCTCTCGGTATACTCTATTGCACTGGCGGGGTATATTTAACCTTACTCTCAGTCAGCGTTTGACACTGCTAGCAGTAAGCCTAAAATATACGTTCCTTAATTTTTATTCGGAATAGCTATGACAAAGCAATACATTTATTCATTTCACAATGGCGATGGAAAAAACAAGGTATTACTCGGTGGAAAAGGAGCGAATCTCTGTGAGATGACGCAGATTGGTTTAAATGTTCCCCCTGGTTTTGTCATTACTACCGAAGCCTGTTTAGATTATTTAGAAAACAAACAATTATCCGATGGCTTAATGGATGATGTTAAGCAACAAATCCAAGTGATTGAGCAAGCCAGCGGCAAACAATTTGGCTCTAGCGTCAAACCGTTATTAGTGTCCGTGCGTTCAGGTTCTGCGATTTCGATGCCTGGGATGATGGACACGATTTTAAACCTCGGTTTAAATCAAGATACCCTCAAAGGTTTAATTGACGAAACTCAAGACCCACGTTTTGCTTATGATGCCTACCGTCGTTTTATTCAATTATTCGGTAAAGTCGCCTTAGGCATTAACGATGAAAAATTTGATGAACATTTTGCCAATGTTAAAAGGCAAGCGGGTATTAAAGCTGATGTCGCTTTGGATGCTGTTCATCTGAAAGAAATCAGCGAATTATTCCTGCAAGTCGTGCAGGACGAAACAGGCAAACCATTCCCTGAAGATGTCTATGAACAATTAGAAATTTCTATTAAAGCGGTGTTTAATTCGTGGACAGGCAAACGTGCCGTTGATTACCGTCGTGAATTTCACATCACCCCAAAACAAGCAAACGGTACGGCAGTCAATGTCGTCACGATGGTGTTTGGTAATATGGGTAATGATTGCGCCACAGGCGTGGGTTTTACGCGTAACCCTGGAACGGGTGAAAATGAAATGTACGGCGAATACTTGGTGAATGCCCAAGGTGAAGATGTTGTTGCTGGTATACGCACGCCAAAACCAGTACAAGAGCTTGCGTTAGAAATGCCCGATTTATATGAACAATTAGTTGAACTACGCAACAAATTGGAAACCCATTATCACGAAGTTCAAGACTACGAATACACCATTGAACGTGGCGTGTTGTATTGCTTACAAACGCGTAACGGCAAAATGAATGCCGCCGCGATGGTCAGAACCTCCGTCGAAATGGTTGCCGAAGGACTCATTAACAAAGAACGCGCCTTACTGCGTATTGATCCTGAGTGGTTAGAACAACTTCTGCATCCACAATTAGATCCAAACAACAAAATCCCTGCGTTGGCACAAGGTCTACCTGCTTCACCTGGGGCGGCGTGTGGCAAATGCGTGTTTGAAGCTGATGCCGCAGAAATAATGGGGCGGGCTGGTGAAAAAGTTATTTTGGTACGCGAAGAAACCAAACCTGAAGACATCCACGGCTTCTTTGCTTCCCAAGGTATTTTAACCAGTCGCGGCGGCAAAACCTCACACGCGGCAGTGGTAGCGCGTGGCATGGGTAAAGCCTGTGTTGCGGGTGCAGAAGACATCAAAGTCGATGTGAAATCCCGTTCTGCTGTTATTGGTGATACCCGTCTACGCGAAGGCGATATTATTACTATCGATGGCACAACAGGGCTGATTTATTTAGGTGAAATTGCCACCATCGAGCCACACGTTTCAAAAGAGCTGCATACTTTACTGGGATGGGCAGATAGTGTCGCGACGATAAAAGTTCATGCCAATGTTGATACACCCGAACGCGCTAAAATGGCATTCAGTTACGGCGCAGTGGGTATTGGCTTATGCCGTACCGAGCGTATGTTTAATGCTAAAGAACGCTTGCCTTTAGTTATTGACATGATCCTTGCCGATGATTGCGAAACACGCAAAACGGCTTTGGAAAAGTTATTTCCCATTCAACGTCAAGACTTTATTGAGTTATTCACCGCTATGTCACCTCATGCCGTGACTGTGCGCTTGCTTGATCCACCGATGCACGAGTTTCTACCGAGTGAACATCAGTTACAAGATGAAATTCATGCCTTAAAACATTATGAAACGATTGTCAGAGGACAACGTGTCACGCTTGATACCTTAGGAATGCAGCAAGACGCATTGCCTGCACCGTTCGATCATCTCAACGAAGAAGTCATTAACAGCGCGATTGCCAAAAAACAATTGGTCTTGAAAAAAGTGCTGGATTTGTACGAAGTCAATCCAATGTTAGGACACCGTGGCGTGCGTTTAGGAATGTCTTATCCTGAAATTTACAAAATGCAAATTCGTTCCATTTTGGAAGCGGTGGCAATC
>Ga0194060_10002317_pt1 | contig 13593 bp, 11 predicted proteins | sample SepL225m_MetaG_FD_163427 | JGI IMG/M metagenome (GOLD analysis project Ga0194060, IMG submission 163427) | Anoxic zone freshwater microbial communities from boreal shield lake in IISD Experimental Lakes Area, Ontario, Canada - Sep2016-L222-5m | ecosystem: Environmental > Aquatic > Freshwater >... | reverse complement strand
CTGACTGAGCGCGGATTCCAGATGACTGGAATCGAAGAAGTGCTCAAGCGTGTTGGTGTTCCGAAAGGATCCTTCTATCATTTCTTTACAAGCAAGCGCGAGTTCGGCGAGGCAGTGATCCAGAACTATGAGCAGTTCTATGCTCGCAAAATGCATCGGATCTTCAATAACACCTCTCGTGCTCCACTGGACCGCTTGCGCGACTTCGTCAAAGATGCGACGGCCGGTATGGCGAAGTACGACTTCCGGCGAGGCTGCCTTATTGGCACCCTTGGCCAGGAGATGGCGAGCCTCGACGACGCGTTTAGGCAGCAGCTAGAAGCGGTCCTGATGTCTTGGGAAAATCAGGTAACCGCGTGCCTGGAAGAAGCAATCCGTCGAGGCGACCTTGCCCCAGATAGCGATGCAGCGTCGCTCTCCAGATTCTTCTGGAATGGGTGGGAAGGCGCAATCCTGCGCGCGAAACTTACGCGCAGTCTTGAGCCGTTGGATCATTTCGCGAACCTGTACTTCTCCAAAATTGCAGTTAGCACGCGTTCGACCACCTCTAGGGAAGGCAATGCCTGAACCGTTGCTGATGTTGAGTAGCGTCGACAAAAACTTCGGCGGCGTGCAGGCGGTCAGCAGTCTGTCGTTCTCGATGCAGCCAGCACAGATCGTCGGTCTGATCGGTCCCAATGGGTCGGGAAAGTCCACCTCGGTTAATTTGATTTCCGGGACAATGCCGCCTTCAGGCGGTGACATCAAGGTCGATGGGCGCTCCGTCAATAATTTGCCGATCAGCGCTCGCGTGCCACTGGGGCTGGCGCGAACGTTTCAAACAACAACGGTTTTTCCGGAGTTCACTGTCACCGAACAGGTGCTCGCCGCCTGTCACTGCAGCTTCCGTTGCAGTCCGCTTGGTGCGGTTCTGCGCTTTCCCGGATCTCAGCGCGAGGAAGGTGAACAGATCGACAAGGCGAAGGAAATTCTGACGTTCGTCGGACTGGGAGGCGTCGCAGACCAACCAGCGTCGGCCATCTCCTCGGCGCAGCAGCGCCTATTGATGATTGGCACTGCCCTGGCGAGCGAGCCACGGTTGCTGCTGCTCGACGAACCCGCAGCGGGCATGGTGGCCAAGGAGCGCAAGGAACTCTCGGGCCTTATCCTGCGCACCCGGGACCGAGGTATCGCAGTCATGGTGATCGAACACCACATGGGGTTGATCATGGAAGTGTGCGAGCGAATCGTCGTATTGAACTTTGGTCAGAAGATTGCGGAGGGAACGCCCGCCGAAATTCGTCAAGATCCGGCCGTCATCGATGCCTACCTCGGCGGAGTGCACTAAATGCTGCAGGTGAAGAATCTACGCGCGGGTTACGGCAAGGTCGACGTATTGCATGGCGTCAGCTTCGATGTGAAAAAGTCCGAATGTATCGCGCTCATCGGGGCAAACGGTGCGGGGAAGAGCACAACCTTGAAATGCGTCTGCGGTCTCATGCGAATCCTCGGAGGGACAATCGAGTTCGAAAGCGAGCGCATCGACGGTTTGCCCGGCCATAGCATCGTGCGTCGCGGCATCACCATGTGTCCGGAAGGACGGCAGGTTTTTTCTGAAATGTCGGTGCTAGAAAACCTCGAGATGGGTGCGCACACGCGGCACGACAAAAGGCAGGTGAGCGACATTGAAGAAATGATGGACCTGTTTCCGGTGCTGCGCAATCGTGCGCGCCAGAGCGCAGGGACGCTTTCGGGCGGCGAACAGGAAATGCTCGCGATAGGGCGAGCGCTGATGTCCCGGCCGAAGCTATGCATTTTCGATGAACCGTCCCTGGGGCTCGCGCCGAAAATCGTCGCTGAAGTTGAGCAGACGATTGCGCGAATCAAATCAATGGGTGTGACGATCTTGTTGGTAGAGCAGAACGCTTCCATGGCGCTGCGGCTTGCAGACAGGGCCTACGTATTCGAGGCAGGAGAAATCGTGCTGCAAGGCACGGGAGAAGAGCTGCAGACTCACCCGGAAGTGAGTAAGGCGTATCTCGGCTATTGATGTTTTGAGAGGCGGTCTTGGTTTACGACGAATCAACCTGGAGGAGATCATGAAAATGCTCGGACGAAAGTTGGGAATGGTGGCGGCGGTCAGCCTGGCTGGTGCGCTCATCTGCGCGACTACGCAGGCGGCGGAGAAGGAGCTTCTGATCGGCGTCAATGACGCACTCACCGGACCAGGCGCGGTCTACGGCGTTCCACAGGCAAATGCAGTGCAGATGGCGGCTGAGGAAATTAACGCCAGCGGCGGGATCAAGGCGGGCAGCGACACCTACAAGCTGCGTGTGATCAGCAATGACGACAAGGCGAATCCGACGGAAGCCACCAACAGTGCGCGCAAGCTCATTGACCGGGACGGGGTCAAGTATCTTCTTGGCTTTTGTTGCTCCGGTTCGACCAGCGCGGTAGCCTCGTTCATCGAGCGCGAAAACGTGGTGATGCTGGTCGGAAACGCCGCCGAGCGGGCGATCACGGCGAAGGGCATCCCGAATCTGTTCCGTACCCGGCCGCCGGCGGACTTCACCGGTTCGGCAGCGGGGGTGTTTGTTGCCAAGCGCGGCGTCAAGACTATCGCAGTGATTGGATCGCTCGATGTGGGTTTTTACACGCAGTATCTCGAGGCCTTTGAACGCGAATTCGTCAAGGCAGGCGGAAAGATCCTCGCGAAGGAGACGTTCGGCTTGAAAGACCGCGACATGACGCCGCAACTGACCAAGGTGCGCGCGCTCAATCCGGAGGCCCTTCTGGTCCTCGGTTATGTGGAGCCGTGCGCGTTTGTCTATCGCCAGGCGACCGAGCTTGGCATGAAGATGCCCCGATACGGCTTCACCAGTGGCAGTGAGGAGCAGTTCCTGCGGGTGGCGAGCAGCGAGCAGATGGAAGGCGTGTGGGACCTGCGTCCGACGGAATTGACCGTAGAAGCGCTGAACGCTAATGCGAAGACCTACGTCGCCAGCTACACGAAAAAGTTCGGCGCGCCTCCTTCGCCGAGTTCACCCTACGCTTACGATCAGTTGTATGTGCTCAAGCATGCCATCGAGCGCGCCGGATCGGCCGACGACCCGAAGAAGGTTATCGCCGAGATCCGCAAGGGCGGGGTGCCGCGCGAGGCGGTGATGAAGTACCTCCCGGTCGGAGGCGCGATGTTTGACGTCAACGGCCAGGCTTACACGTCAAACGGCGCGTTCCAGTGGCAGAAAGGCAAATGGGTGTACGTCGCCGACTTGCCCTCCGATCCCGCGGCTTATTCCGAGTTCCTGCGCGGCTTGCGCAAGTAGCCTGGCCGATTCCCGGGTGCCCGTGTCATTTCAACGGATGGTGCGATGTTCGTCGAAATAGTCCAGCAGATGCTGAATGGCCTCGCGATCGGCTCGGTCTACACCCTGATCGCGCTCGGGCTGACGGTGGTGTTTGGCATTCTCGGCATAGCACACTTCGCGCACGGGTCCGTGGCAATGTCGGGTGGCTATCTCACGTTTCTCTTTACCGAGCGCCTGGGTCTTTCGTTCTTTCCGTCCATGGCGCTGGCAATGCTTGCCGGCGCCGTGCTCGGACTCCTGATCGAGCGGCTCGCATATCGACCGGTGCGCGATGCACCGCACATCAACGCCTTCATCATCGCGCTTGGTCTTACGATGATGATTGAGGGCATCAACCTTATCGCGTTCGGCGCGGATCAGGTCGTGATCCAGACGCCTTATCGCGGTGTCTTTAATTTGGGCGGGGTGGTTGTGGCGGAACTGCGCCTGCAGGTAATCCTGACTACCGGCGTGCTGATCAGCGTCATAGCGTATCTCATCAGCCGGACGAAGACGGGCAAGTCGATACGCGCAGTGGCGCAGAATCGTCCTGCGGCCATATTGATGGGCGTCAACGTGAACCAGGTTTCCGGCGTCGTGTTCTCGGTGTCCTCGGCGCTGGGTGTGGCGGCCGGGGCACTGGTCGGCGCGCTACTCGCGATTGCGCCAGGGGTAGGGGAAGGGCTGGCGGTGAAGGGTTTTGCCGTGTTGATCCTCGGCGGCTTGGGGTCCATTCCCGGCGCAATCGTCGGCGGATTGGTACTGGGTATCAGCGAATCGCTGGCGGCCGGATTCATCTCGTCCGCTTATAAAGACGTTATTGCGTTCCTGGTCATGATCTTCGTGCTCCTGTTCCGGCCCGAGGGGCTGTTGGGCAAACGATGACCGCGCGTCCGTTTCGTTTTCTTGGCATCGGAGTGTTGCTCATTGCCGCGTTGTGCCTGCCGCTACTGGTCACGGTTCCGTACTTCCTGCAACTGACGATACTGGCGCTCATCTGGGTCGTCCTCGCCCAAGGCCAGAATCTAATTCAGGGCATCACCGGGTATGTGTCGATCGCTCAGGCGGGCTTCATGGGCGTAGGCGCGTATTGCTCCACGCTGTTGAGCGTGAAATTGGGCTGGTCGGTGTGGCTCACATTGGGCGTCGCACCCATCTTCACCGCACTATTCGCCGTTTTGGTCGGCTATCCCAGCTTGCGCGTGAAAGGCCACTACTTTGCGATTGTGACGCTGGCATACAACATGGTGATTTACATTGTCCTGTTGACGTTTACTGCGCTGACGGGCGGCGAGGCCGGCATCGGCGGTGTACCGCGGCCGGCCGATATTTCTCTCGGCGGGATGGTGATGAGTTTCGGCGGTCGTACCGGCTACTACTATCTGGTGCTTGCCGCGGCCGCTTTTGCCACGCTGCTTTGCGCATCGATCTTGCGCTCGCGCGTAGGACGCATACTGGTCGCCATTCGCCAGAATGAGACGCTGGCCGAAGCGATGGGCGTCAGCGCGTGGCGCTATAAATTGTTTGCGTTTGTAGTGAGCGCCAGCCTGGCTGGATTGGCGGGCGCGCTCTATGCGCATTTTATTGGTTTTTTAAACCCGGATCCGTTCGGCGTGGATCAATCGCTGAACGCTATCCTGGCCGTGATCCTGGGTGGCAGCGGCACGTTGACGGGGCCTATCGTCGGAGCGTTTGCAGTTGTCTTCCTGCCAGAATACCTGCGCGTAGCCGAAACCTATCGCCTGGTGATGTATGGTTTGGTCCTGGTCGTCGCCACCATCTTCATGCCGCGCGGCCTAGTGCCTCTTGCTTCGCAGGCGGGCCAGAGATTGCGCGCGGCTTTTGGCAGTCAAAGGTAAGGTGGAAAGCATGGCCTACAACGGCATGATCGAGCTACCTGCTGCTGAACTTCAAGTGATCGAAACGGTGCGGGCATTTGTCGACGAGAAGGTCAAGCCCCTGGCGGCTGCGTGGGAGCGCGGACATGGCGATAGCCGCGATGTGGTGCCGATAGCAGCAAAACTGGGCCTGTTCGGTTTGCAGGTGCCGGTGGCCCATGGCGGGATGGGGTTGTCTTTCACTTGCAAACTGCGCGCGGCGGAACTGATTGCGGCGACCGACTTCGGCTTGTCGATGTCATTGGTCAATACCCATAATGTCGCCGACGATCTGGCCCGGGCGGCTTCACCGGAGGTGTCGAATCAACATGTTCCGGAACTGTTGTCGGGCCGTCGCACCGGTTGTACTGCGCTAACTGAACCTAGCGCCGGATCCGACTTTGCGGCGATCGAAACAGTGGCCAGTGCCGTACCGGAAGGATGGCGCCTCGATGGCCACAAGATGTGGATCACCAACGGTGCGCACGCCGAGGTCATCGTCGCCTATGCGCAGACAAGGCCGGGGAGCGGCGCTGCGGGCATCGCTGCATTTGTGGTGGATGCCAGGCGGCCAGGGTTTCAGCGCGATCCTGAGATCGACATGGACGCCGTGCGATCGATCGGCACGGGAGGGTTTTGGCTCAAGGCTTACCTTTGTCGGCATGACGAAATGCTGTATCCGCCGGGTCAAGCCTTCAAGAATGCACTGAATTCCATCAACGGTGCCCGAGCGTACGTCGCGGCCATGTGCTGCGGCATGGTTGGCGAGAGTTTGCGTGTGGCAAGCGCTTACGGCTTGCGTCGCGAGACTTTCGGAAAATCGCTGCACGAGCACCAGGGATGGCGATGGAGCCTGGCGGACATTGCGATTGACCTGGATGCTGCGCGTTTGTTGGTCGACGCCGCAGCCCGCCAGATAGATGCCGGACAGGACGCGCAAGGTACTGCGGCGCGGGCCAAGATTTTTGCCACCCGTATGGCGCAAAAGCACATCGCGGCACTGCTTCATGCCATGGGTGCGGAAGGTTTGCGCGATGAATATCCGCTCATGCGCCACATCGCTGCCGCCCAGTTGGCGGGTCTGGTCGATGGGTCGACTGAGATGCTGCTCGAACGCGTGGCCAAGGACCTTCGCCGATCCTGATTGTCGCTGGCGACGACGGACACGCAATTTATCGAAATCAGACAAGGACTCCTATCTATGCGCGTATTTCAGATTGAAGGCGAATGGGGAATGGACAACCTCAAGCTGTCCGAGCGACCTGTGCCCCAGCCGGGGCCGGGTCAGGTGCTCGTGCGAATGAAGGCGTCGTCGCTCAACTTTCGCGACCTTCTAGTTCCCGAGCGGGGATACGGCAGTCACACCGGCAATTTACCTCTGATCCCCTTGTCTGACGGCGTAGGCGAGGTGAGCGCTATTGGACCGGGTGTGCGCCGCGTGGCGGCCGGCGACCGGGTGTGCCCAACTTACTTTCAGCGCTGGATCGGCGGCGAGCCAGATCTGGAGCGACTGACGCAGTCGCTGGGTGGCCCCGTAGACGGCACCATGGCCGAATATATGTGTCTGTCGGAAGAAGGCGTGGTCAAAGTGCCCGCGTATCTGACGGACATTGAAGCGGCAACACTGCCCTGCGCAGCTCTCACTGCTTGGAGCGCTTTGACGATTTGCGGCAAGGTCAAGCCGGGCGACCGTGTATTGGTTCAGGGGTGCGGCGGAGTGGCCTTGTTCGCGGTGGCGTTTGCCAAACTGCTCGGCGGGCATGTCACGGTAATCTCGTCGAGCGAAGAGCGCATTGCGCGCGTCAGGGCGTTGGGCGCCGATGCAGCAGTCAACTATCGAGCCATTCCGGAATGGGCCAAGGCGACCCGCGACATTACGGGTGGCCGCGGCTATGACTTTATTTTTGAGCTCGGCGGTGAAAAGACCTTGCCGCAGTCCTTGCGCTGCGTCCGGCCGGGCGGCACGTTGGCCATGATCGGTGTCCTGACGGGAGGCGCCATGGCGGCGTCCCTAGGTTTGGTCGTAACGCGACAGGTGCGCCTGCAAGGTGTAACCGTCGGACACCGTGACGGGTTCGAGTCCATGGTACGCGCGCTAGAACAGCACAAAATCAAGCCCGTCGTGGACCGCGTGTTTGCCTTCGGGGAGTTGAAAGAGGCGATGGCCCACCTGAAGAGCGGCGCCCAGTTCGGCAAGGTGTGTATATCCCACTGAGCGCAATGCCGATCATGAAGGACTGTTTCTGATGCTTTTCCCCATTGGTAGCGGCGCCGCCGATCCAGACCGGATCGCCTTCGAGATGTGCGATAGCGGCGAGGTGGTCACCTTCGCTGAACTCGATGCGCGCGCGAACCAGGTGGCGCATTTGCTGCGTGCCTTTGGCGTTAAGCAGGGTGAGCATGTCGCAATGCTCATGAAGAACCACCGCAGCTTTCTTGAGACCTGCTTTGGCGCAGACCGCGCGGGGGTATATTACACGACCATTAGCACACGCCTGATGGTTGAAGAAATCGCTTTCATCATCCGGGATTGCGAAGCCAAGGTTTTCCTTATTTCGGTCGATATGATTGATCAGGCGATACGTCTTCGGCCACTGTTGCCAGACCAAGTGCGGTGCTTCGTGGTGGGCGGCACATCCCCTGGCTACGAGAATTGGGAAGCTGTGGTGGACGTCGCACCGAAGGGTTCCTTGCGCGACGAAGCGCAGGGTCTGGACATGCTTTATTCCTCGGGGACCACGGGCAGGCCGAAAGGCGTCAAGTGGCCTATGCCGGTGACCCGTGCCGGCGAGCGCACGATGCTGGTTAACCTGCTGCAACCGCTATTCGGCTACGGCCCCGACTGCCGCTATCTTTCGCCCGCGCCTTTGTACCACGCTGCACCGCTGCGCCATTGCATGACCGTGATCAAACTGGGCGGAACGGTGTTCGTCATGAATAACTTTGACGCGGAACGCTCGCTGCAACTCATTGAGAAGCACCGGATCACCCACAGCCAGTGGGTTCCAACGATGTTCGTGCGGCTGCTGAAACTGCCCTTCGAGCTGAGGGAGCGCTATGACGTATCGTCGTTGCGGGTCGCGGTGCATGCGGCAGCCCCGTGCCCGATAGAAGTTAAGGAACGCATGCTCGAGTGGTGGGGACCGATCCTGTACGAGTATTATGCGGGCACCGAAAACAACGGGTTTTGCGCGATCACATCGGCGGAGTGGCTGCAGCACAAGGGATCTGTGGGCCGCGCTGCGCAAGGCCTCTTGCATATTTGCGATGAAGAGGGCTCCGAACTACCCGCAGGCGAAACGGGCCTTGTGTACTTTTCCGACGGACCGGTCTTTTCGTACCACAATGATCCGGAGAGGACGGCCCAGAGCCGCAATCTAATGGGATGGACCACTCTGGGCGACATCGGAAGGCTTGATGACGACGGCTACCTATACCTTGTCGATCGGCGTGCATTCATGATCATCTCGGGCGGCGTCAACATCTACCCTCAAGAGGCCGAGAGCGTGCTGATCGGACACCCCAAAGTAATGGACGTTGCGGTGATCGGCGTGCCGAACGAGGATTTCGGCGAAGAAGTCAAAGCGGTGGTCCAACCGCTCGACCCACACGATATCGGACCCGAATTGGAAGCCGAACTCATCGCCTATTGCCGACAACGGCTAGCAGCGTTCAAGTGTCCGCGCAGCGTCGATTTCGATACCGAGTTGCCTCGGCATCCGACCGGCAAACTTTACAAGAAATTAGTTCGTGATCGTTACTGGCCGAAACGGGAGGGTCAAGCGATTCAAAGTTAAGCCTAATCTGCCCAGGCGGAAAAGAGAAGTCTTGCGTTGCTGGCGTCGGCTTTTTACTCTTCAGCCCCTGCGGCGAGCGTCCGTTCCCAACATTGTCCAGAGGCAGGTGCAGGTCGATTGTGCCGGTTCGTTTTTTAAATGCAATCGCTCGCCGGTATTTCAGTAGGCCGCGGGTATCGGGGAGTACAACCGACCATGAAGGGCCACTCGGAAATTTTCTCCAAACTAGCGGCTCACGCGAGTACAGGAGAAACTACTCCGGCTGCACCCCCGCCGCCCTAAGAATGAGCAAGTACGCCTCCTTCTGCTCCTTGACGAACTGCCCCAACTGCTCCGGCGTCGAGGGCGTCAGCGGAAAGGCCTGCTTGTCCATCGCCGCTAGCACCTCGGGACGCTTCATCGCCGCGACGAACTCGCGATTCATTCGCTCGACTATGTCCTTGGGCGTCTTGCCTGGCGCGAACAGCCCTGCCCAGGACACGATCGAGAACTGAGGCATACCAGCCTCGCCCATGGTCGGCACATCGGGAAACACCGCGCTGCGCTTGGGCAAGGTGGTCGCCAGCACGCGCAGCTTGCCGTCTTTCACGTGCGCGCCTCCGGTGGTGAAGGTGGCGATCATCAACTGCACCCGGTTCGAAACCAGGTCGGTGATGCCCGCGGGCTCCCCCTTGTAGGGAATGTGCACCATGTCGATGCCGGCCAGCGCGTTGATCTGCGCGAACGAGACAATGCCGGTGGTATTGCCGGTTGCGTAGTTGAGCTTGCCCGGGTTGGCCTTGGCGTATGCGATCATCTCCTGTACCGTCCGGAACGGCGCGGCGGCGCTGGCAAAGAGGAAAAAGGTGAAGCGCCCGACGTCGGTCACCGGCGCGAAATCGGTCACTGGGTCGTAGGGCGGGTTCCTGCGTAGCGCCGGCACTGCCGACATCGGGCTGTTGGTCGCCAGCAGCAAAGTGTAGCCGTCCGGTGCGGCGTTGGCGACCTCGCTGCCGCCTATCGCGCCATCGGCCCCCGCCTTGTTGTCGATCAGCACCGGCTGCCCGATCGCAGCCGCTACCGACTGGCCGAGAATGCGCCCCACCACGTCGGTGGCAGATCCGGGCGGGAACGGCACGACCAGGCGGATCGGTTTGTTCGGATAAGACTGCTGTGCGGCAATAGACCCGGCAAAGGCCAGCAACATGCTTGTGACCAATATTCGCGTGACGACCCTGAAGGATTTCATTGTGGCGTCCCAAGGCAACATTAACGACTGGAGTGTACTCAACGGGGTTTGATCTTATACTGGGGCGATCAATCGCGCTCGATTCGCTCGCTTGCGAGCATCGCCTCCCGGCGCGCGACCGGTGAGCGCCGGCCGCTCCGGCGGCGACAACGTGCGCATCTTCGCCACCGGCAAGAAAGGTTTCCATGTCGAAGTCCCGGCAGAGATATTCCAGACCAAGATTGCCAAGGGCGGGCTGACCGGGCTGCCGGCGATCTACAAGGAGATGGCGTTCAGCATGTTCGTGGACATCATGGACTGGCGGGTGTACTCGGCGCGCAAGGGGCGGATGTGGCGCACTTGCGGAGTCGCCGCGCGAGAGTGGGGCCTACAAGGTGCCGCCGCGAGAGGTGGCGGAGAACCACGCGCTTTCTTGGAGATGCGCTAACGCGCGGAATATAGACGGGTATCTTGACTAACTGCGATTACATAAAACATGGTATAATCAATAACTTATAACTGGCGGAGAGAGCGGGATTCGAACCCGCGATACGGTTTAACCCGTATACACGCTTTCCAGGCGTGCGCCTTCAACCGCTCGGCCACCTCTCCTGCTGCTGGATTTCGGGAAGGTGCGCAGTTTACGCGATAAGCCTTTGCGAGGCAAGGAAAAACCGACTTTTCAGTCTATGCCACCGGCTGCTTCAACTGTTCCAGTATCGCCGGGTTCTCAAGGGTAGAGATGTCCTGCGTGATGTCTTCGCCCTTGGCAATCGAGCGCAGCAGGCGGCGCATTATTTTCCCTGAGCGCGTCTTGGGCAAGTTGTCGCCAAAACGAATGTCCTTGGGCTTGGCTATCGCGCCGATCTCCTTGCCCACCCAGTCGCGCAGTTCCTGCGCCATCTTGTGCGCTTCCGCGCCGGTGGGCCGGGGGCCTTTCAAAACGATGAAAGCGCACACCGCCTCGCCGGTCAGGTCGTCTGGCCGCCCGACGACCGCGGCCTCGGCCACGAGCTTGGTGTTCGCCACCAGCGCCGATTCGATTTCCATCGTCCCCAATCGGTGGCCCGACACATTCAAAACGTCGTCGATGCGGCCCATGATGCGAAAGTAACCGTCGAGGTCGCGGCTGGCGCCGTCGCCTGCGAGATAGTACTTGCCGTGAAAATCCTCCGGGTAGTAGCTCTTCTTGTAGCGCTCCGGATCGCCCCAGATGGTGCGGATCATCCCCGGCCAAGGTCGCTTGATCACCAGGATGCCGCCCTTGCCCTTGTCCACGTCCTGCCCGGTTTCGTCGACGATCGCGGCCATGATCCCCGGCAGCGGAAAGGTGCAGGAACCTGGTTTGAGCGGCGTCGCGCCCGGCAGCGGCGTGATCATGTGCCCCCCGGTTTCGGTCTGCCACCAGGTATCGACGATGGGGCAACGCGACTCGCCGACCACGGTGTAGTACCACATCCATGCCTCGGGGTTGATCGGTTCCCCGACTGTGCCGAGTATGCGCAGCGATTTGAGGTCGTACTTCTTCGGCAGATCGCCGCCGGCCTTGATCAGGGACCGGATTGCGGTCGGCGCGGTGTAGAACACGGACACTTTGTGGTCCTGGATCATTTTCCAGAAACGCCCCGCATCGGGGTAGGTCGGCACACCCTCGAACACGACCTCGGTGCCCCCAACCGCCAATGGCCCGTAGCAGACATAAGTATGCCCGGTGACCCAGCCGACGTCGGCGGTGCACCAGAACACGTCCGTCGGCTTGTGGTCGAACACCCATTTCATCGTGAGGATCGCCTGCAGCAGATAGCCGCCGGTGGAATGCTGCACACCCTTGGGCTTGCCGGTCGAGCCGGAGGTGTAGAGGATGAACAGCGGATGCTCCGCGTTGACCCAGGTCGGCTCGCAGGTGTCGGCCTGGGCTTTGGTCAGATCGTCCCACCACTTGTCGCGCGGTGCGCTCATCGCAATGGCGCTGCCGGTGCGCTTGTACACCACCACGCTCTTGATGCTGTCGCAACCGCCCAGGCCGAGGGCTTCGTCGACCACCGGTTTGAGCGCGATTTCCTTGCCGCCGCGAAACTGGCCGTCAGCCGTGATCACCGCCACCGCGCCGGCGTCGATGATGCGCTCCTGGATGCTCTTGGCGGAGAAGCCGCCGAACACCACCGAATGCGTGGCGCCGATGCGCGCGCAGGCCTGCATCGCCACCACCGCCTGTATCGACATCGGCATGTAGATGAGGACGCGCTCCCCCAGCTTGATGCCGAGCGCCTTCAGGCCGTTGGCGAATTTGCACACCTCGTGATACAGCGCCTGATAGGTGATTTTCGTTACCTTGCCGTCGTCGGCCTCGAAAATAATCGCGACCTTGCCGGCGTTGCCGTTCTGCAGATTGCGCTCGAGACAATTGTAGGAAGCGTTAAGATCGCCGTCGTAAAACCACTTGAAGAACGGCGCCTTGGATTCATCGAGGACTTTGGTGAACGGCTTGTGCCACAGCAGGTTTTCCTGCGCCAGCCGCCCCCAGAATCCCTCGAAATCGCGCTCCGCTTCGTTGCACAGGGCCTGGTAAGCCGCCATGCCGGGCACGTTTGCCTGCTTGATGAACTCTGCGGCAGGCGGGAACACCCGGGTTTCGTTCAGTACCGATTCGATCTGCGCGGACATGACAACGGTCTCCTCTCTCTTTGGACTCGACAGACAAGGATGAAATTGCGGCGGATTATTCGTATTTGACGCCGGCGCCAGCAATGAACATTATGAAAACTCCGGCTTACGCCAAGCTTACGCCGGCGCCGCACCTTAGTCATACGACGCAAATCAAAGCACTATTCGGAAAACTTGTAAAGCCGGATCGGGCGGCCCGGAACATGAAAAACCCGCGCCGTCATGGATTCATTCCATGCCGCGTTGACGCGGTTCGCGCAATGATGGTAACTTGCGGCGGGTCTGGTGCATCGCAGCAACGCCCGGACACCCGCGGCCTCACATCGATTCCCCGAAAAAGATGACTCGACCACTGGACGGCATAGTCGTCGTCGCCCTGGAGCATGCGGTGGCGGCGCCGCTCGCCACCCGGCATCTGGCCGACAACGGCGCTCGCGTGATCAAGATCGAGCGCCCCGGAGGCGGCGATTTCGCCCGCGCCTACGACCAGCGCGCACGCGGCCTGGCCTCGCATTTCGTATGGACCAATCGCGGCAAGGAAAGCGTCACGCTGGATTTGAAGCACGCGCAGGCCATGCCGGTGCTGCAGCGCCTGCTGGAGCGCGCCGACGTGTTCGTGCAGAATCTGGCCCCGGGCGCCGCGGCGCGTCTGGGTCTGGACGCAGCCTCGATCCACCGCATCAATCCGCGCGTCGTCGTTTGCGGCGTCTCCGGCTACGGCG
>Ga0194060_10002315_pt1 | contig 13601 bp, 8 predicted proteins | sample SepL225m_MetaG_FD_163427 | JGI IMG/M metagenome (GOLD analysis project Ga0194060, IMG submission 163427) | Anoxic zone freshwater microbial communities from boreal shield lake in IISD Experimental Lakes Area, Ontario, Canada - Sep2016-L222-5m | ecosystem: Environmental > Aquatic > Freshwater >... | reverse complement strand
TTCATAAGGTGGTTGATAATTCGCGTATGACGGGACTGCAAATCCGGTCATACGCGAATTATCAACCACCTTATGAAAAGCCTCCGCCGCGCCATCGATGTCAGAAAACCTTTCCATCTTAATAAGCCCGGTTCTGTATGCTGACTCAAAAGCCACCTCGTTACCGGGATAATCTTTTATCAGTTCGGCATAAGCGGAAAGAACATTCAGATATTCTTCCCTGTCCTGATTTATTGTACCCCTGGTTTGAAAGAATGGTTTCCAGGTATCACCCTGCTTTTCATACTTATTATTGAGGCTTGCTTCAAGCGTCTTAGCGTAACCCATCTTAGCTGACGGGGCAAAAGGAGAAGCAGGATAATCATCCAAAATTTTCTTGAACGCATCAGAAGCAATATCAAACTCAGAGTCCCTGAAAGCACGCTCGGCAAAGTTATACAAATCTCCGCCACCGTTCTTTTTTATTCCGTCAATTTTAGCATAAGCTTCATAAGCCTCGTCATAATGCCCTGATTCAACATAGAGCCAGCCAAGTAAAGCCAGAATATTTTGGTCATTGGTTTTCTTTGCCCATGAGGCAACAGTCTCGATTGTCAGCTTTTGAGCATCGGCTTTATTCATATAAGTTGAAAAGCGCGTCAGTATGAACTGAAACTGCGCCGGGTCTTTTAAAAGAATCTGGCAGTATTCATCTGCTGCTTCTCGGTACTTCATCAACACAGAATAAATATTAGCAAGGTCATAAGAAAAATTAAAGTTATCCTGCGTGAGCTTCTTTCCCCTTAATAAAATATCAGATGCCTTTTCAAAAGCCCGCTTTTCGATGGCATAACTGGCAATTAAACGATAAACCGTTTGCTTATCGGGCAATACATTCAGGGCTTCATCCCAAACCTCAAAAGCTTTCTTTTCATCGCCTTTTAAATAATACGAACCGCCAAGCAGTCCGTACATATTAATATCCTGAGGCGATTTTTTTAGTCTGCGTTCGGTTATCGCAATGGAAGAATCATAATTCTTAAACTGGATATATATTCTATTAAGAGCATCAAAGAACAGATAATTATCAGGTTGCCACTTATAAATATCTTCATAAATTAACGCAGCTTTCTTAAGGTCGCCCGACTGCTCATAACTTTGCGCAAGCAAAAAACGGTTGTGAATATCGCCCTGTTGCGCTCTGCAAATTTCAGCCACTGATAATGTGAGAAATAGATAAATGACAAATCTACAATACATAGTACAAATATCCGTAAAACGGTGCTCTCATTCAAGGTAAATTATTCTTACATATTTTGCTTTGTGGTGAAAGCGCATAATATGGACAGGTTAATCTGTTCCAGTAGCAAGTATAGCACAGCTTTTCCCCGCCCTGTTTACAATTAGAAATTCCATTTAACCGCTAATGTGGGATTGATTTGGAACTCTTTCTTCATAGGAACAAAATTGTTACTAATCTCAATTTCACTACCGATTGAGAGGTGGTTATCTACATTGTACCATAGTTGTGGTTCGGTAAGCAGAACGAATTTATTTTCACCGGACTGTTTGACTGACCATATATCCATGAAGCCGTCAAACTGCCATTTTTCACAAAAAAAAGAGACAAACCATGTAGTGGTAAGTTGAATATTTGAGATTGATTCTGATAAATAGTCGGCACGGTAAAGCAGATCAGTATCTAAGGTTACAAAGCCGAGATTAATAGGATAACTTGCACCAAAGAGCCAGATATGCCCAAGCGGGAAATCCATATTAATATTTTTATTATATAGCATTCCGTCATTGTACTGAATCGTAGCGTTAAGTCCATACATGCCAGGGATGGTAATATATCTTGCAATTTCCCAGTAAGCAAGCGATACACTTTTATTTCCACCACGGTTGTAGTCCACATCAACGAAAAAAAAAGTAGAACCGTACTCATCAGGTTTGAACATTTCGATTGTGCTCGTAAAGTATCTCCTGTCTTTCCCAAAATCATAATGAAGCTGGAAGTTCTGGCTGAATAATGTTCCCGCAGATAGGAACAAAAGGATAGCCATTAGTTTTTTCATGACAATAAATCTCCCTGATAGATTATGATTATATGGAGCAATTAAATTTTTAACGACTATGTTTGTAAATATTTTCCCGGTCCATGGGATAAGAGTGAATAAAAAACAATGACAAAAATTAGCTCAATTTATTTTCAAAACAAAACTGACAGAAATATCCTTAGGTAAGTCAAGTGAAACAACTATTAAATTATTCCAAAAATATATTCTTCATATTCATTAAACATTGTCAGAAAAATTCGATAATGAATAGTAAATGGAAAACTTTGCTGAGAAAGAGATTACATGGAACTGATTAAAGACATTGCCAATCATTTGAGATATTTAGATGAGGGACTGACCCCTTCAAAGAAAAAAAAAGAGGGTGTGTCATCTAAAAAAAATGATTCAATCGAAATATCCAATACTTCGAAAGCTTTTCAGAAAGTCGATGATTTTCTAAACCTTGGCAAACCTGACCGCCTGGACATAAGCAACCTTAATCCGGCAGAGAAAAAAGAATTTTTAAAAATGCTTTCAACACTACTTAAAGATGGCGTTGTGGGGTATGAGATTCTTGATGTCAATGGTAAACCGGAAAAGCATTATATTGTAACTGAGATTGGAGACCACAGAATAGCAAAGGCTAAACTTTATAAAAAAGATGGGTTTTACGACAAAAAGGATTAACTCATTTTAGACGGAAACATTTACAAGTCCGCCAGTATAGTTAAAATTATTGGTATAAACATTATATAGCTTATCTTTAATGGGCATCTCTTCACGGCTTGACATTTTTTCAGCCTTATCTCCGGGAACAGTTATAACATAGCCGTTATCTTCAAGATTAAGAGTTTTTGAAACAGTATCTGCCTTTTCAGAACTGTCATATTTTCGGAGATATGTTTTAGCGGCAACGCTGGTATTATAACCCGGACGATTTAATAAAACCTGAAGGACTGACTTAAATGATTCAGGTGAACGGGAAACTGGAGACTGCGAACTGTATTGGGGAGTAACTAAATCAACATAAGCACCCGATGATTTAAGTGAAGACTCAACGCCTGTACCAACATTTTCTGAAATTGAACGATTAAAAACAATGTTTTTATTGGTTGTCTTTGCAGATTCAGTCTCTGCCTGCTGGCGGTAAGACTCTACCCTTTTGAGGCTGTCCAAGTACCCGTTGGATTTTAAGCTGGAATAGAATTCCATATTATTGGTCAGGTTCACTATATAACCTTTCTTATCTTACTACAATATTAATACTTATTTTAATAAAGCGCAAGTACGACAATAAAATTATTGGCTTTTCGCCAATTTTTTTTTATGTATCTCGTTTTTCCCAAAAGTCCTCCCATTGACTGCTCCACCGGCAACAACGCAGGACTATCATCGGCTCTGCTCCGTCATTTTTCCCTTACTATCTTTTAAGGCTTCCCGATGCATCGGTATCCCTTCCGGCATACGCTTATCATTACCAGGATTGTATTATCTTACTTCCCGCTTCTTTGGTAATCCGCTCCATTGCTTTTGCCTCTGTACACAGTCCGCTTAATTCCCGTATCTGCTTTTCTGCCTGCTCAAATGGAATATATGTTCCCGTCCCTGATACTGTATCTGTTGTCTGTAATAGTTTTTGTACTATTGCTTCGTCAGGGTTCCCCAGCCCTGTAACATGAACCCAGCCATTTAAGAATACTTCCGGTAGTGTGTACTTTATACTTTATCGGACGAATTTTAGACCTGCCATTTTTAATATAACTTGAATGTTTTACATTTTTATGAAAAATCGCCGGATAAACCCTCTCAAAATCTACTGGGAGTCTCCCCTGAACAGATATCTTATTCTGAGGAATTCTATTGCCAGACTTCGTTGTATCAGGGAAAGCCGGCATCGTGTCATGATTAGCCGGTGTCGTGTCTCGAATAGCCGGTGTCGTGTCATGATTAGCCGGCGTTGTGTCTCGAATAGCTGGTGTCGTGTCATGATTAGCCGGCGTTGTGTCTCGAATAGCTGGTGTCGTGTCTCGAATAACCGGTGTCGTGTCTCGAATAACCGGCGTTGTGTCTCGAATAGCCGGTGTCGTGTCATGATTAGCCGGTGTCGTGTCATAATTAGCCGGCGTTGTGTCATAATTAGCCGGTGAATTTGCATTATTATTCTTGGAATTAATAATTTCTGAGCCTGAAATGGTATTTTTAGCGCAGATTTCATCTTTTCCGTCCGGCAATAGTTCATAAAGCAACGGGTCTGTTCCACTTTGTTTCAAAAGATGGGAAAGAATTTTAGAGAATTTCTCAAAATTTCTTTTAAGCAGGTCATTTTCCTTCTTAAGGAATGAAATTTCAATCTCTTTTGCCTGACATTCAAGCTTAAGTATCTGATTAACCATATTAAACAGTACGGACTGATGACTGTTATTGTTTTGCGGATTTGATGAAAGATTCTCATTCTTCCCATCGTTAAGGTTCCCTGCTCCCTTCATTGCTTCACCTTATTAGTTGTTTTGATAAATATCAGCACCCCGCTTTTCTATAACGAATGCTGACTTAATATTATAATTTTTTTTCATTAAAATCAACCGGCTTAAAGCGTATAAATCGTGCCTCATTTATAGGGATATGACAAATTCCCCTCTTAATCATACTTATTTTTAAGCGAGTAAGATTATGATTATGGATAAGATTAAGAAAAACATTATCTTCACCATGGGTTAAAACCCAATGCTGTCAGGTTAACGCGTGGTGTGTGTGGATTTTTGTTTCGTTCGTGTCATTTTCCCCGATGGGCGCTGCCCATCGCTAATATATAACGCCCCTTCAGGGCTTCGATGTGTCGGGAATTGGTGATTTATTATTTGTGTTTGCCCTGAAGGGGCATAATATAATAGCACAGGGCATCCGCCCTGTGAAAAATGAATACCCACCCAATAACCTAAAGCCCTGCAGGGGCGTAATAAAAGCAATAAATGTTTTAAACCTTAACCTGACAGCATTGGGTTAAAACCCATGACTATGAAACCCCCGCAGCAATCAAAATCCTCTCCTCTGCCCCTTGTCTGTAGAATCCGTGAAATCCGTGATTCAGACTTGTATGACAGCGTAAATCAGCATGAAATAAATCATGGTTCTGATATTTTTGCATAACATAAGATAATAAATAACTTTGCAGATATGCCGGCTACTTCTTTGCACAAGACCGGTGCATTCTGTATTTTTCACTCCGTAAAAAGAGCATTATTATTATTGAGTTATGTAATTATTTAACCGGCTCATATTTTTTAACGGACGATAACGCATTTTATCAGATTAAGGGATTTATGGCAAAAGATAATAACAAAGAAGAACCTATTGCAAAACAGATGTGGAAAGCGGCGGATAAGCTCAGAAAGAATATTGACGCCGCCGAATATAAGCATATTGTACTGGGCTTAATATTCCTGAAATATATTTCCGATACTTTCGAGCGGCATTATGAGTTGCTGGCAAAAGGCGAAGGGGAGTTTGCAGGAGCTGACCCTGAAGACAGGGACGAATATAAAGCGGCAAATATTTTCTTTGTCCCTCCTTCGGCAAGATGGTCTTATCTGGTCGGAAGAGCTAAACTGCCCGAAATCGGGAAAGATGTCGATTCATCGATGGACGCAATTGAAAAGGATAATCCTTCGTTAAAGGATGTGCTGCCGAAAGTATTTGCAAGAGGCAATCTTGACCCGACAAGTCTTGGCGGACTGATTGATTTAATCAATAATATTTCTTTGAGCGATGCTAAAGCCCGCAGTTCCGATATCCTCGGTCATGTTTTTGAATACTTCCTCGGTGAGTTTGCTCTGGCCGAAGGCAAAAAAGGCGGACAGTTCTACACTCCGCGAAGTGTTGTTGAACTGCTTGTCGATATGCTGGAACCATATAAAGGACGCGTGTTTGATCCATGCTGCGGTTCGGGCGGGATGTTTGTCCATTCGGAAAAGTTTGTCAAACAACATCAGGGGAATGTTAACGATATCTCTATTTACGGACAGGAAAGCAATCATACTACATGGCGCCTGGCAAAAATGAATCTTGCCATACGCGGCATCGACAGCTCGCAGGTCAGATGGAATAATGAAGGCTCTTTCTTAAAAGACGCTCACAAGGATCTAAAGGCTGATTTTGTAATCGCAAATCCTCCGTTTAACGACAGCGACTGGAGCGGCAGCCAGCTTCGCAAAGACGGAAGATGGAAATATGGAACGCCCCCCGTTAACAGCGCGAATTATGCGTGGATACAGCATTTTATTTATCATTTAAGTCCCGGCGGACAAGCTGGTTTTGTCCTCGCCAAGGGGTCGCTTACTTCTAAAACTTCCGGCGAAGGGGACATCAGAAAAGCTATTGTCGAAGCCCGCCTGGCAGACTGCATCGTTAACCTGCCGGCTAAACTTTTTCTGAATACACAGATACCCGCAAGTCTCTGGTTCTTAAGCAGGGATAAGGAGAACGGTAAATTCCGCAGCCGGAAAGATGAGATACTTTTTATTGATGCCCGCAATATGGGATTCTTAATTAACCGAAGAACCCGCGAGCTTTCACAGGAGGATATTGAAAAGATTGCCGGCGTTTACCACAACTGGCGCAGTCCTGACGGCAGTTATGAGGATGTAAAGGGTTTCTGCAATTCCGCTTCTGTCAACAGGGTAAAGGAACTGGATTATGTTCTTACTCCGGGCCGGTATGTGGGTCTGCCCGATGATGAGGATGATTTTAATTTCAATGAGCGATTTGCAAAGCTTAAGTCTGAGTTTGAAGAACAGCTTAAGGAGGAGGAGAAATTGAATGCGCTGATTAAAGAGAATCTGGGGAAAATAGTTTTGAGCAATTGAATTAAAGTTCGATGGGCGCTGCCGCATCGCTAACATATTCCGCCCCTGCAGGGCTTATGCGTTGAGGCTGAAATGGTTGAAAAATTGGAGAATATTAAATGTTGAGAAAATGGAAGGAATGTAAATTGGGCGATGTTATATCTTCTAATAATCAAAGTATTGGAACTAATTATTCTTTCGATAAGATTTTGTACCTGGATACCGGCTCAATTACAGAAGGGAAAATTGAAAATTTTCAAAAGTATAATTTGTCAGATGCGCCGAGTAGAGCAAAAAGATTGGTTAAAAATAATGATATAGTATATTCGACTGTAAGACCAATTCAAAAACATTATGGTTTTATCATCAACCCACCCAAAAATCTTGTTGTCTCAACTGGGTTTTCTGTAATTGAGACAAATATTAAACTAGCTGAGCCTCTCTATATTTATTATTATTTGAGTTCCGATAGCATTGTAGAAACATTGGATGTTATTGCAGAAGGTGCAACTTCAGCATATCCATCTTTAAAACCATCAGACATAGAAAATCTTTGGGTTTTTCTTCCTTCTCTTCCCGAACAAAAAGCCATTGCCTCCGTTCTAAGCAGTTTAGACAACAAAATAGACTTACTCCACCGCCAGAATAAAACTCTTGAAGCAATGGCGGAGACGCTTTTTAGGCAGTGGTTTGTGGAGGAAGCGGATGAGAGCTGGGAAGAAATAAGCCTGAATAAAGTGGTTGACATTGGCATTGGAAGAACCCCTCCAAGAAAGGAATTTGAATGGTTTACTACAAATCCATCAGATATGAAATGGGTATCAATTAAAGATATGGGAAATAGTGGTGTTTTTATATTAAATACCACCGAATTACTGACTATAAAAGCTATTAATAAATTCAATATTCCCTTAATACCAAAAGATACTGTACTTTTAAGTTTCAAGATGACAATTGGCAGAGTTGCAATTGCATCGGAGGAAATGTTATCTAATGAGGCAATAGCTCATTTCAAATTTAGCTCAAAAACTCCATTCACAAAAGAATATCTTTATTTGTTCTTAAAAACCTTCAAGTATGATACATTAGGCAGTACTTCTTCCATTGTTACTTCAATAAATTCAACAATGATAAAAGAACTGAATATTACTATTCCAGATAAAGCTACTATGGTTGAATTTCAGCAATTAACAGAATCATATTTTGATAAAATTCTTAGTAATCAAAAACAAATCCGCACACTCGAAAAACTGCGGGATACATTATTGCCGAAGCTGATGAGCGGAGAGGCGGGGGTGAATGCAATGTTGTCAGGTTAATACCATATTGCTGTTTTGTACGGTGGGCGCTGCCCGTTTTTTTTTTCGATGGGCGGTTGCCCATTCCATTTTATCCGATGGGCGCTGCCCATCGCTAACGTATAACGCCCCTTCAGGGCTTCGGTGTGTCGGGAATTTGTAATTTATTATTTGTGTTTGCCCTGAAGGGGCATAATATAACAGCACAGGGCATCCGCCCTGTGAAAAATAAATCTCCCCACATCCCCAACGCCCTGAAGGGGCGCAATAAAAGTTTTGAACCTTAACCTGACCGCATTGATATTTTACCCTGGACTACTTGTTATGTAGAACATGAACACAGAAAAAGAAAGTTATTAGCAGAATATGAAGCCTTTAGAAATGCCAAAACCGCTTAGTCAGACTAAACGGTTTCTTTTCTCCTTTAACACATGGTCAATGAGATAACCTAAACATACAAAGTTAAGATAATATTGTCAACCTGTAAAAGTATAAAATCAATTTCAATAATGAATAAAATAACAGAGTCCGATATAGAATTATTTGCCATAGAGCAATTAGAATATCTGGGCTGCCAGTACATTTTTGCGCCGGACATTGCTCCCGATGGCAAAAATCCTGAAAGGGAAACTTTCGAAGATGTTCTGCTTATTGAACGCTTACAAAAAGCAGCCGGCAGGATAAACCCAAATATTCCTGCGGATGCAAGAGCCGATGCTGTTAATCAGATTAGAAGAATAAGTTCGCCCGAACTGATTGCAAATAATGAAACTTTTCACCGTATGCTTACCGAAGGTATAAAAGTAACATATCAAAAAGACGGAGGCGAAAGGGGCGACCTGGTATGGCTTATTGATTTTAAAAATCCTTATAACAATGACTTTCTAGCCGCGAACCAATTCACGGTTACTTCAAAGGGTTCAATAAACGATACTGTAAATAAACGTCCCGACATAATTCTTTTTATAAACGGAATACCTTTAGTCGTAATTGAACTAAAAAATCCGGCTGATGAAAATGCAACTATTATGTCAGCATTCAATCAGCTGCAGACATATAAGCAGGAAATGCCGGGACTATTCACATACAACGGATTTATGATTATCTCGGACGGACTGGAAGCTAAAGCCGGTTCACTCTCCGCCGGATTCAGCCGGTTTATGGCATGGAAATCAGCAGACGGAAAAAAAGAAGCTTCGCATCTGGTAAGCGAACTGGAAATCCTGATTAAGGGAATGCTGAACAAAAAAACTCTGCTTGATCTTATCCGCCATTTTATAGTATTTGAAAAAACTCCAAAAATTGAGACTGCTAAATTCTATGACGAAACGAACGGGCAGGACTCTGAAACAAATATTACAATAATTGAAACCGTTAAGAAATTAGCGGCATATCATCAATATTATGCGGTCAACAAAGCAGTTGAAAATACAATAACGGCTTCAGCCGAAAGCGGCAACCGGAAAGGCGGGGTTGTATGGCATACTCAGGGCAGCGGCAAATCTTTATCGATGGTATTTTATACCGGCAAGATAGTTTTAGCGCTGGACAATCCTACAATTCTGGTTATCACAGACCGCAATGATCTGGATGACCAGCTGTTCGATACTTTTGCCGCGTCAAAGCAACTGTTAAGACAGGAACCGGTTCAGGCCGGGGACAGAGACCAGTTAAAGGAATTGTTGAAAGTTGCCTCCGGCGGCGTTGTGTTTACTACTATTCAAAAATTTCAGCCGGACCATGGAAACGTTTATGAACAACTTTCGGACAGAAGAAATATTGTAGTAATAGCGGACGAAGCCCACCGCACTCAGTACGGATTCAAACCTAAGACGATTGACGATAAGGACGAGCATGGCAATGTAATCGGGAAAAAGATTGTTTACGGTTTTGCGAAATATATGAGAGATGCTCTGCCAAAAGCAACTTATCTTGGCTTTACCGGAACTCCGATTGAAAGCACGGATGTAAACACTCCGGCGGTATTCGGCAATTATGTGGATATTTACGATATTGCCCAGGCGGTTGAAGACGGGGCGACTGTGCGCATTTATTATGAGGGAAGATTAGCCAGAATAAACCTCAGCGAAGAAGGCAAAAAGTTAGTGGCTGAACTGGATGATGAACTTGAGAAAGACGATCTGACGGCAACCCGGCAGGCTAAAGCAAAATGGACACAACTGGAGGCTCTGGTCGGAAGCAAAAACAGGGTAAGGCGAATTGCGCAGGATATTGTTGCTCATTTTGAACTCCGGCAGGAAGTTTTTGAGGGAAAGGGAATGATAGTCGCAATGTCCAGAAGAATTGCGGTCGCTCTGTATAAAGAAATAATAAGGATACGCCCCGGCTGGCACAGTAAAGATTTAAGAAAAGGGGTTATCAAAGTTGTTATGACAGCCGCTTCTTCCGATGGTCCCGAAATATCCGCGCATCATACTACCAAAGAGCAGAGACGGATTTTAGCCGACAGAATGAAGGACTCCGGCGATGAGCTGAAGCTTGTGATAGTACGCGACATGTGGCTGACCGGTTTTGACGTTCCCCCGCTGCACACGCTTTATATTGACAAGCCGATGAAAGGTCATACGCTGATGCAGGCAATCGCAAGAATAAACCGCGTTTATAAGGATAAACCCGGCGGGTTAGTTGTTGATTATCTTGGAATAGCTTCGGACTTAAAAAAAGCATTAGCCTTTTATTCAGACTCGGGCGGCAAGGGCGATCCGGCGATTGATCAGGAAAAAGCCGCACAGCTTATGCTTGAGAAACTGGAAGTCGTATCGCAAATGTTTCTTGAAAAACCTGTTAAAGCATATTCAGCGGATTATGAAGAGCTGATTAAAGACCCTGCCGTTCCTTATCTCGGCAAAGACAGAGGACTTTTATACGAAGAGTATTTTACCTCCGGTACTACTGCCAAACTTAAAATAATTCTGGCGGCGGAAGAACATATTCTGAGTCTTGAGAATGGAAAGAAGAGATTTATTGACGAAGTAACGGCACTATCGAGAGCGTTTGCCATTGCAATTCCGTGCGACCAGGCAATGGACGTAAAAGACGAAGTCTCATTCTTCCAGGCAGTAAAAGCCCGGCTGGCAAAATTCAATACCGCCGGTTCGGGCAGAACAAATGAAGAAATTGAAACCACAATCCGCCAGGTAATTGATAAAGCGCTCGTTACTGAAAAAGTAATCGATTTATTTGATGCCGCCGGAATTAAGAAACCGGATATCTCAATACTTTCGGAAGAATTTCTTCTGGAAGTTAAAAACATGGAGCATAAGAACCTTGCGCTTGAGGTTTTAAGAAAACTTCTGAACGATGAAATTAAATCCCGAAAAAAAACAAACCTTATGCAGAGCAAATCTTTAATGGAGATGCTTGAACGCTCCATTCAGAAATATCTCAATAAAATTTTAACGGCCGCCGAAGTAATTGAAGAATTAATATCGCTTGGAAAAGAAATTCAGAACATGGATAAAGAGCCTGAAGAAATGGGACTGTCTGAATTTGAATATGCTTTTTATACGGCAATTGCCAGCAATGACAGCGCACGCGAAGTAATGGCAAAAGACAAGCTACGCGAATTAGCCGTGGTTCTGTTTGAACGGGTTAAACAGAATGCCTCAATTGACTGGACTATAAAGGAGAGTGTAAAAGCCAAATTAAAAGTAATTGTTAAAAGAACTTTAAGACAGTATGGTTATCCGCCGGATATGCAGAAGCTGGCAACCGAAACAGTATTGAAACAGGCTGAATTAATCGCGAATGAACTGACAAGGTGATTTTCCCCGGGAAGGAAACTCTCCGGCATTAGAAAACACATGGCTGTCAAAATTAAAACCTGCCGGTCAGCCGGATTACGCCGCCCCATATAGTAAGTAAGGCTTGAAAGACGAAACGGTACGGCTTGATCAGGAACAAATGACCAGTAATAGCAAAATATATGATATGCAATATTGGCAATAATTCTATTGTTGTATGTCCTTACGTATGTGGACTGATGTTTTTTAGGAGATAATAATATATATTGCTAATAGTTTTTTCAAGTTTAATCAATTAGTATAGGTTGAAAATGATAATATCAGCTAGCCGAAGAACCGACATACCAGCCTATTATTCAAGATGGTTTATGTCCAGAATTAATGAAGGATTTTGTTTAGTTCCTAATCCTTTTAATTCAAAACAAATTTCATTGGTAAACCTAACTCCTGTTGAAGTTACTGCTATTGTTTTTTGGACTAGAAACCCTGCCTCATTAATTGAGCATTTAGATATTCTCGATAAACGTGGATATAAATATTATTTTCAATATACCTTAAACAACTATCCTAAAATATACGAACCTTATAACCCTCAGTATGAGCATTCATTAAAATGTTTCAAGGAATTATCCAGTAAGATTGGCAAAGGCAGAGTTATTTGGAGATATGATCCAATTATTATCACAAGCGATCTTTCTCTTCAATTTCATGCTGACAATTTTTCAAAAATCTGTAGCGCAGTTTCAGGTTATACTAAGAGAGTCGTAATTAGTATTGTAGATGATTATAAAAAAACATTACGAAGGCTTAGTAAGCTTAATACCGATTTTAAAGAAAATCAAACAGAAAAAAATGACATTGAGAAACTTCTAAAATTTATAGTCACAGAAGCTTCTAAAAATGGAATTGCAGTAGAAAGTTGCGCCGAAGCCAAGGATTATGGTCATCTGGGAATTATTCATGGAAAATGTATTGATGATAAGATATTAAAAGATGAACTTGGAATAGACACGGGCTATAAAAAAGATAAATCCCAGAGACTTGAATGCGGATGTGCCGTTAGCAGAGATATTGGAATGAACAATACTTGTTTAATGGGATGTGAATATTGTTATGCAACTGTAAGCCATGAAACATCTGTAAAGAACAGGAAAACCCATAACCCTGATTTTCCTGTTCTTCTTCAATGGGAATTGCCTGAGGATGTATTAAAAAAAGTAAACGATTTCAAGAATAAATCACAACTTAATCTGTGGGAATCAGAACTAAATGAGTAATTTCCCTGACCATGACCCGTATGCGTCTATTATATCCAAAATATCCGGCTATTTTGGATATAATGTAGAATTAATAATGTCTGAGGGTAAACCAATTTCACAAAGCAGGTGCAGTCTATGTGTTGATATAAATGAAAGAATTCAAGTATTATTGGATGGATGGCAACCTTTTTTAGAACAGGTCAGGGATGCTTATCGCCAGCAACCAAATATTTTCAATTATGACTCAAGGTACCATAGAGCAATTTATATGCTCTCCTATTTCCCATTCTACATTGAACCTGTCTTTTACTCTTTGAATTCCATACGTAATAGTTTAGAACCCGCTTACAAAAATATAACTGAAATCAATGTGGCCTTCCTGGGTGGGGGACCACTACCT
>Ga0194060_10002314_pt1 | contig 13609 bp, 10 predicted proteins | sample SepL225m_MetaG_FD_163427 | JGI IMG/M metagenome (GOLD analysis project Ga0194060, IMG submission 163427) | Anoxic zone freshwater microbial communities from boreal shield lake in IISD Experimental Lakes Area, Ontario, Canada - Sep2016-L222-5m | ecosystem: Environmental > Aquatic > Freshwater >... | reverse complement strand
ATTCAAGAGGCGTTCGTTGAACCGCGAGTATTGTAGAACGAAATGTGACTTTTTTTGCCGCTTCCGATGAGAAGCCGATGACTTTTTGTGGCGCTATGCTTGCGTAGTATTCGTTGTTTTGAGAGGTATTCTTTGCCCATGCAACGAGTCTTTTACTGAAAAGACTTGCGGCATTCTGGATATCCTTTTGTACGAGTGCGACAGGAATCGACTTTTGAACGTACTCTTTAGTAACAGCAAGTCTCGCCATCGCCAAGGCGCTTGGTTCATTCAGCAGAATTCTCTGCATGTCAGCGCGCGAAGCACGAACCGGGAAATTCAATAGCTTTATCAGTTCTTCGTCTGATAATCTTGAAGGCTGCGGACAGTTTCTCCAAAAATCCTCGATAGCTTTTTTAGTTTCCGAGGCATTTTTTGTGTTAGCAATCTCAACTCTTCCAAGAGACGCCTCGGCTAACGTTGCCTCATCTTCGGAAACCAGACTTCGAATTAGGCGGCGCTGCTTATTAAGTATTTCGTTTATTTCCGGATCCTTTAAGAGTTCCAATCTTGAGGTGCCTTTCTTGGCCGCAAAGTTACCGCCTTTTAATTGATAAAGAGTCACGATTGATCTTTCAGGGTTATGTGCATCGTGCTCGTGTTCTATTAAATCGGTAGCAAAACCAGCATCGATTACATCGTGAATACCCAGTCGCGCATTGCCATTTCTGAAGCGATCTTGTCTGAAAAGCAATCCGATGACACTCATGCAATTCTGAATACCGGCTTTTGTAATTTCCATCTGCTTTGAGAGCTCAGTTCTATCCGGCCTTCCTTTTCGCCATTGGTTTGCCGGAATTCTTTCTATTTCAACGGTCAATCGGTTTATGTAGTCATTTAGGGCCTTTCCGACGTCACCAGCGCCCACCGCCCCATTTTTCATGAGTGAAAAAAGATGCAGTGTCAGCTTGTTTTGAAAAGTAGCGCCAGCGAGGCGCAGGCCACGTTCCTGATTTGCGTTTTCAAGGAAGAGTTTGACCGCTTCCTGAATATCAAATGCACGAGTTCTTTCGCCAACCGTTTCCAGCAGAAAGTCTTCATTTGTTGTTTTATCTTCGGAGCTATTCTCCGGTTTTCTTATGAACGCTGCCCTTCGGTATTGGTCCATGTTTGAAGCTTGTTCCGGCTTAAATTGTGGCGGTGGCATGATAGGCATATACGCTGATTATAGCATCACTCAAAAATAAAAACCGCCCCGATATTTCGGAGGCGATTTTTATTCTGCTACGATTCCCGTCGTGAAGCGTTCTTTCTTTCGTGAGCTTTAAGGAAACGCTTGCGAATGCGCAGGGACTTTGGTGTAACTTCGAGAAGTTCATCGCCACCAACATATTCAATCGCGTATTCAAGTGTGATTTCGCGCGGCGGAGTCAGAACGAGAGCGTCATCGGCACCGGATGAACGCATGTTCGTGAGTTTCTTCGCTTTGCAGATATTGATTTCCAAATCCTCGGCACGTGAGTTCTCGCCAACTACCTGGCCTTCGTAAACATCAATGCCTGAGCCATAGAAGAGCGATCCGCGCTGCTGAGCATTATCAAGTCCGTATGAGCTCGAGGTACCGGATTCGGACGCGATGAGCGAACCGTGTGGCGTGGTTTCGAGTCCATCGACAACCGGTCTGTAATCCAAGAAAAGGCTGTTGATGATGGTAGTTCCCTTGGTTTTCGTCATGAGCGAAGACTTCAAACCGATGAGTCCGCGAGTCGGAATAACATATTCAAACTGCAATTCTCCGATTTCGTTCTGCGACATGTTCGCGAGTTCGCCTTTGCGTTTTGCAACTTCTTCGATGATGGCGCCCTGATAAGCCTTCGGACATTCGATGATCAAGGTTTCGAAAGGTTCCAGCTTTTTGCCGTCGACTTCTTTAAAGATAACTCGCGGCTGGGAAACCTGAACCTCAAAGCCTTCGCGGCGCATGGTTTCGATCAAAATCGCGAGGTGCAATTCACCGCGACCCGAGACGAGCATGGTTTCCGGAGATTCGGTATCTTCAACGCGCATCGAAACATTGGTTTCGAGTTCCTTCATCAAACGATCGCGGATGGCGCGGCTCGTGACGAGCTTGCCTTCACGGCCATTGAAAGGTGATGTGTTTACGCCGATCGTCATCTGAACTGTCGGAGCGTCGATTGCGACCGGAGTAATGGCCATCGGACGGTCAACGTCAGCAATCGTTTCACCGATCGCGATATTTTCAAGACCGGCGACGGCGACAATTTCACCAGCTTCAGCGGAATCGATTTCTTTGCGAACCAAGCCCTGATAAGCGAGAAGGTCGGTGACCTTGGCTTTCGCAATCGTACCGTCGATTTTGATTTCGGCGACCTGTTGGCCTTTCTTAATCGAACCGGCGCTGATGCGGCCGATGCCCATTTTGCCTTTGAACTGGTCGTAGGCGAGTGCGAGCACCAAAATCTGGAGTGGCTCATTGGTATCAACATTCGGAGCCGGAATTTCTTCGATGATAGTTTCAAAAATCGGCACCAAATCGGTTCCCGGTGACTTCATATCGAGCGTCGCGACACCCTGTTTTGCGGCGGCATAGATAATAGGGAAGTCGAGCTGTTCGCTTGTGGCATTCAATTCCACAAACAAATCAAACGTACGGTTCACGACGTTTTCAATCTGTGCATCCGGGCGATCAATTTTGTTTACAACCACAATCGGCTTCAAACCGAGCTGCAAAGCTTTGCGCAAAACGAATTTCGTCTGCGGCATCGGACCTTCTTTGGCATCGACGAGAAGCAAAACGCCGTCGACCATTTTGAGAGTACGCTCAACTTCGCCGCCAAAATCGGCGTGGCCGGGAGTATCGACGATATTGATTTTAATGCCGTTCCAATAAAGCGAAGCGTTCTTGGCCTTAATCGTAATACCGCGTTCGCGTTCCAAATCACCGGAATCCATGCTGAAGTTTTCCGGGAGCTTGGCGTCCGGGTTTTGAGCTTTTAAGAATTCAAAAGCCTGACGGATCATGCCGTCGACGAGAGTGGTTTTGCCGTGGTCGACGTGAGCGATAATGGCGACATTGCGGATATCAGAGCGAATCATATGAAAAAATAAAAACCCTGAAAGCGAGTTCTGGCGTAGAATAAGGGAAAAGCTCTATATTGTCAATGACGGTTTAGTTGATTGAATTATTGATAAAAAAAGAGGAGTCCGCTGCGAAGCAGGCTCGGGGGGAATGTTTCTTCGCGACTTGGTCGCAATCTTGTGTTCGTACGGGGCTCCTTTGTTGATACCGTATTTACGGCAAATGGAAATCTCATTAGCTATGCACTTGGCCTTACCTATTTTGATGCGAAGAACGCGACTCCCTTTTGTCATGACCGCATATACCGCGGCTGACTTTCCTAAGGTTCGTTCTTCTGGACATCAATAAAGGTTCCGTGGGAAGAAGAAGCGTTTCAGCGCCTATCGTGCTTTTCTTCCTTCTGGCTAGCCCGTAATCACAGCTCACCTCAGGGCCCGGGACCGGGCGATGGGGTTTGATGAGTTTCCGCATCCATGGGGAATTGTTTCCTTTCCGCCGAACAAAAAAGAACTCTTCGGCGCCCGTGATGATAGTCTCGGCTGGTTTAAAATGCAAGCTTTCGATAAGATTGTATTAAGTCTGTTGCCATTTAAGCTCCAGCTCAAAAAGACAGCTTTCGGCAAAGTCTAGTCAAAAATTTTTCAGCTTAGCTAAGGCTAAACAAAAAAATTTGTTAACGTTGACTTTGCTCGAAATCTGCCATTTTGATCAAGAAGCTTAAATGGCAACAGACTTAATCTATGACTGAGATTAAAGACACGCTCGGCTCGCTCGGGTTTTCCGATGCCGAATCCAGGGTATATTTCGAAGCTTTAAAGTGCGGACCTTCGACGGTTCTTGAGCTTAGCAAGCTGACTCGATTGTCGCGTCAATCGGTTTACGAGGCTCTCGAAAAGCTCACCGGGATTTCGATGATCTCTTCATTTGAAGAAAAAGGACGTCGCGTTTTTATTGCTGAGCATCCGTCAAAATTAGCGTGGCTACTCACACGGCGCGAGCAGGAACTTCACGAATTGCGCGAAGAAGTTAGTTTAAAAATCAAAGAACTGGAACGCGTGATGGGCGGAAATCGTCCGCGGGTTCATGTTTACACCGGTCGCGAAGGTGTGCGCGCGATTTTGCACGATATCGAATCCGGCGCGACAAAAGGCGAGATACTTGAGATTGCCGACTTGAATGCGATGCGAAAAGTTTTGAAGCCGGAAGATTTAGCGCCTCTTCGGGACGCACTGCAGCGGCACGGAATCGTATCGAAGGGTTTGTGTGCCGGAGAATTTGCGCCGAACGCGGCTCAACCGGAGCGATACCATCTGCCGGAATATTACAAAGATTTCGGCACCGATATCATGATCATGGGTGATAAGATTGCGATGGTGACTTTTGAGGGTGACATGTGTTCTGTTTTGATTGAAAGCCCGACACTCGCAAAAACGATGCGGATTTTGTTTGAGATTGCACTCGGTGCGGTTCGGGAGAGGGAACTGAAAAATGAGGAAATCAATGCGGAGTTATTGCAAAAGAAGCAAAGTTAGGTTATTCTGCACGGGCGCAGTAAATATGGTGCCCATAGTGTAGCGGTAACACAACAGGTTGTGGTCCTGTTTTCACCGGTTCGAATCCGGTTGGGCACCCAGTAAGAGCAGAAGTGAATCCCTGTGTTCACTTCTGCTTTTGTTATCAACGTTTTTATTTAGTTCCCGCCGATTGAATGCTGCTTCGAGTGCTGGATAAGCCTTTTCGATTGGAAGGAACCATTTATTGGTATCAATGCTGACTTTCTTATCTTTTACCAAAAAGTTCTGACCAAGTGCGGTGAAGATCTCGCGCTTCTCATCAAGAGTTCCTGTTTGGAATTTATGACGTGCGTAGGTAGCGAAGTGAAAAGTTTTCTCAGTAAGCTCAAGCCACACCTCGGCGCGGTTCTCCGTTTCTCGTAGATTATTTTTGAGTTTAGAGATTTTCTCTTTCAAGATGTCGCGTTCCTGAATGAATGTAGAGTCATCAATAAGCTCCCGATAGCGCATGCGGGTGAGATTATCGAGCTCTTTCTGTGTTTCCGTAAGAGAAGCGTGTTGCGTCTCGTATATCTTGGTTCGATCTACTATTTCCTCGTCATTCTTGCGATTCAATATCTCAAGAGCCCACTGTTGAAATTGGGGGAGGATAGTATATCTTTCAAGTTCGATATCTACCTGTCCTTCAAGTTCTTCGAGTGTCATGGGGCGTTGGGTACACCTAGTGTCCTTCTTCTTTTTGGTACAAGAATAGTAAACGTATGTTTTTAGCACCCCCTCGCTCTTCACTACTTTAGTTTTCTCACAAGCGGTGTACATCGAGCCACATTCTGCACAGCGCATGAGACCCGTGTAAGCGAAGGCATGTGTTTTGGGACGAGGTCTACCTTTTCTACCCAAGAGAATCTGCACGCGATCAAACTCTTCCATGGTAATCATTGCCTTGTGATTTCCGTTATAGAGTTTTCCTGACCATTCAAACATTCCCGTATAAAAAATATTGGCGAACATTTTATAGATGACGCTTTGAATGAGTTCGTTGCCACCACGGCGTTTACCTTTTGATGTTCGGAAGCCCCACTCCCGATTCGCAATCTCGATGATCTTTGGCGGAGAGAAATTTCCCGTCAGCATCATGTCCCACATTTTTCGAACCATCTCAAAGCGCTCTGGATCTTCATAAATGGTGTGTTCGAGCTTTTCGTTGAGATACCCAAGTGGAGCACGAGATGGATACCAACCGCGATCCGCCTTTCCGACCATGCCACGCATGCTGTTTTTGCGTAAATCAATGACAAATTGGTTCGCGGTGCCACTTTCCACGTTGAAAAGGAGCACATTGTCATCTGGGAGATACTGACGGTCTATCGTTTGAATGCACTTCAATACGCCCTGCTGAAGCATCCAGCTAATCATTCCAGAATCGACTGGATTGCGACTGAGGCGATTGATCTGCCAACAAAGAATTCCTTGAGCCTCGCCTTTTTGTATGCGCTCCATCATCTTGGTGAAGATGGGTCGCGCGCTCGGCTTCTTTGCGGACATAGCCTCGGTGATGATTTCTTTCACATCAAGATTGAGAGTTTTTGCGAACTCCTTGAGGCGATTTATTTGATCATCGATAGACTGAACCTGACGGTCATCGCTCTCCGATGATTTTCTCGCGTAAAGAAAATATTTGATTTTGTCGGTAGGTTTGTTCATACAAAAAGCCCGAGAGGGACGGTCTGGTTGACCCGATACATGCAATCGCGAGGATTGAACAGATAGCGGCAAACCGCCCCTTTCGGGCTACTATCATGTTCAACAAAAAATACCTCGCACAGATTGGTGGCATCGGGTCAACAAAAGCATTATATCAGCATTTCAAGGGGACTGGAAGGGTATTTTCGGTATTTCGCGGACGCCTGATCGTAGAGTTTTTCAAGTCGCCTTTGCTTCTTTGTCGGCTTGCCAGCGTAGTAAGGGCGTTTGATTTTAGCCTGAAGATCCTCGATCTTTTTCTCAAGCGTCATAACGCTGAATAAAGGAAACATCTTGTACTTGCGGTTCTCATTTTTTGAACTGTAGGTGAGATTGTTGCAGTGACGGCAGGCGAAGTAATCTCCGTTTTTATAGAGAACGCCAACCCGTTGTCCGCAATATTCACCGCTCCTAAAGAATGGACAGAGAAACCAATAGCGTTCACCACCAAGCGGGCAGGGTGATGTAGTGAGCGGTATCTTGTAATCGAATTTTTGTTGCTCGCCGTTGTTCTCGGTTTGCGTATAGTGAAGTCGGGCGAAGGGCTCGTTAGCTAAGGCTGATACTTCGATCCCAATACTGCTTTGATCACCCGTGACGTTGTACGTCCAGCTAATAGTTCCTGACTTCCAGTCTTCAAGAAAACCGTGCTTCTTGAGCCAGCTAATTTCAATCTTCTTGAGATGGTCTGCTTCGGTTTTGTCAGAATAGCTGTGGCGACCCATATTTGTTTCGCGGTTTCTTTACCGAAATCATTTGGGATTGAACGGTTATGTTTCCTTCGAGAAGTTCCATTTATTGGCTTGGTTGGGATTGTTTTGAATATTTTGATTATCACTTCAAAAAACAACCGCTTTTACGAAACGAACCCATCTGATTGGTCGCCTGACCACGCTACGTCCACCGCAACAAGTGGGGGGACATTCTCACCGTTACGCATCGCCTGAAGGCGCTGGAGCTCATGGAGAGCCTTGTAGATACCGCGTTCAATACTCGACTCGTAGCGGATGAGCTTGCCGTAGGTGTCAGAGTTACTGAAGTCATAGCTCATTGCCTGTCCAAGTGTTTTATTTTTCTGAATTTCAGAATAAGGCGATGGCTTCATGTCATCCTCAATCATCTCGCGCTCCATCCGCATAGCACGCCGTAAGCGCCACACGTTCGCCGTGATGCGGTCAACGAGCATGAGTTCCATTTCAGAGGCTGGTGAGAGCTCGGAGCGTAGTTCTTTGCCAAGTGACACGAGATCCGCCTCATCCTCATCTTGGAGTAAAACTTCTTTACTCAAGAGCCCGTGCTTCATGGCATTGTAACGGCTTACAGCTTTTCCTTCGGCGGATTTTACACCGCCTTTCTTTGCATTCTCGCGGTTTGCTTCAAGTTGTTTTTGGGAGATGTCGCCCATAGGTTGTTTGGTTATCAATTAGAAAACGTGAGCATCGGATATTGGATGGCTCGCCTCACTACTTCCTGTGTCGTTTACCCCACCCTAGCTTCCACCAGTTTCTGGAAGTGAATAGAGAGAGGAGGGGAAAATCATCATCTTACGTTTGTCGTCTGGATGTTGCTCCTGCACGATGAGACCAGCTGTTTCCAGCATAGGCAGGATTTGTTGGCGGAGTTGGTGCGTGTCGAGCATCCGCCCATAGACTTTGAAATGCTTATCCAGCACCTCTTGGCGGAAAAGTCCGAGTCGTTCAGCATTGGGTGCAAGGATCTCTTGAGGAGCATTCTTTTCGTGCCAAGCAGGAAGAATGATTTCGGTGTAGATGTTGTAGATATACGGTGGCAAATTCAGTTCTTGGCTGACAGCGATTTTGTCCCAAAGTCCGAATGCCGCCTCAATGTCGTCATCGTTAGCGATAATCATGGAACCGTCGCGTTCGCGCCACCAGACATTCAGGAGAGCGAGGGATTTGATGATGGCGAGTAATCGCTTGATGTCGCGTTGATGGCGCGGTTTGAGCGTTTTGTTTGCCTTCAAGAACCGTTCTTCGATGCCTTCAAAGGCGGAGATGTTAATCTCTTTGATGTTCTCGAGCTTGATCGCGCGGATGCGTTCCTTGAGCAGGATGCGGTCTGGGTTCTCCTCAAGTTGATTCACAAAGTTTTCGCTGTCCGCCTCCTTGCGAATGGTCGCGCTGATGCCTTGTTGGATTTTTTCCTGACTCACTTCGGGGGAGAGAAGAAGAAAGCGCGTTGCCTCTTGTTCATCAATCTTGAGCCCAGCGGTGCAGAAGATAACAGCAGGGAAGCCACGCAAAAGAATGTTCTTAGTCTTCAGTCCAAACTTTTGTGACTTGTCGGTGATCTTCAAAATGATTTCTTTTTTGTCATGAGAGAGGAGCGGGCGCAGACGGGCGAGGAGCTCATTGTGAGGCTGATCGAGAAAGATGAGCACCTTGTGCGACAAATCAACGAGATAGCAGTTCTTTTCCTTGTTGTATTCACCAGCATCATGGAAGAACGCGGTAGGGCTACAATAAGCGATCTCCATCACGTCCTCGGGCGGAAAGAGGCGGGCAATTTCGGTCGGAATAAAACTCTTGCCCGTCGAAGATGGCGCATTGTAGCTGATGTTGAATTGGGAGTTCTCGGTGTACGCGGAAAGTTCACAGAGGAATGTTGCGAGTTTATTTTCTGCATCATATTTGATAGTGAGTCCGAGTGTCTCGAGTAGTTCGTTAGGCGTGAGAGGGTTGAATTGGGAGGTATCCACTCGTTCAGGGTAGGGTTTGGCGTATTTACCGAGCAGATCTTCGACGGTGCCACCGCATTCCATGATGTAGTTGGTAACATCGCCACCATCACCGACCTCAGAAGGGAGTGTGATGAGACGAACTTCAGTGGTGCCTCCAGCCTCAATCATCTTCGCGACGCGCTCCGAACCTTTCCGCCCAGTTTCATCATTGTCGAAACAAACGTAGATACTCTTTTTCTTCTTCGCTTTTTCCGCCCACGCCTCCTTGAATGTCATCGCGCCATGAGTGGATGTGATTGCTTTCACCCCTTTGGAAAGAAGAAGTAATCGATCAAGTTCGCCTTCGCAGATTACGAGGGCGCCATCGGTTTTTTCCAGCATTTCCCAATCATAGATTTGCGCCTCGATTCCCTTTGGGTAGGTAATTTTTTCGTTTCCAAGCGTAGGGTCTTGGCGCAGCTTGAAAAAGACATAGTTCCCGTAAATGTCCTTGATGGGGATGGTGATCCATGGTTTGCGATAGAACGATCCGTAGCCGAGCTTGTGGTCATTGATGACGGCATCGGTGAGTCCGCGCTTGTGGAGATACTCTCGGATCTGTGGTGGCATCGCTGCGTGGCATTTTTCAACAAGCTGAGGGTCAAAAATGACGACCTTCTTTTCTTGAGGCTTATCCTGGAAGACATCATCACCAAAATGTTTCATGAGCGTTTTGAGATTGCCCTTAGCGCTGCATTTTTTGCATTCGTACTGACTCGTAGTGGCGCTGAAGTAGAGATGTGCCTCAAGTCCTCGGCTGTCTTCATCGCAGCCACTGAAGATGCAACGCGCGATCAGCTCGCCGCCACTTTCTCGGAATTCAACACCTTTCTGCGAGAGATAGTCTTTGATGGTAATTTCATTGAGATTCATAATTTGTAATTCGGTCTACGAGTAAGGGGAGAGTTTCCTCTCGATGTTTTTGAATGTTGTTGTGTTGCTCTTGAGTCATGGGCTGGTAGACGAGCGACATCAAACGCATGAGCTTGATGCCTTGTTCATAGGCATCCTCTCGACTGATTTCCGTTCCAAAGTTGCTCTTGTAGAGCTCTTGGAACCGCGCGATGTCGTCGTCTTGTAAAACCATAAAAGTCACGCTTAGCGATAGAGCGCGTTCTTGAGTGCGCGGAGACAGTCGAAATACTTTCGCGCTTTTACATCCAGCCGATCGGCGAGATATTGATTGGCAACTTCATCGATACCGTCACCCTTTTTGAAGATGAAAAGTGATTTCTGCTGGTGTTCTTTATCTACCGTCATGAGTTCAAAGCCCGCACAGAGAAGCGCGGCTGCGACTCCAAGGTCGTATGAGCTCCAAACTTTGGTGGGGTCGTCTAGGGGAATATAACGTGGCTCCTCGGGTAACTCGGTCGCTTGATCGGACATAGAAATAGGCGAGTAATGAATAAGTTGAGAGCGCAGTGCCCTCAACCTATATGCTGAAAAATCAGCAAAACGCCTTCATTGCCCGTGTGTATTGGGGTTCCAGATAGTGAGCCAAACAAAAAGCCCGCTGATTTTTCAGCGAGCCTTCGGTTTGTGTTGTGCAGTATTACTCGTCATCGCTTGCTTCACTAAGCATGTTTTCATCGAGATAGCCTCCGAGCGGTTTCAATTCCTCGTGTCTGAATAGTGGCTCGGGGAGTAGGGTGAACCTAGGCTCATAATACTCTTTGTGTTCATGAAACGGGTCTTCGTCGGTTTTGAAGGCAGCGCGAAGTCCATTCGCTAACTTCTTTTTCATTTGATGAATGTTATTGGTACTGATGGTGCGTTTTGTGAGCCTAGCTACGCTTGCCATCATGTTTTGTACGGTCGCTTGTTTGTCACCTAGCACACATAGTGCAGAGAGTGTGGTGAGGAAAGTCCATTGACGGTCTGGCTTCTTGTCTTTCGTACCCGAGTAGAATCCGAGTCCTATGAAATCTGTAAATGCGATATGTTTGCCGTCGTACATAATTTCAACGTCCTGAAGACCTGTCTTGATTTTGATTGTGACTTTTTCCCATTGCACGAGTTCTGGAAATTCCAACGGCATCGTAGATTTTGTTTTCTTTTTGCGACTCAATCCAAGAAGAGCGGCAGGAGATGGGACGGGGATAAGATTTTCCCCTCGCACCATAAATACTGCACCCAGATCCTGAGCGATTGGTTTTTCAACAGGGATTGATAGTGGTGGCTGGATGGGCTTGTTGAGTATGCGGCACGAGAATTCGCTTGAAGGATTTTCGCCTGTCATTTTTGGGGTGTTGGTGTACAAGTAACACCCGATGAGGTTCAACTCCTGCGAAGTAGCATCGAGTAAATCGTTGATCGAGTTCTGTGCGACCGAGAAGCGCGTCTCCTGTAGCGCATCTAAGAAAAAAAACGAATAAAGAGATTTCTCTATATCGGTTTCACTTTCCTCCACCGCATGCTTCACTTGTTCGAAGCTTATCTTTTCATTTTGAATCGCTTGATAATAAAATCCAACCACTTTGAAAATGGTTCCTTCTTTTGATGCGAGGATGCGCTCGATTTCGCCACGCAAATCGCCGAGCAGTACATCCTTATTCGATACCAAGAGTTTGAGTATCCAGAACTTCAGCCATTCAGAGGCTTCATCGCTCACATACACTTTCCAGAGTGCGTTATCGATGGTTAGTGGATCAAGCGAGTCCCCGATGATGCTCAAGACGTTCCTGCCCTCACCCACGTAACGGATGATTTCTGCTGTAAGTGATGGCACGAGCAATAGAATCTGAATCATCTCCAACACAAGAGGGAGAGTGAAGCCAGCGCTAGCCTTCAAGAAGTACTTCAATTCACCAATCTCAGACTTGCTCACCTTCGCACCGCTTCGAATTGCGGCGATAATCCGAGGAACCTTTTCTTGGATTTGCGTAAAACTATCCTCTGGAATTTCCAGGGTAGTATTTTCATAATCGGAAGTGATACGTGAAGCTTCGATCTCATCGGTATTTTCAAGTTCGACCAGCTTGGTTTTCTCATTGAGTGAAAGATTTCTTTCACGCAAAAATCTGACAATCTTTTCGGTTGCTTTCAGAACGGCGGATTTGTTTTTCCCCATCAGTACAATGTCGTCCATGTATCGGGAATAATGCAGTTCGTCGTTTCCGATCTTGGCATCGGCGTAATCGTCCAATGCAGACAAAAAGACGTTCCCGAGTACGTTGGACACTTCAGGGCTTTGGGGGATTCCCTTCGCTAAATCGCCAAACTCTGCCCATTGGATGAGTTGTTTCTTTAGAAGTGTGAGTATTCGCTCATCATCAACACCGAAGTCATTTTTGAGCGTAGAAATAAGCATCTCGATGGGAATGTTTTCGAAATATTGTCGAACATCAAATTCGATTTTCCATCGGTAGCCCTTTTTGAAGTGGCTGATTTGCTTCTTGCAGAATGCATCGTATCCCTTGTAATACGTATTCAAAAAGTTCGCTTCTGTTACGTTGTCATTGATGCGGCTCGCATAGCAAGTCTCAGACAGCTGCCCATCAATTTTGAGACCAAGAATGCCCTGATTGAACATCGCTTGATAAACGATGTGGTCGACCATCGAAAGGATGCAGACGGGTCGGAGCCCGAGATTGTCCTTCTGAATATAAACAAAAAACCCTTTCTCGGGATTATAGTTCCCATCACGAATGTGTTTTTCCAGAGCAATAAAAAACTGGTCACCGAGGGCATTGATGGCAGTGATGGAAGGATGGTTGATCGGATTTACCGAGAGGGATGATTGAGCGAGTCCATTTTGAACAAGCTCATAAGCCCTCTTCAGATTTTCCTTCGATGAAAATCGTTCGAATAGAGTGCTCATCGTAATCGTAATAGTTCGCGCCGATTATTCAGCGAGAAAGCTGCAATATTGTAGGACTTTGTATCAATCGAGCGAGAAAGTCAACGAAAAACGAGCGGAAAAAATAGTGGGGGTGAAATGGCTAAAATTTGAATAGATTCGATAAATCCACTTCGAGAGCTTTGGCGATTTTTTCAATGCTAATCAAAGCGATATTCCGCTCTCCGCGCTCGATACCTCCGATATAGGTGCGATCCAAACGAGCTTTATACGCTAAAGCCATTTGAGAGGTGATGCCTTTTTGTAAGCGAAGCTCTCTAACTCGCTTACCGAATTTTTTGAGAATCTCATCGTTTTTCACTCCACAAGCGTATTGCGGAGATGACTATAAGGCGACGGACTATGAGTATCACATCAAGGGTGCTATATTTGCGTACGAAAAGGTACTCATAGTCATCACTGACACGAGGCACCGAAGTGCATTCGGAAAAATTACTATTACTATGAAGCAGAGTGACGATCAGCCAAAACTAAATAGCCTCACAAAGTCAGACATCAAACGCGTGTGCGATATTCTTCGTCGTGACGATGGAGTTGGCGCAAAAGATTACATCGAACAGTTCTCGTGGCTTCTATTCTTGAGAGTTTTTGAAGGCGTAGAGGGTCAACTCAAGGAGCTCGAAGAGGCAGAGGGGAAAAAATACAAACCAGTCATTGATGCGGAGTACCAATGG
>Ga0194060_10002313_pt1 | contig 13616 bp, 13 predicted proteins | sample SepL225m_MetaG_FD_163427 | JGI IMG/M metagenome (GOLD analysis project Ga0194060, IMG submission 163427) | Anoxic zone freshwater microbial communities from boreal shield lake in IISD Experimental Lakes Area, Ontario, Canada - Sep2016-L222-5m | ecosystem: Environmental > Aquatic > Freshwater >... | reverse complement strand
GCCGCTGCTTCTTGCCTCTCCCTCAATCAGGAGGCATGTCCGTAAGCTGATCGAGCGTTTTGTTCCCCACATGGCGGTGCTGTCACACAACGAAATTCCACAGAACATTAAAATTCAGTCCTTAGGGGTGGTAAGCTTAAATGCTGGTTAAAACATTTCAAGCACCAAGCATGCCCGAGGCGCTGCGCATGGTAAAGTCCGAGCTGGGGCCGGATGCCATGATTCTTTCGACAAAAAAAGAGGCCACCGGCGGTCTTTTCGGGTTTTTCAGCAAGCAGGTGTACCGGGTTACCGCCGCGATCGATCCGGCTCGCAAACCGGTGCCTGCCCCTGCACCAATCTATCGTGAACCGGCACCTCGCGAACGTACGGCGCGGGAAGAGATGGAAAGTTCCATGCTTGCCCCGTTGGCCAGGGAGTTAAAGGAACTGCGTGAAAAAGTAGAGTCTCTTACCCGGCGGGAGGAGGAGTTGCGGGGGGAGGCAAAGCCGATTGAGGATACTGAAGCATCCAGTCAGATTCCTGCCGGCATCAACTTGAAGAATATTCCCCGCTCAGATCTTGAAGAGATTAAAAAACTTCTCCTGGCAACTCTGGCAAAAAGCAAGGAGGGGGGGGCGAGAGATGTACATTGGCCAAATATTGGTGAAACGCCATATCGTGAAGGGCAGTCAGGCTTTGAACTACTCCCCGATGACTCCCCACTGGCAAGAGAGCTTGCCAGAAGCGGCGTATCAACCGAGCTGATCAGAAAAATTGTCGACACACTTAACACATTGCCTCTACGAAACGGAAACCAGACCGTTAACAGTCGTCTTGGCGAGACTCTTGGGCGATTGATCAGATTTGCAGGCACACTCAAGCTGAAGAAAAACTCCCCCCGTATCATCGCCCTGGTGGGGCCTACCGGAGTTGGCAAAACTACGACAACCGCAAAGCTGGCCGCCATGTACGCATTAAACCGTGGCAACAAGGTGGCACTCATTACCATGGACATCTTCAGGGTGGGGGCGGTGGAACAGCTTAAAACCTATTCCCGCATCATGGGAATCCCGCTGGATGTCGCATCAACACCCAAGGAACTTGAAAAAGCTGTTGAGAAGCATGCCACCTGCGATCTCATTTTTATCGACACAGCCGGTCGCAGCCATAAGGACAAGGAAAAGCTTGATGAGATGAAAAACTTCCTGGATAACAAAATTCCGATGGAGGTATATCTCTGTCTTTCAGCAACCACCAAAGATCTGGAACTGGAAGAGATCCTGAATCGCTTCAGAATTTTTCAGATCAGCAAAGTTGTATTTACAAAAATCGACGAATGTGAAAGTTTTGGCAACATGGTCAACCTCTTAATGAAGGACAACCTTCAGATCGCCTATTTTACTACCGGTCAGCGCGTTCCTGAAGATATAGAAATAGCAACGCCGGCCAAACTTGCTGATATGATTTTTCATGAGGGGGCAGAATGAGCGAAGTATCAGGAACTGGCGACCAGGCCGATACACTCCGCCAGATGGCACGCACGGCAAAGCAGAGCCAGGGTGCTGAATTTGTTCCGACATCCGGTTTGACAGATCAGCAGTGTATCAGGGTGATCTCTGTAACAAGCGGAAAAGGGGGGGTCGGCAAGAGCAATGTCGTATCAAACCTTGCTATCGCCCTTTCAAACCAGGGGAAAAAAGTGCTGCTGATCGATGCAGACTTAGGTCTCGGGAACCTGGATGTCCTGTTGGGGCTCTCTCCGACATACAACTTGAATCATGTGCTGAGCGGCGAAAAGAGCATTCTGGATATACTGATCGACGGCCCGGCCGGCATCAAGATCATTCCGGCCGGCACAGGTGCCCAGGAACTGACCAATCTGGGACAGCATGAAAAGCTGAAGTTTCTTGACGAACTGGACATGCTTGAGGAGCAGTTTGATTTTCTGATTGTAGATACAGAGGCGGGAATATCTGAGAACGTCACCTATTTTACCGTCGCCGCCCAGGAGATCTTCGTCGTGGTGACACCTGAACCTACCTCTATCACAGATGTCTATGCCCTGATCAAGCTTCTGGCAACACGCTATTCCGAACATCACTTCAAGGTTCTGGTTAATATGGCCAAGGATAGCGAAGATGCTCTTGAGGTTTTCCGTAAGCTGGCAAATGTGGCGGGTCGGTTCCTTGACATTTCTCTCGATTATCTGGGGTGTGTTGTCAGGGATGATAAGGTAATAGAAGCGGTCAAAAGGCAGAGAGCGGTCATGGAACTCTTCCCGGACTCCGAAGCTGCCAACTGTTTCAACACACTTGCCCGTCGGGTGATAGATAATAAGCGACAGAGCAGGGTAAAGGGGAATATCCAGTTTTTTTTCCGACGGATGCTGGAGCATCCGGGGGAGAACTGAGGGATGGCCGGTGACCGACAGCCCCTCTCCTGCTCAGATCGGGCGGCTGATCGCAAGCAACTGATAGTTGAACACATTCCCCTGGTGCATTATCTGGTTGGGCGAATGGGGAGGCACCTGCCGGTTCATATCGATTCACAGGATCTGATGAGCGCAGCCATGATTGGCCTGATAAATGCAGCAGACCGCTTTGATCCTGAACGTGGAGTGCTCTTTAAAACCTTTGCAGAACAGCATGTACGCGGCACCATTCTTGACGAACTCCGCTCATATGATGTACTCAGCCGCTCAATGCGCGACAAGTACAAACGGCTGGAGCGCGGACTGCGTATTCTTGAACAGCGTCTTGGGCGTGATCCGACCGGTGAAGAGGTTGCGGTGGAGTTGAAAATAACTCTGAGCGAATACTTCGAGCTGCTGGACGATGTACATGCCTTCACCTTTATCAGTCTGGATGACAGTTGGGAGGATGATGACGGGCACCCGCTCTCTCTGGCCGATGTCCTCTGCGAGAGAGAAGCTAAAAGCCCGCAGCAGCAGGTGATAATGATGCAACTGGCCGAGGCGATGGGAGTTGCGATTGACGCCTTACCGGAGAAGGAGCGACTGGCGGTGACGCTCTATTACAATGAAGATTTAAATCTGAAAGAGATCGGCGAAACACTTGGATTAACCGAATCGCGCATATCACAGCTTATCAGTCAGGCGATGGTCAGATTGCGCGGTCGCCTTAAACTGCACAAGAACTAACAAGGGGAAAAAGTATGAACAGCGGGATGTATTCGGCCGTTTCCGGGAATTTGTCAGCAATGAGGCGGATGGAAGTAATATCAAATAACCTGGCCAATATAAACACCCTTGGTTATAAACGGGACAAGGTCAGTTTTGAGAGTGTGCTTGCCGGCTCGGTATATCCACCGGCGGTGCCTCAATCGACTACCGCAGATCCGATACTGCAGAGAGAGAATATCACCATAGACTACGCTCCCGGAATGATTAACAGAACCGGCAATGCGCTGGATGTCGCCATAGATGGCGATGGTTTTTTTTCCGTGGCGGGTCCTGAAGGCCCGGCGTACACACGTCAAGGGAGCTTTCGCATGGATAAAGACGGGATCCTGGTTACGCCGGACGGCTACCCGGTAACAGGGAGTCGCGGTGGAAATATCAAAGTGCGCGGCGGCACCATAAGTATTGGAGCCAAAGGCGATGTCACGGTAGATGGGCAGATTGTCGATACCTTGAAGATTGTAGATTTTCCGAAACCGTACAATCTTCGCAAGATAGGGAGTGCCATGTTTATGCCTGCAGATCCGCAGACAGTACCCCTGGCGGCAAAGAATGCAGAGGTTCGCGGTGAGTATCTGGAAGCTTCAAATGTGGATCCAATCGGTGAAATGGTTCAATTAATTGATGCAAGTCGCTACTTTGATTCATGTCAAAGGGTCATAATCGGATTTGACGGGATGGCGAACAAGGCTGCAAACGAACTTGGCAGGTTATAGAAATATCAAATAAAGTAAAGAGGAGACGACAATCATGATCAGGGCACTATGGACTGCTGCATCAGGAATGCAGGCACAGCAGAAAGGGATCGATGTAATAGCTAACAATCTTGCGAACGTCAATACCACCGGGTTTAAAAGAAGCCGGGCTGATTTCCAGGATCTTATGTACCAGAACTTTAAATCAATGGGTTCTCCATCTACCAATTCCACCCAGGTTCCGACCGGTATTCAGATTGGACTTGGCACCCGCCTGGTTGCAGTGAGCAAGATTTTTACCTCCGGCGATTTTACACAGACAGGCAACGAACTGGACATGGCTGTTGAAGGGGACGGTTTTTTTCAGATTACAATGCCTGACGGCACTACCGGTTATTCCAGAGCGGGCTCATTCAAGCGCGACAGCACCGGGCAGATTGTAACTTCAGATGGCAACCCGCTCTCTCCCGCTATCACCATACCCAATAACGCCACCAAGATTAACATCGGAAGTGATGGGACAGTTTCTGTTCAACAGGCCGGACAGACCGCCACAACTACGGTAGGAAACATTCAGGTGGCTACGTTTTCCAATCCGGCCGGTCTCACCAGTCTGGGAAAAAACATCTATATGCCGACTGACGCTTCAGGCGCTGCGACTACAGGTACTCCGGGACAAAATGGTGTAGGCACCATCTCCCAGGGTATGCTGGAAATGAGTAATGTCAACGTGGCTGAAGAGATGGTCAATATGATCGTCGGTCAGCGTGCCTACGAGATCAACTCCAAGGCGATCAATGCGTCCGATGAGATGCTGCAGACGGCAAATAACCTGAAACGATAGCACCGGATCCTGGTATTTATGAAAAGTATAATCTCATATCTTATTATCTTTCTCCTCTCCCTGACTCTTTTCTGCCCGGATCAGGCGCACTCTGCGACTGACCGTGAGCAGGAGGTTCGTGACGTTGTAACCTCCTTTGTTACAAACCGCACCGCCGGGATGGGATGGGATGTTCGCATCCGTCGTATCGCAATGCCGGATGCCTTGAAACTCCCTGATGGAATCATTGACTATGAGGTTATCGCCCCGCAGCAGTGGGAAGGGTGGGGAAATGTCACCCTTACTGTGCTGGCTCGCCTTAAAGAGAGGGTGGTGCGCAATCTTTCCGTACGGATAGATGTTGAAGCGCTGGCTGATACGGTTGTAACAGTTGGACAGATTGAACAGGGTGTCACGATCACGCCCAGTGACCTGGTGTTGCAGAAACGGGAAATCACTCAGAACTCCGGCCGCTCCTCCCGAAAGATAGAGGATTTTGCCGGTAAAAAAGCACGTTCCACAATCAAGGCTAACCAGGCGGTTCGTGCTGACCAGGTCGAAAAGGTTCCTCTGGTTAAATCGGGGCAGATTGTGACTATAGTAGCAGAAAACAGAGTAATGAAGATATCTGTTGCCGGAAAAGCGCGCAGCTCAGGCGCTGAGGGGGATATTGTCATGGTACAGAACTTAAATTCGCTGAAAGAGATCCCCGCCAGGGTTATCAGCGCATCGACCGTGCAGATCGCATTTTGAACGTAGTCTGGCAGAGGTAAAAATGAAATACGCTATTTTGATATCAGTACTGTTTTTGCTCTCCGGGTGCGCTGTGGAGAAGACCACCGTCAAAACTCCCGGAGCCGACGAGCAGCAGTTGAAGCCGGCGGCAGACTATTCAAGCGGCTCGATCTGGCAGGCATCTTCCGGTGGATTAACCGAGGATTTTAAGGCGCGTCGCCGTGGTGATATCATAACCATTGTGATTACTGAGACCTCGAGTGCATCCAAAGCGGCGAAGACAGATACCAGCAGGGACACCAAAATTGCTGCCGGTGTGCCTAACTTTATGGGGCTGGAAACGGCCGGGACGATCACCAGGAATCTTGGAGATTTGAGCAACCTTCTGAATGCCAGTGCAAAATCGTCATATGCTGGAGCCGGTTCCACATCGAGACAGGAAAACCTGAATGCCACCATAACAGCAAAAGTCGTTGAAGTCCTCTCCAACGGGAATCTGCAGATTGAAGGTCGGCGTAACATAAAGGTAAACGATGAAGACCAGGAGATAATTCTTGAGGGTACTGTCCGCCCTCGCGACATCAGCCCGAACAACACTGTCAACTCTATTTATATAGCCGATGCAAAGATCAGCTATTCCGGCCGGGGTATCATATCTGATCGTCAGAAACCGGGCTGGCTGATGAACATTATCGATAAAGTCTGGCCATTCTGACGGTTCAATGCCGCCGTCACCTGCAAAAAAGGGTAACTAAATGAAGATATTGAACAGTATCATACTCTGCGCCATTATTCTCTTTGCCGCTTCAGGAGCCCAGGCAGACCGCATCAAGGATATTGCGTCTTTTGAAGGTGTCAGGGACAACCAGCTTATGGGGTATGGACTGGTTGTCGGCCTTAATGGAAGCGGCGACAGCGACCAGGCCAAAATCCAGACGCAGTCGGTCGTAAACATGCTTGAACGGATGGGAATCACTACAACAGTCAATGACATCAAGCTGAAGAACGTTGCGGCGGTCATGGTTACGGCGACCCTCCCCCCTTTTGCAAAGCAGGGTAATCACCTGGATGTACTGGTCTCTTCCCTGGGAGACGCCAAGAGCATTGCAGGGGGCACACTTATCATGGCTCCATTAAAGGGTGCTGACAACCAGATTTATGCTGTGGCTCAAGGGTCTGTCCTTACCAACTCATTTGCCTTTGGTGGCCAGGGGGCTTCCGCACAGAAAAATCATCCCACAGCGGGACGGATACCGAACGGCGCACTGGTAGAGCGAGAGCTCCCCAATACCCTGGCTGGGAAGTCTGTACTCCGTCTTAACCTGAACATATCAGACTTTACTACGGCGTCTCGCGTTGTCGCTGCTATAAATGACAAATTCAAAGCTCCGATTGCTGCGAGCAGTGATCCCGGTTCGGTAACACTTACGATACCGGAGGGGTATATGAACCGTGCTGTTGAATTCGTAGCCGCACTCGAGACACTTGTTGTCAAGCCGGACGTACCGGCAAAGGTTGTCCTTAATGAGCGTACCGGGACTGTCGTGATGGGTGAAAGTGTTCGCATCTCGACGGTGGCCATTACTCACGGCAATTTGTCACTGGTAATCAAGGAGAGTGCACAGGTGTCGCAGCCTGCACCATTCAGCAAAACCGGTGAAACTGTCGTTGTGCCGCGCACAGACATTAAAGTAGAGGAGGAGAACCGCCGTCTTCTGGTGTTGGAGGAGGGAGCCAGCATTGGAGATGTTGTGAGAGTTCTCAATATGCTTGGAGTAACTCCGCGAGATCTGATCAGCATCCTTCAGGCGATCAAGGCGGCCGGTGCTCTGCAGGCAGAGCTTCTGATCATTTAACATTTAACTCCCGCTAAATTCTGTCGATAAGAGCGCTATGGATATTAAAACAGCAACAGCAGTACCGGATGCATCTGACAACGCCGCCGCCAAGGCGCGCCTGATGCAGCACCAGATTCGGAACGGTTCGCTCCTCACAGAAAAACAGCGCCAGCAGGCCAAGAAGGTATCTCAGGACTTTGAGGCTCTTGTAGTTGGCATGATGATGAAGTCAATGCGCGAAACGGTCGGTAAGGATAAACTGACCGGCGGCGGTCATGGTGAAGAGATCTATCGCTCCATGCTTGATCAGGAGTACGCTGCCGCTTCAGTAAAACGGGGAGGTGGACTCGGCCTGGCAAAGATGATCGAAAAAGAGATAATCCGTCAGGAGAGTCACAAGACATCGCCGAAGATATCGCAGAGTGTTGACACTAAAGAGTAGCAGACGCCTTTACTCCGGAGGTTGCCCGAATGTCAATTAAGCGACTGATAACGGTTCTTGAAACGCAATTAAAGCTGCTGGAGGAGTTCCACACACTGTTAAGTCGAGAGACAGGTGAACTTATAGATATCAATCTCGATGCCATGAACGAGATAAACAGCAGAAAAGAGAGTATGGCTGCTGATATTGAGACAAATTCGACTCAGCTTGGCAATCTGATTGATGAAACCGCATCTGCTGAAGGGTTTCCGCCAAAAACCACGTTGAGGGAACTGGCGAAGTTATACAACCTGAGAGGGAATATGGAGATCACGCGACTGCACGAAGAGCTGGCCAGAGTAGCCGACCATGTAAGAGAGGCGATCAGCATAAACTACGAAATAGCAGGGCGCTTTGCCGCGTCAATCAGCAGTTCGCTTGATTTGTTGTCAAGAGTTATAAACAGATCCAATACTTACGGCGCATCTGGCGGCTATCAGCAGCGGTCGACCGGCGCAGTCATGATAAACAGGGAGGCATAAATATGGGACTCAGCTCAGTTATGGATATCGCCAGGGGGGCTCTCAATACATATCGCACCGCACAGGAAGTGACGGGTGAGAACATCGCCAATGTCAATACTCCCGGCTATTCACGGCAGCGGGTAATTCTGGAGACAGCGCAACCAAACGGCACATCCGGTTTTACAATCGGCACCGGTGTGAATATCGCCAAGATTGAGCGCTATTATGATGGAATGCTGCAACAGCAGTTGGTGAATGCTCAGACCCCTCAGGGGTATGACACCACCAGGTCAAACGTACTGCAGCAGGTGGAGCAGGCTTTTAACGAGATTTCTAACGACGGCCTGGGAGCGGCGATTACAGGCTATTTTGCCGCCTGGCAGGATCTGACACTTAACCCGTCCGGTCCCACCGAACGTCAGGTATTGATGAGCCGCGCGGAGATTTTAGCGGATAATTTCCACTCTGCAAGCACGACTCTAAGTAATACGACCAGCTCACTGAATACATCCCTCTCACCGCTGACAGACAGTATCAACAATACGCTTAAAAGCATCGCAGATCTAAATGGACAGATAAAAAACACCGAGCAGTTGGGGGGGAATTCCAGCGCAACCAGGGATCAACGGGATCAACTGATCCGGGATCTCTCCGGCCAGATAGGGATCACCTATACAGAGAACACCGACGGGACTACTGATATCAAATATGCAGATGGCGGCACCGCTCTGGTAACAGGTTTAAAAGCAGGGGCATTTTCACTGACGACCAACCCAGGCACCGGTTTTTATGATGTCAACCTGATTCCGCCGGAGGGTGCAGCAGCGATCGTCACTCCGACAACCGGCCAACTGGGTGCGGTGGTCTCTTTGCGCGATACTGTCGTTCCGGGCTATATGGGCAAGATCGATGAGCTTGCATACAATATTGCGACAGCGGTAAATGCGCAGCACAGTAGCGGCATTGATATGAATGGAAATATCGGCACCGATTTTTTCAGCGCACCTGTAGCACTTGCCGGATATGCCTCTCTTATCTCTACTAATCTGACATCGATAAATGAGATAGCCGCAGCCGATGCTTTCGGCGAGTTGGGGAACAATGTCAATGCTGCGGCAATCGCCAATATCAGCAATCAGACTTTCGCTTTCAGTACCGGAACAACAACGATAGACACCCATTATGCCAACGTGATAAGTCAGATAGGACTGGAAGTACAAACCAGTAACAATACGGCGTTGAGAGAAAGTGCATTCACAAAACAACTGACAACTCTTCGCGAATCCAATTCCGGTGTCTCATTAGATGAAGAGATGACAAACCTTGTCAAATATCAGCGTTCCTACCAGGCTTCCGCCAAACTCGTCACCACTGCAACCGATATGATGGACATTGTATTAAGTCTTGTACGATAGGAGAATTTAACATGCGTATTACTTCAAATATGTCCGGCGACAGTTCTATTTACAACATTCAGCAGAATCAAGGCAGGCTGTACAAATTAAATGAGCAGCTCGGCACACAGCAAAACGTCAACCGTCCCAGCGACGACCCGATCGCCGCGAAAAATATTCTTGATATTTACGATAAGCTTGCTGTGCAGAATCAATACCAGGCCAACGTCACGAAAACTGTAACAGGAATGAAAATTGCCGATACTTCCCTGTCCGCCATATCCGGCTTTATGGCTCAAGCGGTGCTGTTGGTTGCAACAATACCGGACGGGAGCAACGATTCTGCCTTTAGAGACTCGGTCGCTTCACAACTCGATGTGTTGAAATATCAGATAACAAGCATGGGAAACACTCAGATTGGTGACCGGTACATTTTTGGCGGATACAAGGATAATGTTCTGCCGTTTTCAAAAACAGATCTTACCGGGGATACATCGGTTGGCTCTTTCGTCTTAACCAACATCGATACCACTACACTAAATGACGGAATGCTTATAAGCGGAGCCGGCATACCAGCCAATACTACTATTACCGTCAACCAGCCACCAGATGCGATCGGGAGTGTAACTCTGTCAAATGCGGCCACTGCGGCAGGAGTTGCTTCTCCTGTTGTGCTGGAAGGTTTTGTTGGAACCAATGACAACATCAATATCAAAATTGGCGACAATACCACAATAAAGGCGAACGTCAACGGGGGAGAACTTCTTAACGGCACCGGTTCTGCTCCATATGGCAACACAAATATTCTGGCTGTGTTTAGTCAACTATACACAGCGATCAAGGACAATGATGTCGCCGCTATAAAAACCGGATCTGCTCAGATTGATATGGGGTTAAACCAGGTTAGAAACGCGAGAAGCAACCTTATAACGCGTACGACGCGGGTAGAGAGTATGTCTGCAATAAACAAAAATTATATAAACACCCTGGAAACAATTCTCACGAATATCCAGAATGTGGATACTGCTAAAATAGGTGTTGAGCTGAATATGCAGCAGACAGCCTTTGAAGCATCTCTTTCCACCACCGCGAAAATTTCCAAGCTTTCGCTGCTTGATTATCTGTAGTCTATCTATATGGGGTTCGCCGTGAAATTGTTGAAATTATACCTTCGCGCAGTAGCCTTTCTCCTCGTATTTTCTTCCAGCGCGTTTGCTGGTTTTACGAATGGCGGTTTTGAAACGTCGCCCGGCTTTTCGGGTTGGACTCTGGAGGGTTATTCAAATGGTGGCTTGTCAGGTGGGGCTCCTTTTTCATATTCAAGCATCAATTTTGGGGCACCCATTCCAACCAATATAACCTCTGAAGTCAAATCTTCCACCGGAACCGACCCTGATGTTCCAGCCATTTCTTATCCCAAATATGGGAAAAGGACAGCCATAGTGCGGGGAGATTTTGGGAGTCGCATGAATCTTCTAAAGCAGAGCATTACCTTAGCTGCTGCTGACATGGATACGGATGGCTACTATCATATCCGCTTCGCATATGCGCCAGTTGCAGAAAATCCGGGACATGTCTCTGACGAACAACCTTTTTTCTTTGTTGGAGTCAACAAATCAGGCGTTTCACTTTACAGCAAATTTTATTTTGCTCAAAATGCTTTACCATGGGTATCAACCCTTGGTGTACTTTACATGGATTGGCAATATGTTGATATCAGTTCAAAAGATATTGCCATGGCAGATGGTGATACCATTGAAGTGGTCGTTGTAGCTGCCGGTTGTAGCCAAGGTGGGCATGCGTCAAGAGTGTACGTCGATGGTTTTGGTTCAAAAAGCCTTTTTATTGAAAAAACAGCGGACAAGGATCTCTTGTATCCTGGAGAGGACCTTACTTATACATTCCAATACGCCAACATGGGAGCAACTGCAATTCCTGATGTGGTCGCTAAAGAGACACTTCCAGACAAGACCGAGTTTGTGTCATCGTTAGATCCCCGCTGCAGTGAGGCAGCCAAAGTGGTAACCTGCAACCTGGGCACGCTGAATCCGGGTGATGAGGGAACATTCGATGTTACAGTCAAAGTCGGTTCGGCAATGTTTGTTGGCACTGTTCTTAACGACATGTACACCATTGAAGGCGCATCCTATCCCCCGGTGCCCGGAGCTCCGGTCACGACAAAAATCGTACTGCCGATTCATACCGAACTCTCCATTACAAACAGTGACAACCAGCAGACATATATTGAAGGGCAAACGCTTACATACGATGTTGTTGCATACAACGAAGGGCCAGCAGAGGCAACCGGGGCGAATAGTCCTGCGGTAACTTTTTCATATCCCCCTGAATTGACTAATGTAACCTGGACTTGCAGTGCCACTTTCGGTTCGTTTTGTGCTGCCGCTTCTGGCGTTGGCTCAATAAACGACACTGTACAGATACTTAAAGGGGGCAACCTTAATTATACTGTTACCGGCACGGTATCGGCTATCCCTCCTGCAACAATTACTACTACAGCAACCATAACAGCCGCAGTGGATCGCCATGATGACCCTGCCGACAACATTGCAGAAGATACCGATACATACAAAAACACATTCAACATCTACGCTGTTGCCGGGTTTGGCGGAACCATATCCCCGGCTGGCCTTACAACAGTCAGTTTGAACGCTACACCCTCATTTCTGGCTGCTTCACTCACCGGTTTCCATATCGTAGATTTATCGGTTGATGATGTTTCAGTTGGAGTCGGCCCAGGTTATACGTTTGCGCCTGTCAGGGCAAACCATGTTATCAGGGCGAATTTTGCCATAAACACCTACAAGATAACCGCAACAGCAGGTGCTGGCGGCACAATATCTCCACTTGGGGTTACGACTCTCAACTATGGATTAAGCCAGACGTATTCAATTACGCCACAAAGCGGTTATCGGATTGCAGATGTTTTTGTGGATGGTAAAACGCTTGGGGCGATATCAAGTTACACATTCAGTAAAATTGCTGCAGACCATACGATTTCTGTCACGTTCGTAGCAAAGACATACACGATATATGCGACAGCCTCCACCGGGGGCGCTTTTGCCCCGGTTGGCTCCAGTGGCTATACGACTGTTGCTGAAGGTGCTTCACTGAAATATACATTTACCCCAGCAAGCGGCTACATGATTATTGATGTCAAGGTAAACGGTATCTCTAAAGGATCACTTCCCTTCTATACGTTCACAAACGTACTGGCAAATCAGACTATCAACGTGACATTTGCCCCGTCAGTATTGATGATTGTCTCGTCTGCCGGAACGGGGGGGAGCATTTCGCCTGCTGGTAGTAATGCAGTTGCACGGGGAGGGAGTAAAACTTTCACCATACTCCCATTGACAGGCTACAAAATTTCCAGTGTCCTGGTGGATGGCGTGTCAGTTGGGGCGATCTCAAACTACACGTTTACTAACGTACAGGCAGCCCATACAATATCAGCTTCCTTCGTCAAAAACACAGTAATTGCGCCTGTTATTACATCCTCAGTGATCGGTACAGGTGGCACTATCAGTCCAGTCGGGAATGTGATTGTTAAATCGGGGCAAAGCCAGACATTTAATTTTTTACCCGTCAGTGGTTATAAAGTGAGTGTTGTTACAGTAAACGGGATATCTAAAGGTGCTGTTCCGAGTTATACCTTCCCTGCTGTTCTAATAAACCAGACCATATGTGTGAGCTTCAGCAAGATCTAGGTGTCACCTGCAGAATTTAAGTTTATAAAACCGATGCTGTCTTCCCCCACTCCCCATCGCAAGCCGGTCTCCATCCGCCGTGACGTGCTTCGCCTCTCTCTGCCTGTTATGCTCTCCTCCCTTTTCCAAAGGCTTGTCGGAATTGTTGATATATTCCTGACCGGCGGTCTTGGAGCCGCCGCCATTGCCGCCACAGGGCTTGGGCAACTCCTGATGTTTACCACCATGACCGTTTTCTGGGGGCTATCCACCGGCGTCACGGTGGTGACTGCCCATC
>Ga0194060_10002312_pt1 | contig 13617 bp, 6 predicted proteins | sample SepL225m_MetaG_FD_163427 | JGI IMG/M metagenome (GOLD analysis project Ga0194060, IMG submission 163427) | Anoxic zone freshwater microbial communities from boreal shield lake in IISD Experimental Lakes Area, Ontario, Canada - Sep2016-L222-5m | ecosystem: Environmental > Aquatic > Freshwater >... | reverse complement strand
ACTTCGATCGGGACCGCGTCGGGATCCAGGGCACCTCATACGGCGGCTACTCGTCGGTGATGTGTCTGCTGCGGCACCCCGAAGCGTTCCGCGTGGCGGCGGCATCCTCGGCGGTTACCTCGTGGGTCCATTACGACACGATCTACACCGAGCGCTACATGTGGATTCCACAGGAGAACAAGGCCGGTTACGACCTTGGCAGCGCGATGACCTACGCCGACAAATTGAGCGGCCGGCTGCTGATCTACTACGGCACCGCCGACAACAACGTGCATCCGACCAACGCGATGCAGTTGATTCAGGCGCTCCAGCGCGCGGGCAAGAGCTTCGAGGTGCAGGTGGGACCCGACGCCGGGCACTCGGGCGTCAACCAGCAGCGCATGATGGAGTTCTTGATCGAGAACCTCGTCGTCAACCCGCCGAAGCGGGCGGCTACTTCCCGATAGCGTCCATCGTTCGCAGCACGGGGTAGTAGTCGGGCGCGGGCGTCCCGCCGAGCACCGGGTCGAGGATGTTCCACGCCATCAGCCCGTCGTCTGATCGCGGGTCGAACAACAGGAACGCCAGCCGCGCCAGCGGCTGGTCCATCGGCACGACGAGCGATCCAGCCGGCAGCGTCTGCTCGACGGCTTCCCACTGCCCCGTCAGCGTGCGCATCTTGTGCGTGCCTTGGTACTCGCGATCGGCCAGCACGTTGGATACGATCCTGAACCGCTCGCCGTTGAAGGCCTGTTCCGTGGCGGTTCGGATGTACTTGATGCCGTGCGCCTCGAGCCGGTCGACGACGCTCGCCAGCGCCCGCGCCTGCGGCGAGCCACCGCCGCCCCCGCGTCCCCCGCCGAACGCGCCTGGACCGCCTGGACCGCCTGCGCCTGCGCGCCCGCCCGGACCGGCTTGCCCGATCCCCTGGGCGGTGCCTCCGGCGGACCGCCCCGTGGCCGTCGAGGCTGGCGGCGGGCCGCCAGCGGCCGCTGACCCGGTCGCCGCCGGAGCGACCGTCGCGCCTGGCGCTACCGCCGGCCACACGTAAGCGCGCGGCGCCACGCTGGTCTCGGTGGCTTCGGTGGTGCCGTAGAACCCCATCATCTCGCGCGTCTCTCCCCCGGGCACACGACGGCGGTACGGGCGGTCTGGCACGTACGGGTTGCGCTCGCTTGTGGTCTGCGCGAAGACAATCTCCTTCGGGTCGGCGGCCTTCACCAGTTTCTGCCGCACGGCGAGCGACTTGCCGACGATCGATTCGCCATCGGCGGCGGCCACCGCCGCGCGCACGGCCTCGCCGTGTCCCGCGACGTAGCCCAGCGTCTCCTCGAGAAACCAGTAATCGGCCTTGATGCGGTCTTCGAACGAGGCGTACGAATACGTCTCCGAGAGAATCCCCAGCCGATTGCGAACCCCGAAGTAGGTCGAGGTGTACCGCGCCTTCGCGAGTTCGGCATCCGACGCCCACGCCCGCTCGGCTCCGCCGCGCATCACACCGCCGTAGTAGAAGTAGTCCCAGCCATGCTTGGCCTTGATGGCCCGGGTCACCGCCGGCAGCAACTGATTGCGCAGCAGCCCGGTGGTCGCCGCAGAATCGTTGGGATTGAGGGAGGTCTCGTACGTCAGGTAGAAGCCGCTGTCGGCGCTGCCATCGGTGGTGTGCAGATCGATCGCCACGTGCGGGTCGTAGCTGGTGAGCAACGCGGCGAGCGACCGCGCTTCGGCGCTCTCGAGCTTGGTGCAGTCGCGATTCAGATCGAGGTCCTGCGCGTTGGTGCGCTGCCCCATGCCGCCGACCGGGCCGAACTGGCTGCCCCGATTGGCCACGGTGACCCGCTCGTTGCCATCCGCGTTGTAGATGGGGTTGATCAAGAGCACGACCGACTCGAGCCACGCCGCGCGCTCGCCTTTCGCCAGCGACCGCAAGAGCCAGAGCAGCGCTTCTTTGCCCTCGACTTCTCCCGCGTGAATGTTGCCTTGAATGTAGATCCGCGTCTTGTTGGTGGCGAGCACCTGCGCCGGGGAGGCGCCCGGGGCGCCAACCACGGCCAGGGGCATCGGACGCCCTTCGAACGTGTAGCCGTAGGTCGTCAGATGAATCTGAGGCGAGGCCGCAGCCATCGCTTTCATAAACGCCATCACATCGTCGTACCGGCTCGTCTCGGCGAACCTGGTCGCCTCGGGACGCGTCAGCGGCCAGGCGCGTGTCGTCGTCGGGCGCGCAGCGGGACCCGCCGGAGGAGCCTGCGCCCTGACGACGCTGGCACCCTGCCACAGCACCAGCGCCGCGAGGACCAGGCGAGCAAATCTCGAACCGTGCTGCGAAGGTTTCATGTCTACGTCTCCCGTATGCGTGCCGCGCCGAGTGGCGGGCGACTCTCTCTCAGCGCTCAAAGTGCTCCTGCAGGGTCTGCAACTGGATGAGACCAGGCGAACGACCGCTGACGGCGCGAATGGTCACGCAGATGCGCGTCGCCCCGCGGGTACACCCAAAGGGCACCCGGTACTCGACCCGAACCGGCGCCGCCGATGGCGACACGAACACAGGCGCCTCCACCGTGCACCCGTCAACCAGCAGGTCGAAGGCAATCGGCTGACCGGCGCTGCCCCGGAACGTGGCGATCAGCGCCACCTCGGTGTCGTCGTACACGCCGAGGGACACGCGCTGCCACGCCGCCGTCTGCCGAAACACTCGCCCGTCCACCGTGCCGTCGGTCACCGCCTCGCCCGCATACTCGTGCTCCTGCTCGCTGCGGGCATCGCCCAGCGTCACCACGTCCACCACGCGCCGGGCCTGCGCGGGTGCCGACGCCGCCGACACCCTCGCCAGCGACGGCCGCGCGCACCAGGCGAACGCCAACAGGCCCGCCAGTGCCGCAACCGCCGTAGCCCGGGCCGCACGGCTTGCCAACTCAGGCCAGCACGTTCTTCAGCGTCTCGCCGAGAGCCCGAATCTGATAGGGCTTCTGGAGAAACGCGAACCGACCGCGGTTGCCGGCCAATTGCTCGATGTCCTGCTCGGCGTAGCCGCTCGACAGCACCACCCGGACTGCCGGGTCGATCTGGGTGAGTCGCTCGCGGACAGCCAACCCGTCCATCTCCGGCAGCGTCACGTCGAGCAGCACGGCGCGCACCAGCGAGGCATGCGTGGCAAATACGTCGATGGCCTGCTGGCCGTCTGCGGCCTCGAGCACGTCGTAGCCCAGGCGCTCGAGCATCGACTTGGCGACGCGGCGAACGCCGTCCTCGTCATCGACGAGCAGAATCGTGCCCGTCCCGACGCGCAGTCCCACGTCCCGATCCGCGGGTGGGGCGACCTGGGCCGCAGCCTTCGCTACGGGAAACAACATCCGGAACGACGAACCGGCACCCGGAGTGCTGGTGACCGTGATTAATCCCTGATGGCCGCGCACAATGCCCAGCACGGCCGGCAAGCCCAATCCCCGGCCCGTGAACTTGGTCGAAAAGAACGGGTCGAAAATGCGCGCCATCGTCTCGGGATCCATCCCGACGCCAGAGTCGGTCACCTGCATCCACACGTACATGCCCTCGGGCAGGTCGGCATGCAGCCAGTGATCCACCAGATCGGCGCTCGTGTAGACGCCGGCGCCAGTCGAGACCGCGATGGCGCCGCCCTGGTTGCCGACCGCTTCGGAGGCGTTCAGCACCAGGTTGGTCACCGCCTGCCTGATCTGGGATGCGTCGGCATCAATCGGCGGGAGGCTCGCCCCCAGGGCGAACGTCAGTTTGATTTTGTGCGGCACCGTCATCGTCAGCATCGGCGCCATGTCTTTGAGAAAGGCGCTGATGTCGAGCGGCCGGACGACGAACCGGCCCCGGCCCGAGTAGGCCAGCATGTGCCGCGTCAGTTCGCTGGCCCGGCGCGACGCGGCGTCGGCGTTGCGAAGGAACTCCTGCGCGGGATTCCCCTTGGGCACTTCCTCCATGGCGAGATCGATGTTGCCGAGAATTGTCATCAGCAGGTTGTTGAAATCGTGCGCGATGCCTCCGGCCAGCACCCCAAGGCTCTCAAGTTTCTGAATCTGCTGCGCCCGCAGATCCAGCCGCCGTCGCTCGGTCTCCGATTCCTTGCGCGCCGTGACGTCCCGGCCGATGTAGAACGTGGAGGTCACCGTGTCGCCGTCGTTGACGACCCGCCCGCGCAAGTCGAAGAACACCGACTGTCCATCCCGGGTCCGCGCCTCGAGCTCCATCTGGTCGACGCGCTCGCCCGTCATCACGCGCCGGAACGCCTCGGCGGCCGCCTCGCGAGAGTGCGGGGCCAGAATGTCGAAGGCACTTTGGCCGACCAGTTCGACGGGTTGGTAGTCGAGCGTGTCGCACACCGCGCGGTTCACCCACGCGAAGCGTCCGGCCTGGTCGAGGCCGAAGAGAAAATCGCTCGCGTTCTGGATGTACGTCCGCCACTGGGCCTCCGAGCGTTCGAGGGCCACGCGTTGCTCGCCGAGGTTCCGGTTGACCACCGCCAGTTCGCGCTCGTGGCGCTTGGCTCGGTCGGCGCTGCGCACCAGATCGGCCGCCAGCAGCCGGACCAGCAGCGCCGTCAACAACAGGAACGCCGTCGGGGCAATCGTGTCGAGGTACGTCGCGACGTCGTGATACCGGGTCGTGATGAGGTCGTGGACGTCGGCGACCACGAGGCCATCGGCCGACAGCACGGTGAGCACGGTGATGACGATGAATCCGCGCCGGCTGAGCACCAGGCTTCCGAGCACGATCACGGCCGGGAGCATCATCACCGTCACGCCGTGGATCCCGCTGTAGCCGGTATACAAGGCGACGCTGACCACGCCGAGCGCCACCAGGACGATGATGAAACGCGCGGGCGCCAGGACGTGTCCCAGGACCAGCCGGTAGGCCAGGCCCATCAGCGCGAGGCTGGCCCACAAGGCGTAGTGCAGGGCAGGCCGGTGCATCGCCAGCGACTCGAACAGCAGCGTCACCAACATCGCGACACTCAGCGTGGCGATGAGGCCCCGCATCAGCCGCGCGTCGTGTTCGGGGTCCCCCGCTTCGGGCGACGCCAGCGCCAGCCGGTCCCAGAATTGTCCGAGCATCAACCCTTCCGTCAGCCAGCCGCCGGGTGGCGGGCGTGCCCCAGAGTCGGTTCGCCAGACCGCTCGGCGTCGTGTTTGAGGCGTGAAAATGAGACGCGGCGCAGCCAGATATCGTGATTGTGTCAGATTTTGACGGAAGAGTCTGTAGGCGTGGCTTGACGATTACCGAGCGGTAGCTCTACACTTACCTACCGGTCGGTACTTAAGCGACCGCCGGGCGGATCACTCCAGTATGAACACTGACAATTCCCACGACACCCTTGCCGTCTCTCAGGGCGAACAGGACCCACAAACGCGGAACCGCCTGCTCGAATCTGCCGTCCACATCTTCGATCGGAAAGGATACTCGGCGGCGTCGGTGCGCGAGATCGCCGAGATGGCCGGCGTCACCAAGCCGGCTCTCTACTATCACTTCGGCAGTAAAGAGGGCCTGCTCATCGCCATTCTCGACGAGGCCGTCCGCGAGTTCGGGAAGGCCATCCGGCTCGCCGGCGCCCGCACCGGCACCGCGCGCGATCGCCTCGTGGCGCTGTGCGACGACGTCTTCTGCCTCTTCGAGCAGAACATCCCGCTGGTGCGCGTCGCGAAAACGGTGTTTCTCGGACCGGCCGACATCGCGCCCGCCTTCGACCTGACGATGTTCCAACGCACCTGGCGCGAGGCGTTGCAGCAGGTGGTGGAGGACGGTCAACGCGCCGGGGAATTTCGCCCGGGCCGTTCGGTGGACGTCGCGTACGCCCTGATGGGCTTGGTCGATTCGTGCCTCCAGCAGCAAATGCATGCGGGTCTCGACCCGGTTGGGCGGGACGGACTCCTCAGAATTATCACCCTCTTGTTCGAGGGCGTCGCCAGTCAACAACGGCCGGTCGCCACCACCGTCGAAGCGTAGGAGAAGCGTCATGATTCGGAATTCTCGTCTGTATCGGGGGGCCATCCCCGCACTCGCGCTGGTGGCCACTCTCAGTTGCACCGGCAACAGCGCCAGCCAGGCCCCCGCGGCCGCCGCCACGAGGCCGCCGGTCGCGGTGACGGTGGCGCCAGTGGTGGCGTCGGAACTCCAGGAAAGCGTGGAGGTCGTGGGGTCGCTGGCGCCCAAATTCTCGGCCGACGTCAAAAGCGAGGTCACCGGCACGGTGACCGCCGTCTACGTCACCGAGTGGGTGCCTGTTCGGAAAGGCGACCGGCTGGCGCATCTCGACACGCGCGAATCGGAAGCCGGGATCGAGGCGCTCAAAGCGACGGTGGCGCAAGCCCGAGTCGGCGAGGCGCGCGCCCGGCGCGAATTCGAACGGGCCCAGCAGCTCAAGCAGTTCGGATTGATCACGCCGCAGAGCTTCGACGATGCCAGAAGCGCGGTCGAGGCGGCCGAAGCGAGCGTGTCGGCGATGAGCTCTCAGGTCAAGACGGCCGAAAGCCACCTGGCGAAATCCTTCATCACCTCCCCGATGGACGGCGTGGTGGCGCTGCGCGGGGTGAGCGTCGGCGATCGCGTCGAGAACATGGGCAGCGGCGAACCGCTGTTTCGCATTGTCGACAACCGCCTGATGGATCTCACCGTGGCTGTGCCGTCGTCGCGGCTCGCACTGGTGCGGGTGGGCCAGACGCTGGAGTTTTCGACCGACGCGCTGCCGGGCCGGACGTTTACCGGCAAGGTGATGTTCATCAATCCGGCCATCGACGTGGCCAGCCGATCGGCGAAAGTCGTCGCGGAAGTGCCCAATGGAAACGCGCTGCTGCGGGGCGGCGCCTTCGTCAAGGGCCGCATCGTGCTGGCGACGCGGCCCGGCGTGCTGCAAGTGCCGCGCGAGGCACTGCTCAGCTGGAACGTCGAGCAGCAGACCGCCGACGTGTTCGTGGTGCGAGGTGAGCAGGCGGACAAGCGGACGATCAAGGTCGGATCGTCGGCTGGAGAGGCCGTCGAGGTGGTGTCGGGGCTGCAGGCCGGCGATCAGGTCGTGACGCGCGGCGGGTTCGCGATCGGACAGGGCGACAAAGTGGCTGTGACAAAGGGAGCGGGAGCGTAACGATGTTTCTCTCGAATCTCTCCATCAAGCGCCCGGTCGTCGCGACGGTGATGATGCTCACACTGGTGACGCTGGGCCTGTTTTCGGTCAGGCGGTTGCCCATCGACTTGATGCCGGACGTCGAGATCCCCGTCCTGTCGATCTTGACGGAATTCCCGGGCGCCTCGCCCGACTCGGTCGAGCGGGAGGTGAGCCGGAAGATCGAAGAGGCGGTCAACGCGATTTCGGGCGTCAAGCACGTCTCGTCGGTCTCGCGCGAAGGGTTGTCATCGGTGGTGGCCGAGTTCAATCTCGAGGTCAAGATCAACGATGTCTCCCAGGAAGCCCGCGCCAAAATCAGCTCGATCCGGCGCGAGTTGCCGGCGGGCATGGGCGAACCCGTCATCCAGAAACTCGACTTCAACGCCCTGCCCGTCATCTCGCTGGCGATCCGATCGACGGGGCTTCCGCCCCGCGAACTGACGCGGCTGGCGGACCGCAAGATCAAGCGGCGGCTCGAGAGCGTGCCCGGCGTGGCCAAGGCCAAGCTGATCGGATCGTCCACCCGTGAGGTGGCCATCGATCTGGATCCGATCCGGCTGCAGGCGCTCGGGATGGGTGTCGATGAGGTGATTGGCGGACTGGCGTCGGAGAACGTCAACACGCCGCTCGGCCGATTGACCCTTGGCCTGAGCGAAATGCCCCTGCGCATGTCGGGCAAGCCCAGGATGCCGGATCAGTACGCCGCCATGGTGATCGGGCGGCGCGGCGCCCTGCCCATCCGGTTGGGTGACGTGGCGACGGTGCGCGACACGATCGAGGAACGGCGTTCGCTGGCGGTGGTCGATGGCGAGCCGGCCGTGGCCATCGACGTCACCAAGCAGACCAGGAGCAACACGGTGGACGTGGTCGACGCGGTGATCAAGGCGGTCGCCCTCCTGCAGCAGGAGATGCCGGCGGGCACCCGGATTCAGATTGTGCGCGACACCTCCGGGTTCATCCGCGAATCGGTGGCCGATGTCGAGAACTCGCTCATCCTCGGGGGCCTGCTCACCGTCGTCATCGTGTTCCTGTTCCTGAACTCCTGGCGGTCGACGATCATCACCGGCCTGACGCTGCCGATCTCGGTCATCTCGTCGTTCATCGTCATGTATTTCCTCGGGATGACGCTGAACACCCTCACCCTGATGGCGCTGTCGCTGGCCATCGGCCTGCTGATTGATGATGCGATCGTGGTGCGCGAAAACATCGTCCGCCACCTGGAGCGCGGGGAAGATCACTTCACCGCGGCGCGCGAAGGCACGACGGAAATCGGCCTGGCGGTGCTGGCCACGTCGATGTCGATCATTGCGGTGTTCGTCCCAGTCGCGTTCATGAAGGGCGTGATCGGGCGGTTCTTCTTCCAGTTCGGCCTGACCGTGGCCTTCGCGGTCCTGGTCTCGCTGTTCGTGTCGTTTACGCTGGACCCGATGCTGTCGTCGCGGTGGCACGACCCCGACATCGAGCGGGCGGGCAAGCGCAATCTGCTCCAGCGGGCGCTCGATCGGTTCAACGACTGGTTCGAGCGGATGGCCGAAGGCTACAAGGGCGTCATCGCCTGGGCGCTCGACCATCGCAAGACGATCGTGCTGGCCGCGGTGGCGGCGTTTGTCGCGGGCATCGCGGTGTTTGGCACGCTGCAAACCGAGTTCCAGCCGACGCAGGACCAGAGCGAATTCATGCTCAAGTTCAAGAGCGCGCCCGGATCGTCGATCAACGAGACGCGCGGTCGGCTCGAGGCCGTGCTGAAGGCCCTCGCCGAGTTCAAGGAAGTGCGCTACACCTACGCGTCGATCGGCGCGGGTGATGCCGATACCGTCCGCGACGCGATGGTCTTCGTCAAACTGGTGCCGAGACGGCAGCGATCGCTCAGCGTCGTGGGATTCACGCACGAGGTGCGCGAACGGCTCGTGAAGATTCCCGGCATGACCATGTCGATTCTCCGCGACCCGCGGTCGTTCCAGAAGGCGATGGTCGTCGTGCTCCAGGGCGACGAGATCAGCACGCTCAAACGATACGCAGCCGACCTGAAGCGCGAACTGGCCACGGTGCGCGGCATCGTGGATATCGAGGCGGCCGGCGAACAGGACACGCCCGAATACCGGCTGGTGGTCGACCGGGAGCGGGCGGCGGCCTCGGGGCTGGGCAGCGGCGCGGTGGCCCGCGCGGTGGCGTCGCTGGTGGGCGGAGAAGCGGTCACCACCTATGAAGATGATGAGGGCGAAGCGGTCAATGTCCGCGTGCGGCTGCCACAGGCGCTGCGGGGCAACGTCGGTCAGGTGAGCGATCTCAAGCTCACCGTTCCCGGTCCGCAGGGGCCGGCGCTGGTGCCGCTCGCCGATCTGGTGACGTTCACGCGGGCGACGTCGCCCGCCGAGATCAGCCGACGCGATCTCGCCAGGCAGGTCACCGTGGACACGAACCTCGACGGATTGCCGCTCGGCACGGCCGGGGCCGAGGCCACCAAAGCGGTCTCGCGCATCAACATGCCGCCCGGCTACAGGGCCGTCATCGGCGGCGACACCGAAATCATGATCGAATCATTCGGCTATCTCGGAGAAGCGCTGCTGCTGGCCGTGATCTTCGTCTACCTGATTCTGGCGGCGCAGTTCGAGTCGTTCATCGATCCCCTGTCGATCATGTTGTCGCTGCCGCTCTCGATTGTCGGGATGGCCGGCATGCTCGCGCTCACCGGCGACACCCTCAGCATCATGTCGATGATCGGGTTGATCATGCTCATGGGCCTGGTGACCAAGAACGCCATCCTGTTGATCGATTACACGAAGGTGCTGCGGCGAGGCGGGATGGATCGGCGAAGCGCGCTGATCACGGCCGGTCGAACGCGGTTGCGTCCCATCCTGATGACGACGCTCGCGATGATCTTCGGCATGCTGCCGCTGTTTTTCGGCCTGGGCGAAGGCGCGGAATTCCGCGCGCCGATGGCCCGCGCGGTGGTCGGCGGGCTGATTACCTCCACGCTGCTCACCCTGATCGTGGTGCCGGTCGTCTACGCCATGCTCGACGACGTGAGCGCGTGGCTCTTTGGCAGGCGGCGGCAGGCCGCGGCCACCGCCGTCACGGTGATCGCCGTGTCGGCGTTGCTGGTCGGCGCACCTTCCCCGGCGCAAGCCGGCCCGCAGGGCGGTCCGCAGGACGGTCCTGTGGCCGCCGCCATCGCGAAACAGGCGGGCCAGTCGGCCGCGCCAGTGCCGGCAGCGGGCCGCGTTCGCGTCCTGACGCTGGCCGACGCGCTCCGCATTGCCGCCGAACAGAATCGCGACATCCAGAAAGCCATGGAGTACAGGAACTGGGTGCAGGGCAGATACCTCGAGGAACGGTCGTCGGCCCTTCCGCAAGCCACGTTCAAGGCCAACCTGCTGCGCAACTACGACGACAGCCAGAGTCAGCTGTTCAAGAGTTTTATTCCCTCCGGCGGTTCGAGCAGTTCGTCGACGAGCGGGATCGGCGACATTTTCGGCGGCCGGCAGGATGTCAGGAGCGCCGACGTGACGGTCAAGCAGGTGGTGTTTACCTGGGGGCAGGTTGGCGCCGCGGTCCGCGCCGCGAAACTGGGGTTCGAGTTCAGCGACGCCCAGATCCGGCGGTTTCGCCAGGCGGTCGCCAAGGATGTGGCCACCGCCTTCTGGGACGTGCTGGCTGCGCGAGAACTCGAAACCATCGCGAGTCAGGATCTCGCACAGAAGGAGCGCCACCTGGCCCAGACGGCGCTGCGGCAAACGGCAGGCACGGCGACCGAGTATGACGTGCTCGCCGCGAAGGTCGTCGTGGCGAACGCACGCCCGGCCGTCATTCGCGGCCACAACCTCGTGCGGGCCGCGCGCGACCGGCTGGGGTTGCTTCTGGCCGACACGTCGGGTGAGATCGATGTGGACGGGACGCTTGGCGCGACACCGGATCCCCCGCCTGCGTACGCCGAGGTGTTGGCCGCCGCGCTCAAGGGCCGGCCGGAGCTGCGCGAAATCGACATGCAGCAAGGCATCTACGGCGAACTGGTGACGATTGCCAAAGCCGGCGACAAGCCCCGGCTCGACTTCTCGGCCACGTGGGGCAAGAAGAGCTACGGCCTCAAGACGCTGTCGTCGAGCGGCACGCTGTGGAACGCGGGCCTGTTTGCCACGATTCCCCTGTTCGACGGGCAGAAGACCAAGGGCCGTGTCGCTCAGGCGAAGAGCGAGCTGGCCAGCATCACGGTTGACGAACTGAAGCTGCGCGAAGCGATCACGCTGCAGGTGCGCACCGCCGTTGACGACGTCGTCGAAGCCACCGAGATCCTCGTCGCGGTCGGCGGCACGGCGATGCAGGCGGAGCGCCTGGTGTTCCTGGCGGAAAAGGGTTATGAGTTCGGCGTCAAAACCAGGCTCGACGTGCAGGACGCCGAGCTCAATCTGGCCACAGCACGGGCCAATCTGGCGCGCGCGCAACGCGACTACCGGGTGGCGCGCCTGAACCTCGACTGGGTGGCGGGCACCATTGAGGTTGGCGCCGCGGCGCCGCACGCCCCGTCAAAGTAGATCTCGAGCCCTTTCTGGTATTCTGCTCGAGATCATCGGCTCCCCATCGTTTACTGATTGACTCAAGGACATTCCATGCGCCCAACCTCAATGAAGGCCGCCGTTGTCGTCGCCCTGCTCTGCACGTTGACGCTGGTCGGCTCCGCGCAGCAGCACAAGGGCGCCTACGGCAACGCCGACGCCATCACGCAGGACGAACTGAAGCAGTACGAGTACTTCCTCGCCTCCGACCAGCTCGAAGGCCGCAACGTGCCGTCGCGAGGGTACGACATCGCCGCGCTCTACATCGCGAGCCGACTGATGGAGTGGGGCGTCAAGCCCGGCGGCAGCGCCACCGGCACCAACGGACCGCTGCAGCCGTACCTCATGCCGATTGAGTTGGTCAGCAATCAACTCGACGCCGCGGCGATGAAGGCGACCCTCACGATACCGGCTCCGGCGGGTCGCGGGGGGCGAGGCGGCGGAGGCGGCGGCTTCGGCGGTCCGGCGCTGTCGGGACCGCGCGCCTTTGAGTACGGCAAAGAGTGGAGCGTGGGCGGTGGAGGCGGCGGCCGGGGCGGCCCGGCGGTCGATCCTGCCGACATCGTCGCCGCGCCGCTGGTGTTTGTCGGGCACGGGTACGTCATCAACAAGACCAGCGTCAATCCGTACCAGGGCCTCGACGTCAAGGGCAAGATCATGATCGTCGCCGGTGTCCCCGCCGAACTGGTCGCCGCACGAAATACGGCGGCGGCGGCCGCGGCAGGCGGACGGGGAGGTGGCGGCGGGCGCGGCGCGGCGGCGGCCAATCCGCTCGGCGTCGAGAACACGGACTTTACGACGCCGCAGACCTACGCGGCCAAGAACGGCGCCAAGGGCATCGTGATGATTCCCACGTTCCAGCAACTGTCGGCCATGGCGACGCCGGTCACCGGACGTGGCGCTGGCCCCAATGGCCCGCCCTACCAGGTGGTCGCGTTCCAGGCCAATCGCCCGGCGAGCGTCCCGACCGTGATGGCGGGTGTCGGGCTCACCACGGCGCTGTTCCAGGGCGAGAAGCTGAGCGGCGCGCAGGTGTTCGACGGCGGCGCGTCGGCGGCGAAGCTCGAGTCGTTCGACCTGAATCCCGGGAAGACACTCAACCTGCACGTCGAGGTGGCCAGCCTCAAGAACTGGACCGAGAACGTGATCGGCATTCTCGAGGGCAGCGATCCTGTCCTCAAGAACGAGTACGTGGTGATGAGCGCGCATCTCGACCACAACGGCATCGCCGCCGCCCCCAACGAGACCGGCGACGTCGTCTTCAACGGCGCCGACGATGACGGATCGGGGAGCGCGGCACTGATGGCGATTGCCCGCGTCTACGCGCAGGGCGCTGCCCGAGGGATCCGTCCCAAGCGGTCGATCATCTTCCTGTGGGTGGCTGGCGAAGAGAAGGGGCTGTGGGGCTCGCAGTACTTCAATCAGTTCCCGCCGGTCGACATCACCAAGATCGTCGCCGATCTCAACATGGACATGATTGGACGCAGCAAGACGCCGGGCTACGTCGATCCGCAAAGTTACAAGCTGGTCGAACCCGGCGAGGTGTTCGTGGTGGGCCCCAACATCAGCAGCGACGAGCTGGGCAAGATCGTGGACGGGGTCGCCGCGCAGGTTGGCAAGCTCAAGATCAATCACTTCTACGACACCACGGCGCCCGACGCGACGCACGACAATCTGGGACCCCAGCCCGACGGCCAGCGGATCTTCTACCGGAGCGACCACTACAACTTCGCCAAGATGGGCATCCCGATTGTGTTCTATACGACCGGATTGCATCCGGACTACCACCGGGTGACCGACAGCCCGGAGAAGATCGACTATCCGTGGATGCAGACGATCGCCAAGAACGTGGCGGCGGTCGGCTGGACGCTGGCCAATTCGGCCACGAAGCCGAAACTCAACACCAAGCTGCCCGATCGGCTCGTGGCGGACATGAAGGCGGCCAAGGAGAACGGCTGGGGC
>Ga0194060_10002311_pt1 | contig 13619 bp, 14 predicted proteins | sample SepL225m_MetaG_FD_163427 | JGI IMG/M metagenome (GOLD analysis project Ga0194060, IMG submission 163427) | Anoxic zone freshwater microbial communities from boreal shield lake in IISD Experimental Lakes Area, Ontario, Canada - Sep2016-L222-5m | ecosystem: Environmental > Aquatic > Freshwater >... | reverse complement strand
TTTTAGAAACACCGGTTGTCTGCCTGGAGGAAAGAGTCGTGCGTTTGACATCAGATGGAAAACTTGTCGCTGTGGCCGTGCTGGTGCCGGGTCGCGGTACGGATGCCTCTATTGTCCTGAAGCGGGTTTTTTTGTGATTAAGCCATATATTGTCGGCGAACGTGTTTTTATCTCTTAATTTGGAATTAGCTGGAGAAGCGGATGACAATTTTATCATCAAAAATACGGGTACTGGTTGTAGATGACTCGGTAACTGTACGGATGATTGTGCGAGATATTCTTGCCTCCGACCCGGCGATTGAGGTTGTGGGGCAGGCACTTGACGGCATTGAAGCGGTCGAGAAGGTGCGCCTGCTCAAGCCGGACGTCATTACGCTGGATGTTGATATGCCTCGCATGAACGGTATCGACGCTCTGCGCCAGATCATGAGCATAGCGCCTGAAACCAGAGTTGTCATGCTTTCGTCCCTGACCCTGGATGGGGCTCAGACAACCTTTGACGCCCTTGAAGCGGGCGCTTTCGACTTTATCCCCAAAAGCGCTCACTTTGAGACTGAAATACTTGCCAAGGTAAAGGCGGCTGCTCGTTTGCGCGTTTTCCACGCTGTCAGAAGTTCGACTCCCCCCCCCTCCAGAGCTGTATTTACAGGCAAAAAAATCCATGTAGTCGGAATTGGCGCATCAACCGGGGGGCCGATAGCGGTTCAGGAAGTCTTGTCGCAAATTCCGGCCAATTTTCCGCACCCCCTATTGGTTGCCATACATATGCCCAAGGCTTACACCGGTCCATATGCCGAGCGCACCAACTCCAAATGTGCAATAACTGTTCGTGAGGCGACGGCCGGGGAATTTTTGAAACCGGGAGTTGCCCTTATAGCCCCTGGTGGGATGCATACCATGCTGATGCGTCAGGGGGGTGGGCTGGTCGTAAAGACAGAGGCGTCCGAAAATTATCCAAAGCATGTCTTTGTACCCTCCATAGACATCATGATGTCAAGTATGGCGGAGGCGTCTGGCGGGGCGATGCTCGGTGTTATCCTTACCGGTATGGGAAGCGATGGTTTCAAGGGGATGCAGATGTTGAAACAGAAGGGTGGGGCAAATATCATTCAGGATCAGGCAACATCAACCATCTATGGGATGCCGAGAGCATGTATCGAAGGTGGTGTGGCCGATATGGTGCTGCCACTGAATCAGATAGGCTTTGAAATTGCCAGGTTCGGCAGGTGAGTGACAAACATTTTATATAACTGCTACGTAAGGTTGAAAATCTGCTGTTTAATGTTATATATGAGGGGCGATCAGATGTTAAACAGAAGGTTGAATTGATTTATGAAAATCCTTATCGCCGAAGACGATAAAATATCCCGTCTGATGCTGGAAAAAGTGTTTACCGGTCATGGATACGAGATTATCAGCGTATCTGATGGTGATGAGGCCTGGGCTGTTCTGGAAGAGCCTGAACATCCACATCTGCTTATTCTTGACTGGATGATGCCAGGCATTACCGGTGTAGAGATTGTTCGCCGTCTGAGGGAGCGAGCGGATGGCCATACATACTACATAATGATCCTGACCAGCCTTGATACGCCTGCGGATATCAGCTTTGCTCTTGATGGTGGCGCAGATGAATTCGTCTCTAAGCCTTATCATGCGGAAGCACTCCGTTCCCGTGCCAATGTGGGGAGACGTATTGTAAGCCTGCATGAAACTTTATCAGAAAAAATCAGTATGCTCGAAGAAGCTCACAAAACGATATCGATTCAGGCATCTACCGATGAACTTACCGGCCTCTACAACCGCCGTCATTTTAACGAGAGTTACATCAATTTAGCTGCAATTTCAAGGCGTCACAACTTTCCACTTTCACTTATACTGACGGATCTTGACAAGTTTAAACAGGTCAATGACATTTATGGTCACTCCACAGGCGATGAGGTTTTGAAAATTTTTGCTTCGACAATGCAATCTATTGTTCGGACAGAGGATGTTGTTGCAAGATGGGGGGGGGAAGAGTTCATCATTCTCCTCCCGCACACAGATTCGGAAGGTGCCGCCTCTGTTGCGGAGCGTATCAGGGCATCTTTTGCGGCCGACATTCTGCAGGGAACGAATCTACCGCTCACATCAAGTTTTGGTGTGGTTGAACTCCGTGAAAAAGAAGACTCTGAAGAGTTGATAAACAGGGCTGACAAAGCTCTGTATCGCGCCAAGGATGAAGGGCGCAACCGGGTGGTTCTGGGCTAGGCGAGGGGCTTCCATGTCAATGGTATCACTTGATAATCTGCTGCCAGGGATGATCCTGGCTTCCGGAGTAAATGACAGATGCGGTCGGCTTCTGCTTGGTGAGGGTGCCGAACTTGAACCGAAGCATCTATTGATCTTTCGCACCTGGGGGATCGTAGAGGCGGATATTGTTGGTGTGGATTATGACTACACGAGCCAGTTACCTGATGACATATCCATGGAGGAGTTGGAAGAGGCTAAAAAGTCACTCCTGTCATCTTATCGTCATGCCGACATAACACATCCCGCTACCCTGGAACTCTTTCGTCTGGCCGCCCTGCGAATGGTGATGCATGCCCGCTGATAATTTCAAAACTCCGACAGTTGAGGGGATCGTTGAACAGACACAGACGGTTTATTCACTCCCGCTTTTTTATGATCGCCTGAATGAAAAAATCAGTCATCCGCGCAGTTCACTTGATGACATCGGCCGGGTAATAAGCGAAGATCAGGGGTTGACAGTGAGGCTTTTAAAGCTTGCCAACAGTCCTCTTTTTGCTTCTCTCTCCAAAGTTGACACTATTACCAAAGCTTTGACGCTTATCGGAACCCAGCAACTCCGCGATCTCGCTCTTGCAGTATCAGTTGTCGGTTCTTTCAGTGAGATTCCAAATGATCTGATAAATATTAAAGCGTTCTGGAAGCACAATATCGCCTGCGGTATTTTGGCGCGCAGCATTGCCACCTATCGCAGAGAGCCAAATCAGGAACGTTTTTTTGTTGCCGGAATGCTGCACGATCTGGGGATTTTAGTTACCTGTTCGGCGATACCGGACAGCGTAAGGGATATGCTGCTGGAAAGAAAGCGGTGCGGCGATTTACACAATGTCTCTGAGCAGAAGCATTTCGGTTTCGAGCATGGCGATGTCGGGAGCGCTCTCCTTACAAAATGGAAAATTCCGGCAAATATCTCTGAGCCGGTCGCATTCCACCACTCCCCTTCATCTGCGTCAAAATACCCAAATGAAGTTGCGACTATTCATCTTGCCAATATAATCAGCCATACAATGGGGTTCACTCTCTATGACGACAGACTTGTTCCACCGATAGATAATTCGGCTTGGAGTATTCTCGATATTCCGGTGAAACAGCTCTCTACAATAATCAAACAGTCCGAATCGCAGATAGAAGAAACATGTGCCATTTTATCGGAGGCCGGATGAGCGCGGAGGGGACAAAATATTCCGAATCGGAACTCTCTCTGCAGGAGCGGAACTCTTATCTTGAAGAGGCGAACAAACAGTATGTTTCGTTGCTCGACACGCTTGCCACAAACGGTGACTTTCATAACGATCTCGGAAAAGCAGAGTCTGAAAAGGAGGTCTATGAAGCGACGTTGTCCCAGATAAGACGATTACTGCCTCTTCAGGCGATGGGATGTCTTAATGGCATGGATGATGGTTCATTTGAGCTTGTGGCCTCTGATCCCCCCGAATCATTGTCATATCTGGGGGGGGTTGCTGACCGTACAATCATGGATGGTTCGTTCTCATGGGCACTGAACAGAAATCACCCGATGATCGTTCAGTCAGGCAAAGAAAATTCTGTGATGCTCCACGTCATATCCACCCGCAAACTTATTCGTGGCATGTTTATCGGAGTAATGCAGGATTCATCTGATCATCTTGACGCCTCCATGCAGAACGTACTGACAATTATTCTGTACACCGCAGCATATGCATTGGAAAGCCTCTCCTACCAGACTCTTCTGCGTGCCAACCTCGTCACACTGGAGGAGCGGGTAGACGAAAGGACAAAAGCTCTCAGGTCAGCAATGGAAATGGCTGAAGCGGCCAACCTGGCCAAAAGCGAATTCCTTGCCACAATGAGTCATGAGATCCGCACTCCGATGAACGGTGTAATCGGAATGACCGGTCTTTTGCTTGATTCCGATCTTACCGCAGAACAGCGCCAGTATGCCGAAGTTGTCAAAAAAAGCGGCGATAACATGTTGGGGCTGATCAACGATATACTCGATTTTTCAAAAATTGAAGCTGGTAAACTTGAGCTTGAAGCGGTAGATTTTGAAGTCAGGTCAACAGTTGAAGAGACTGTTGAAATGCTCTCCACAAAGGCCAAAGTAGCCGGGTTAAAACTGCTTTGCCGCATATGCCATGATATCCCTGCATATCTTAATGGCGATCAGGGGAGGCTCCGCCAGATTATCGCCAACCTTGTCGGCAACGCTATAAAGTTTACTCATAGCGGTGAAGTGGTTATCACGGTGGAGCTGGAAGCAGATGAAGGCGAATCTGCAGTTATTCGTTTTTCTGTCTCAGACACCGGAATCGGTATATCCGAGAACCGGTTATCCATGATATTTGAACCTTTTACTCAGGCAGATGGATCTACTACTCGAAAATATGGCGGCACCGGACTCGGCCTTTCTATAAGCAAAAAGCTTGCAGAGCTGTTGGGGGGTGAGATCGGCTGCAGCAGTATATATGGAAAAGGCTCAACTTTCTGGTTTACAGCACGGTTTGAGAAAAAATCCTCCGAGGTACTGGAAACCTCAGAGGTTACAATCGCTGTCATTCCTGAGCAGACCACAGTAGAGACTCAAAGCAATCCAACCCTGATGGGAGCAAGAATTCTGGTGGCGGAGGATAATCTCTTTAACCAGATGGTTGCGCAAAACATTCTTGAAAAGCTTGGTTACAAGGCTGATATTGCTGGTGGCGGTATAGAGGCGGTTCGCGCGCTTGAGCTGATTGATTATGATCTGGTGCTTATGGACTGCATGATGCCGGATGTAGACGGCTTCACCGCTACAGCAATGATTCGCGATCCGGAATCTAAAGTCAGCAATCACAACATTCCGATCATCGCAATGACAGCTAATGCCATGAAGGGGGATCGCGAGCATTGCATTAAATCCGGCATGGATGATTATCTGAGCAAGCCGGTGATAAAGAAAGAGCTGGATGAGATTCTGAAAAAATGGCTTAAAGCTGTCGATTTTAAGAGCGCACCGCTGCACGATGACGCACAGGCGCAGATGGAGAGTGAACAGGCTGAAGCTCCGATGCTCTATAATGAGGCGAACATGCTTGAGCGGATGGATAATGACCTGGATTTTGTTCGGACTATTCTGGAACACGCCTTATCTGAGCTGCCAAGACAGATGAATGAGTTACTTAAACTCTCCGAAAGCGGCGACGCAAATGCAGTCCGGAGTCAGGCTCATGCAATAAAAGGTATGGCGGCCAATATAAGTACGATGGTGCTTCGTGACATCGCCTTCAAAATAGAAACGGCTGCAAAAGATGGAGATCTGAAAACAGCGCTGGAGCTGTTTCCGGAACTGGAGAGAACGGTTATGATGACGGTGGAGGCGATTCAAAAAGCGTTGTCGTAAATCTCACTGGTCATAATTTAACCTTCTCTATTTTACAGGCTCTTTTTTCAACATCAGTTTATCGGCGATCTGTAACGATTTTTCGGCCAGATCGGTGTTTCCGGTTTTCCGATATATTTCAGCCAGTTTCAACTGGATAGTTGCACCTTTCTGTAAACGGGCTCCCCCGATATGGACGCTGAAGGCGCGCTCCAGATAATCAGCCATCATATCTATCTCACCCTTATCGCCTGAAAGAGCGGCAAGCTCCTCAAGATCAAGCGCTATTTTGTGACTCTCTCCGATTTTTTTGTCAATCTCAAGTGATTCCAGCAGAAGCTTTCCGGCCTCTGTATACTTTTTCTCCTCCCGTTCCAGCGAACCGAGCAGTCTAAGTGAATTGGCCTCTTCAGCCAATTCTCCACTGCGGTGGTTTTCTTCACGAGCCATGAGAGCAGCGGCTCTCGCTTTATCTCTGTTTCCGGTGGCGCGGTGAATGCGCGCCAGCAAATTGAGGACTCTTCCCTTTGACTCTCCGCTGCCGGGCGATAATGATAATGATTTGTCGGCCCAGGTGATGGCTTCTGCAAAACGGTTTTGTGCCAGCTCAATCAGCCCCTTTTCGTAAGCGGCTTCCGACATGAGTGAGGAAGTCCCCTTTGCCAGGGTGAGAGCCTGGTTAACACGGATGTCTGCTGATTCATACCTGTTATTTAATCTCTCAAGACGCGCCAGATTGATAAGAGCGATAACTCTTCCAGGGTTATCCTCAATGGAAGAGCTGATTTTAAGGGAGTCAGCCAGAAATTTTTCAGCCTGCTGAAGTTCACCCTTACTCTGCGCACGCAAGCCGCGTTCAAGCTGTTTCGCCGCCTGAATCTGCGCTTCGGAGCGAACGAGAGTTCCGCCGCTCCCCCCGGCGCAACCGGAAAGAAGAACGGGCAGCAGGGGGGATAATATCCAGAACCGCCAGTTATTCATGGCTGTCACCTCTAATAAAACTGAGGCCTCCGGGGGGGACGGAAGTATCTCTGAATAGCCAGATATTATGGATCGAATTTATCAGACGGTCAGAGCTGAGCAGAAGATCTTCAGCCTGAGAGAGAAGTCCCGGTATTTTCGGAAATGCCGACTGGGAGAGCATACGAGTCTCTCTGGATAGCAGCGCCACCTCGGCGAGGGTCGCATCTGCCTTATCCAGGATTGGTGGAATTTTTTTGTCAATGGTATCGATAGTGCTGTTAATTCTGGCAATGGCCGGAGTGAGGTCGAGGGTGTCAACTTTTTTGTTGGCTGAATCGAGCAGTGTTATTGTCCGTCTTGAAATCTGATCCAGATTACTGTTGACGGAGAGGAGTAGTTTATCCGTCTGCTGGCGGGTTCCTTCAAGGTTTTTAGTCAGAACTTCGAGGTTGCGGACAGTTTTTTTAATATCTCCATCAGGGTTATTGATATAACTGATAATGTCCCGAACCTCAAAGAGTACAGGCTTGACTTTCTCAACAATCTCCTGAGCCATTTCATCGAGAGCCGGAGTTTTGACGTACATTATCGCTTCGCCATCTTTTAATTCAGGTTTATCAAGTGAACCGACCGAAACGTCCACAATGCTGTCGCCGACCAGACCCTCCTTGACGAGTTTTACTGTTGAGTCGTTGCGAATCCAGGTACGATATTTTTTGTCAAGCTCGACCTTGATATCCACCATCGCCTGTTCATTCAAAGAGATGGAGGTAACACGCCCGATCCTGAAGCCTGACAGCTTTACCGACATCCCTTTTGAAAAGCCGGTGCCTCTATCAACTGTAAAATGGAGTTTGTAGATCGGAGTGAAGTAATCTTTCTGTACACCATAGAGAACCATGGAAATGACAATACCCAGGAGTGCAACCGTGATAAACAGGCCGATTTTACGCTCAAGATACTTAAATCTAGGGTCTTCTTCTCGTATCATTTAAGTTGCCGCCATGCTGTTTTTCTGTTGTGGGTGGATATATATCACAGAACTGAAATTGGACTGAACTGGAAGTTCGGTAGTGGACGCCAGATAAATGGATGTTCTGCCTGTTTTTTTGGTGTGAAAATCGTCGAGAACAGATGCAAGAGTTGCCTGATCATGCTTTGAAATTCTTTCCAGTGTGTTGCAGTAAATCATAATATCAGGCTGCATTATTGCCGCTCTTGTAAAGGCCGCAGCCCTTTTTTCAAAAAGTGAAAGATGAGCCGGAAATGCAAGGTGCTTTCCGGTACAGTTCAATTTTTCCAGATAATTGGAAGCCAATTCATCATCTTTAAGTTCAGGTTTTCCGGTATGGTAGTAGTACGGCAAAAAAATGTTCTCCCACATCTTTAAATTAGAGACCAGGCCACCCTGAAAAGAGATAATACCAAGCCTGGTTCTCCCCCGCATCTGTTGATCCGGTGTTGAGTCTGCAGTAGAGTTGCCCAGAACCCATATGGAGCCTTTCTCCGGCATCAGAAAACCGGATATCAGCCGGGTTAGAGCTGTACTCTCTTCTTCACGGGTTGTGACAATAAGGGTGCGCTCCCCTGTTGCGATTTCACACGAAAAATCGCTAAGTACGTCGGAATAGCAGACATCCCTGAACATGACGGCAACTGGCATGGAGTACATATTAGCGTGAAATAGATAGTTGTCAATGTGAGAATTTGCCGTGCGAAGATTCCTTACTCTTCTCCACTTCTTTGACAATAAGAATGAAATGAGGCATAGTTGCCGCCAGATAAAATATAAATTGATTCGTGACAATCTTCAGCTACAGCGCCGAAACTGTCATTCCGGCAGGTTTCTGGCCGGAATCCAGACTTTAAATTCTTAAAAGCTGGATGCCGGATAGAACATTTCCGGCAAGACAACCTCGTTGGCTGATGATTATCGCTAATCAGGAGGTTTAATGGGAAGCCGGATGAAAAAAATAATGTTGTTCCGTATACTTCTGATTTTATGCGCTCTTTTGCTCGCTCTGGCAGGATGTAAAAAAAGTGATGTAAAGCCCGCCGGTCTCCAGGTGGTTACTTCGCTCTTTCCGCTCTATGATTTCGCCCGGTCAATCGCCGGTGACAAAGCAAGTGTCACCCTGCTTCTCCCACCCGGCATGGAACCGCACACTTATGAGCCTAAGCCTGAGGAGATGATCAGGATAAATAGAGCCGGTCTGTTCATTTATACCGGAAGGTATATGGAGCCCTGGGCGGAAAAACTTGTCAAAGGGCTGGAAAATAAAACACTTTGCGTTGTGGAAGCGGGGAAACTGGCCACTTACCGTGCTGCCGATTTCGATGAAGAGCATCATCATGAGGCAAAAACTGGCGAACAGCATGAACATCTCCCCACGGATCCACATATCTGGCTCGATTTTCAGAATGCGGCCATTATTGTGGACGCCATCCTTGAAGGATTTATCGCGGCAGATTCCGCCAACACTGACTTTTACCGTAAAAATGCAGACTTGTTGAAAGCCAGACTGGCGGCTCTTGACGGACGTTTCCGGGAGTCGCTCGCATCCTGCTCGACGAGAAAACTTCTGCATGCAGGTCATTATACATTCGGCTATCTGACCTGGCGCTATAATCTTGAATATCACTCTTTAAGCGGCGTTTCATCCGATTCCGAGCCATCCGCATCAAGGATGGCCTCCCTTATCAAAGAAATTCGCGCTTCCGGGGCTAAGTATCTCTTTGCCGAAGAGTTGCTCTCGCCGCGCCTGGCTGAAACGCTGGCACTGGAAGCGGGTGTCTCGGTATTGACACTTCATGGAGCGCATAATCTATCGCGTGACGAGTTTTCAAAGGGGACGACTTTTTTTGATCTTATGGAAATGAATCTTGAGCGGTTGCAGAAGGGGCTGAAATGTCAGGTGAAATAGTCGTAAGTACCGAGCACCTGACCTGCAGTTACCGCGAGGGGAGGGTGCTTGAGGATGTCAGGTTCGAGGTTGAGCGGGGGGATTATGTCGGGATAGTCGGACCGAACGGTTCCGGCAAAAGCACCCTGGTAAAGTCGCTCCTTGGTCTTGTTGATATCTGTCATGGGAGCGCGTCTCTCTTTGGTCTTCCGCTTGCCGATTTCAGCGACTGGCAGAAGGTTGGTTATCTGCCTCAAAGCCTCCATCTGGTAAATCCGGTATTTCCGGCAACGGTGCATGAAACCGTCGGCCTGGGGCGTCTGGCGCTCAAAAGTTTTCCTAAAAGAATGAGTAAAGAAGACAAACTTAAAATAGATGAAACGCTCTATGAACTAAGTATTTACGATTTAAAAGCTAAACTTATGGGAGAATTGTCTGGCGGTCAGCTTCAACGGGTTCTGCTGGCTCGTGCCATTGTAAATGATCCTGAATTACTGATTCTCGACGAGCCTACCGCAGCTCTTGATCCGGAAACCCGCGAGCGTTTTTACAGCATGATTGCCGATATCAACCGTACACGCGGTGTTACGGTTCTTCTGGTAACGCATGACAGCGGAGCCATAGGGAAATTCGCCTCTAAAATGCTCTACCTGGACAAGAAGATACTTTTTTACGGAAGTTTTGAAGAGTTCTGCCATTCACCGGAGATGTCATCACTTTTCGGTGAACACTCACAACATCTGATGTGTCACAGGCACTGAAAAGATGACTCTGCTTGAAATCCTCTCATTCGGCTTTATTCAGCGCGCTCTTCTGGCCGGTACCCTTATTGCGCTGCTCTGCTCAGTGCTGGGGGTGTTTCTGGTGTTGCGCCGCCTTTCGCTGATCGGTGACGGTCTCGCCCATGTCACCTTCGGCAGCACAGCCATAGCTCTTGCGCTCAAGATGTATTCCTCCCTCTCGCTCCTCGTCTCCATGCCGATTGTCCTTCTGGCGTCACTTGGAATACTCAAACTAACCGAAAAGGGGCGGCTCAGCGGAGATGCCGCTATCGGGCTGGTCTCCGCCTTCGGAATTTCAACAGGGATTATTCTGGCAAGTGTCGGCGGGGGGTATAATGTTGACCTGCTCAGTTATCTCTTTGGAAATATCCTCTCCATCAGCAGTGAAGAGGTCATTATTGCTGCGTTCCTCTGCCTTGGGGTAATTGTCCTGCTCTCGCTTTATTACAACGAACTGTTTGCCATTGCCTTCAGTGATGAACTCGCCAGGGTTTCAGGTATCCGCACATTATACATCAATGCGGTGCTGGTTATGCTGACCGCTCTGACAGTTGTGCTTGCCATGAAACTCGTCGGCATAATGCTCATCTCGTCAATGCTGATTGTTCCTGCTGCGTCGGCTCTTCAGCTTGCGCGCGGTTTCAAGGTATGTATCTTTCTAGCGGCGGCTCAGGGGTGCAGCTCGGTGGTCATCGGCATCATCATCTCCATCCTGTCAAATCTTCCGGCAAGCGCGACAATAGTCATGGTAAACCTGTTCTTTTTTGTAGCCGCATATCTGACAAGGCGGATTATCTATCCAAAAAACAGTAATTGAATCAATTACCACGAGGTTATTATGAACAAAATATTTACTATCAAACAAGCCTCTTGCAAAAAGGTTGTCATCCCGGAAGGTTTCTGTCCGGGATCCAGATTTTCCAGACATTTACAAGCTGGATTCCGGCCTAAAGCCTGCCGGAATGACAGCGATTTCGAGTTTTGCAAGATCTTCAAAATGTATCTGATTCTATGCTGCGCCATCTTCATTTCTGCCTGCGCCGCGACTGTGCCACCTCCAACACAGCTCCCGCCGCAGCGTTCCGCTAAAATTGCTCTTGTGCTTGGCGCTGGCGCTTCCAAAGGTTTTGCCCATGTCGGCGTAATTAAAGTCTTGGAAAATAACAAAATTCCGATTCATCTGATCGTAGGCACCAGCGTTGGAAGTTTTGTCGGCAGTCTTTATGCCTACGGTTATGATGCGTTTGCACTGCAGAAGATCGCCCTTTCGATGGAGAAGAGTGACGTAGCAGAACTGACAATACCGGACAACGGTTTTCTAAAAGGAGAACGGCTGCGGGACTATGTCAACTCAAAACTGCGTAACTCGTCAATAGATAAGCTGAAAATTCCATTCTATGCCGTGGCGACAGATATAAAAACAGGTGAAAGTGTTGTATTTAATTCGGGCAATGCAGGGATGGCGGTTCAGGCGAGCTGCTCTATTCCAGGGGTGTTTCAGCCGGCCAGATTTTCGGGTGGAAACTATGTTGACGGCGGCGTTGTAAAGCCCCTGGCGGTTGATGTAGCAAAGACATTCGGCGCGGATGTCGTGATCGCCGTTGATATCTCCTCCGGTATCGATACGGTAGTCCCGACCTCTACGATTGAAACCATCATGAAATCGATTCAGATCATGTACAGCAAAATTTCACAGTTGCCGATGAATCAGGCGGATGTGCTTATCAGGCCAAACGTAGGTTTTGTCGGTTCAGCCGATTTTGGCCACCGCAACGAGGCGATAATAGAGGGGGAGAAGGCGGCGCTGGCGGCGATACCGCAAATCAACGAGATCCTTGCGAAACTGCGTCAGGAGGGGCGGCTTCCGTAAATGTCCGGCATGGGTGAACCGGATGATGCGGGGTAGCCGGAATAGCTTATGAGCAGGGCTTTTGCCATGATTGTTGACTTTCTGGTTGTGCTGATAGATAGTTAAGCAAAACCGGTCACGAGGTATCACATGGGATCAGCAAAAACGGCTTGCGCTAATGAGCTTTACCAGGAAATTGAAACCACACCAGAAGAATATCTCCCTGCTCTTCTCGAAATTGTCCGTGGTTTCCGGCATGGCATCATGCTGAAGCCCGCCGACGAAAGTTTCCGGCAAGGGATGAAAGATGCCTTGGCCGGTAATACCCTGTCAGTCTCCGAATTATGGAAGGGCATTGATGCCAACTGAACCGGTCAGCATCTCTTTCACCCTTGAGTTCAAGCGCAACCTGCGTGTTCTTGCCAGAAAATACCGTTCCATCCGTTTTGATGTTCAGCCTCTCATAGACCAACTGCAGGCAGGAGAACTTCCGGGTGATCAAGTGCCCGGCGCAAGCCTGGCGATATTCAAGGTTCGATTAAGAAACAGGGACATTCAAAAGGGAAAACGTTCCGGTTATCGTTGTATCTATTACCTGCAAACCCGCGCCGACATTATTCTCATCACTATCTATTCAAAATCGGAACAATCGGATGTATCAACCGTCAGACTGCACTCCATTCTTCGGGAGATGGGATTGTAGCTCTATTTTTTGCTGTTAGATCCTCTGACATCGTGATTCCTCCATCAATCCAACCCCAGCAAATCCAAAGTTTCCCTCGATAACGCCCAGACCGCTTCTGGCGGGATCAGGCCGATCAGCGCGAAGATGTCCATGATCTGGTCGGCGGCATTGGCTTTGGTACTCCAGAAATGGAGTGGTTCCCAGGTTGGACAGAAAAGTTTCTTGTGGTGCGACACCCCCCGGAAGTTGTAAACCGCCGCCGTCTCTTTGTAGAGACTCTGGAAGATGGCCTTTGTTCCGGGGCTGTGACTCGGATGGTCTCCTTCTTCCAGACCGTGTAACGGGGCAAGGCCGAGAGAAAAACAAAGATTCCCTTCCGTACAAAAGGTTGCCATCGCCGTCAGCAAGATAGCATCGTGGATGCCGCCCGGCTTGTTCAGGTAACGCTCGTGGTTGGAGTAGTAGCCGATCACCAGGCCATCATGAAAGATCGGCTCGAACAGCACCAGTCCGACCAGCTCATCAGCGATGAAGGCAAAGAACTTGCGCACGTCCGGCTCGTCCGTAGGTGGCAGCGGACGCAGTAATAAACCCAGTTCGCGGGTATTGACCTTGCCCCGCAGCCAGTTCCGGGAGACCTCCTCAACATGGCTGTGGGGAATCTCCGCGTAGGTTGCTTCCCGGGCGGTGATGGCGTTGCGAATACCCTGATTTTTGTACCGTCGAAGCTCAGCAAAATCTCCTCCCGGCAATATGAAATCAAATTCGGTAAGATCAATCCATGCCTCAAAGCCGATCCGATTGGCATGGCCAC
>Ga0194060_10002310_pt1 | contig 13621 bp, 8 predicted proteins | sample SepL225m_MetaG_FD_163427 | JGI IMG/M metagenome (GOLD analysis project Ga0194060, IMG submission 163427) | Anoxic zone freshwater microbial communities from boreal shield lake in IISD Experimental Lakes Area, Ontario, Canada - Sep2016-L222-5m | ecosystem: Environmental > Aquatic > Freshwater >... | reverse complement strand
TGAGAGCGTCACGGGTCAATCGGAAAACTCCAAGTACCTCATGAGAGCGTCACGGGTCAATCGGAAAACTCCAAGTACCTCATGAGAGCGTCACGGGTCAATCGGAAAACTCCAAGTACCTCATGAGAGCGTCACGGGTCAATCGGAAAACTCCAAGTACCTCATGAGGGTCAAAGTTCCCGAATTATGAGTATAAAATGTTTTTTTCTTATTTTTTTTCTTCTTCCGGTGTTAATTCTTTTGGTTGCTTCCTCTATATACAGCCGGAATACCCGAACACCTGTCGCAGGTTAAAATTCTGCCGGAATATCGGTTACTTTCGCTCTGTAAGGGCTGAATCTCCTCTGTTTCAGATTATTTTCTGATATTTTCAAAAAAAAGATAAAGATTTTAAAATTATTTTTAAAAATCACTTGCAAAATTAATTTTCTATGATTAAGTTACATATCAGATGGTCTTCATTTTTGTATCTGTAAAACTCCCGAAGGCCATGGGACTGGTTGGTTTTTTTTTCTGAAAAAATAAATTGTGGCTGTACAGTAACAGCCGGTAGTTCTAAATCTCAATTTAATCAGGGAGGGTTATCATGGCACCATTCCATTATTGTCAGAATTCATTTCTGAGTGCATCAGAAAACAGCAAAAAATTATTGCTGAATATCGCTAAGGATCATGATTACAGAATTTCTGCTGTAGTTGCTGATCCGGACATCGTTGCAATTTACAATTCGATTCATCCTGTTGTAGAACAGTATTCATCTCAGTATGTTCAGTACAAGATATCTAAAGCAAGTCATCATTCATCGACTGTAACGGTCGAGGATCTGTTTGCTCTTCTCTCACCAAAGAAAATCCGTGTCTGGGATGCCAGCGTTATAAGTTGTTTCGATTCTGACACGGCAGAATATGCCGGCGTGTTTCCGCAGGGGCGTGCTCCGTTTTATTCAGGAGACAGAGAAGAGAGGGTAGCGGCTCTCGAAGCTCTTCAGGGTGCGCTTATTCCTTACCCCGATCTTGTCGCAACGCTCGTTGATATTGAGCAGACTACGACAGAGATGAGGACTCAGATACTTATCCAGAAGCAGAAAGAAGAAATTTTAAGACTTACGGGCGTAGAGCTTGAAAGGCAGAGGATAATCCTTTGTAACCAGCTTTACAGCAATGTAGGCAAATTAATGTCTAAGTTTAAGGATTCTCCTGATAATGTAGCCAATTACTTTGATTTTGAGATGCTTCGTCATCCTGTAAGGTCAAGGGAACAAATAATCAGTGGCACGGTAGCAGGGGGAGCGACAAAGAATCTTCTTTCACAGGATTTTACCGCAGATATGGAGTTTACGATTGAGAATTCGGGCAATACGGACCTTAGCTTTGCTCTTGTGCCTACGGTCTCCGGCGATTGCTCCCTTACGGGTGTTATACTTCATCCAGCTGAAATATTAGACTTCACAGCTGTAGAGCTTGGCGACATTAATAATAAATTTTTTAATGTTACTAATATATATCCCTCCGAACAGGGCCGTTACTCAGTTACGTTCATTGAATAAATTTCCCGCCTTCAATCCTCCTTTGGCGGGATTATCCCGGGCGTATTAATTCTGTGCTGCGCCCGGGGACTTTTTTCTCCGTTGTAATTTATCAGCAGAGACGCACGGCCGTGTAATGCTGTCAGGTTAACACCATATTGCGCTCTTGCAGGGCTTATGGATTTTTATTTTGTTTTGTTCGATGGGCGGTTGCCCATCGCTGATATATTTTGCCCTTTCAGGGCTAATTCAGCCCTGAAAGGGCGAAATATAATAGCACAGGGCAATCGCCCTGTGAAAATGAATACCCCCCGATAACCCCAAAAGCCCTGAAAGGGCGCAATAAAGTTTTGAACCTTAACCTGACAGCATTGTACGGATGCATCTCTGCATTATCACAGATAAATTTCACACCATTTTAATAAAATCCTCCCGGACATTTAACATAATAGTTCCATTTTTATTATATTGCATCCCCTGTGCAGGGAATTATTTGCATTTTTAAAAAAATACATTAAATTTGCCATGATTTTAGGCTGGTTTTTGTAACCGGCGGTCTGTTAAACATCAAACATTATAAAATAAATAAAATAAAATAATCCGGAGAAAAAATTATGTGGGAACTTGTAAGTATTCCATTGGCATTGGCAGCATTGGGTATTATTTATGAATACAGATTAAGAAAACCAGATCAGTTAATACTGATAGAATCAGAAGGAGTAATCAAAGAGCGTAAGAGCAGATTTTACCCCCGGCATCTGAGTCTGGCACTGCCTAATACTACGCATTCAACTCAGCTTAGCGTTGAGATGGCGGTCAAAGGTAATCTTGATATAAAAGTAAAACTCGCTTTTACCGTAGCGGCTTCGCATAAGAATATCCCGTCACTCGTCCGTGTCGGTGGCTGGAATGGGAAGGCTGTTATTAAAGCAAGTAAAGAACTGGAGACAATTATCCAGAGTCTGATAAAGAAGTTCGTTGAAAAATATGAGATTGAGGAGCTTTCGTCCGAGAAAATATACGATTACCTTAAAGCTAATGTAACACAAAGCGGGGAGATGCTGGGACTCGAAATTATCACGCTTACAATTCAGTCGTTTGATGCTCTGGACCCAAAGATATCCGAGGCAATGAAACAGCAGGAATCGGCCAGGATTTTTGAGCAGACTGAACTTCTAAACCAGAAAGCCAGAATAGCCGCGGCAAAGGTAAAGCTTAAAGCAGATGAGGAAATAGCCGTTATGGAAAGCGAACTTGCGCTTAAGAAGTACGAGCTTAAAAAAGCTGAAATGGAAAAAGATTCCGCTCTGGCTCATGCAAGAATCGAAGAGGAACTAAAACGCAAGAAACTCCAGCTTTCATTCGACAGCGATGAGCTTGAATTATTAAAGAAAAGTCCGGAACTGCTGATGCTTACGCCTCAGGCGGCACGTCTGGCCGAAGCGAGTCAGACATTAAAAAATGCACGCACGATTGTTTCTCTGTCTTCAAATGACGGAACTCAGGGCAATGATTTAATAGGTATGTTCCAGAAATTTTTAGCCAATGCATTTAGCGGTTATGCAAATAATAACAATGAGAAAAAATAGTCAGGCACGGGTCAGATTAACAGATGATTAAACAAACAGATTCATTAGATTACTTCAGACTAAAGCCTGGTAAGGCAGCTAAGATATCAGAGGTAAGCGAGGCTACGGCTTCGTCTGATACTCCGCCTGAAGAGCGCGTTAATTTTCATATCGGAAATCCGGTTCAGGATAAAGAACTTTCATCAGCATATCTGAGGGCAGCTCTCGGCATTGATATAAGAAAGAAATCACTTACGGAAGATAACCCCGGCGCACTGGCGGAAGAGTCCGGACTTGAAACATCGGAACAGGGGAAAATAGAATTTCTGCGGGCACTTATAAATAATAGTGCGCCTTATATGCCCCGCGGCGGGTTTAATAAAAAAAATCCGGGTTATTTGGTCAGTTACTTTTATGACTGGATTACACATAAACAGCCGGAAACCTTAAACTATGACCTCGGCGGGACGACCGGCAGGCGGGAGATAATACTTGCCTCCGGCGGAATTAATGAGGCTTTAAGACTTCTTTTCCATTCCCTTTCTAATTCCCTGGTTATACGCCCGGCAAAGATTTTGTCATTTGGAGTTTCTCTCCCTGAACATCTCCGTCAGTTTGACGGACTTATATTCAGCAGGCTTGAGGATTCTGAAGAAACTTTAATCACGCAGATAAAAGAAAAACTTGCGAAGCGCCCGCATTCGCCTCATTTTCTTCTGCTTGGCAGACTTACCGGTGAAAAGACCAGACGGGAACTCCGCACGCTGAGTCTTGAAGCTCCTCTCTTCTTTTTAGAAGTTAATAATGCTCCTAATCATTTATCCCTGGCACGCGAAGCAAAGATGATGAACCGCGTGGTAAGATTCATCACTCCGGGAATTTTTTCCCGTTCGCTGGAGGATTATTCGATAATTTTTATAGCGGGCAACGCCGAATATATCAGAGTTATAGAGACTGTGCATTTCCAGTTAAAGGGAACACCCTCCGCTTCAGAGGCAGAGCTTTTAGGTTATATGCTGAAAGAAAATCTGATTAAACAGGATGCACCGGCAAGGAAAAACGGGATTGTTTTAAAGCCTTCGCATGAGGTGAACCCTTATGTAGTTTCAAACGGCGGAACAATTAACAGCTATGCGGAGCAGTTCGAAGAAAAGCTTAATTCGATAATCAGCCGTAGCTCCGCGATTGTCGAAAAGATTACCGAAAGAATAGCGCGGAAGGAAACTGTGCTTGCGCACCGCTCTGAAAATATATCATCTTATCTCTTCTTCGATGCCTTTTCATCTGTCGAATCAGTTCCTTTGTTAAATGACTTTATCAGCAATATTGATTCAGACGAGTGGAAACAGGAGCTGATTAACGGATTTCTCTATTCATTTTTGAAACATCATCCTGAATATGATGTAAAGAGCAGTCTGCTTGTAAGCGGTTCATCCCGGACGGGTCTCGGTCTGTTAGGATTTCACTGCGGGATAAAGGAAGTTATCTTTCCTGATTTGAGCTGGACTTATGAACATTGTTTCCCCTCGGTTTCGATTATTCCTCTTACAGATGAATTTGAAATTGACGTGGATGCGATAATCCGCGCGGTAGAAGAGAAACTCTCCCGCAATCCCGAATGGCGCAGTTATGGCGCGGTAGCTCTTAATAATCCTCATAATGCTACCGGGCAGGATTTTAATCCCGATGAGCTTAAACGTCTTATCAGGTGGCTTTTAGAAAAAAAGATTTTTGTTATTGATGATCTTTCATACCAGAATGTAGCTCCGGGCATGGAGCTTAGAGTTATAAAAACTATACGTCAGTTAGCGGATGAACTGCATAAGAGTGGCTATATTAATGATGAGCAGTCAGACCATCTGATTACGATTCATTCTTTATCAAAGACAGATTCGCTTGCGGGTGCGAGGTTATCCGTTATTGAAATAAGACATAAAGAAATTTATGAAAAATTCAAAACCATAAGCGGGACAATCAAGCCAAATATTACGGCTGTATTCCTTACCTATTTATTTTACAGAAATAACACCGAAACAATAAACGCATACTGGAGGCTTCGCAACAGGATATTTTTTGAGCGGATGGCTTCATTGCATCAGGCGGTGGAAGAACTGCCGCGCGAACGTAATAATTTTGACATACGGATAAAAGCGCCTAAGGGAAGTATGTATCCGCAGATGATAATAGAGAAACTTCCTGCCGGATTATCGCTTGACTGGCTTGCCTCAGGGCTTGCGCGTCATGGTATAGGACTGGTGCCTCTTTCAACATTTGCACGGACTGAAAAGGGTTTCGAAACGGGCCGCAAGACGTTCCGGCTTACGCTGGGTGGCTCTGACAATGCCGAAGTGCTTTTGCGGAAAACCAGACGCGTGCTTATTGACCTGAATCGTATGATTAGTGAGGAAGCCAATAATTATGCAAGAAAGAAATTTACGGTAAAACCTCTTTCGGTAAAAAAAACGCTCGATTATACAGTATATCCCGATATGTGGAATTATATTGAACAGCAGATAACTGACAGATGCTGCGGAGCTTCGTATAAGCGTCTCAGCCAGATTAACGATGAGCTGAAGGAGCATGGATATAAAAAACGCTTTATGTCAGAATATATGCCTGAAAGGCTTTCTCTGTTTAAAAGACGTTTTCTTGATAGAACGGGAATAGCTCAGGAGCTTAAAGAAATTGGTCTTGCAGATAAAGGCAGAAGTCTTATTGCACAACTGGAGAAGGAATTTTATAAAGATAACCTTGAGGCAAGGGAACGGGCGTTTAAGACAAGACTCTATGACCGCACGGTTCATCCTACGCAGATGTATTCCATCAAAGTAGAAAATCTTTTTGAGCAGATAATAGAGAACTCGTTAAAGAATAAACCCGTATCAGCCTGGCTGTTTGACAAGGTATCCGAAGAGCTTATACGCGAGTATCTTGGTCTTAATGTTGCCATAGTATCAAATCAGGAGCCGTTTGAACTTCTGCTTGACTTAAAGACCATCATCGCTTCGGAGATTTATTCTGAGTTGCATTCGGATTCTCCGTTCCAGACATTTCTTTCATTCTGGGGGGACTGGGATGGGAGCAACCGGCCATCGGGGCAGGGGCACAGCCTTGTTGCATCGGCGCTTATTGAGAATGTAGTTAATCAGTCCAATCTTTTACGTCTCCTTTATGAATCTGACCGCTCGCTTAAGATAGATGATTCTTTGCTTAGAGATATGGAAAGTATTTCGGGAAAGAATGCCCGGTTCTCCAACCTGTTTGTTAAGATTACACAACTGACACACCAGCTTGAAAAAAGGTATCGCGGGATTCTGCCCTTTAATATGAAGCCTGGCAAAATCAGGCAGGCTGGAATGAAAATGCACCTTGCCAGAGATCCGCTGACTTTATTATTCCATCATAACGACCGGCTTGAACGCAGGATGCTTGAGCTTAGGGAGCAGAGAACCAGAACTCTTGAATATTATTTCTCGCTTAATAAACAGATGAGAAAAACCCTGACCGCGCTTTTGCCGGCGGTTCGGAAGAACCTGAATAACCCAGTGTTTTTTACAGAAGCCAGCCTGTACAGGGATTTGCTCAAACGGTTTATTATTACTCCGAGAATTCATCAGAAGATGATAACTGCCCAGGATCAGTTTGCAATTGACACAACAGTTCATAATATCAATGAAATAAATGAGATCGCGGGCAAGTACGGGAACCCCGGCATGGTGATGGCTCTTCAGGTCAGTATGTCCACCAAGCCTGAAGCTCTTATTACGCTTGACAGGAAAATGCGCTCGCGCAGGGAACAGAATTTAAGGGAGAATCATAACTCGGAGATACCGGCTATATGGCTTGTTCCATTATTTGAGGAAGTGGAGTCGGTTAAAAATCTTAAAAATTATCTGGGGCGTATCTGGGAATATTCGCTTCAGAGCAGAAGGATAAATCAGGAGACAAATGAAAGATTCTCTGATATAATCAGCGAAATATTTGTAGCCGGGTCGGATTTAAGTCAGCAGGCAGGGCAGGCCACCGGAATGAGTTTATACAAGGAAGCAAAGTATGACCTTTCAAGCTGGTTGTCTGAGCGGGGATTAATCGGTAATGTCAGGATGAAGATGGGAAGCGGTGAACCGATGCAGCGTCAGGGCGGGTATTATTCTCCTGTGGTCGGGAAGCCTGCTTTTATTCGTTCGGAGGATTCGGCTAAAAGATTTTCTGTTTACCTCAGGGAATCTGCCAGGAAAAGCGCCGAGTATGCTACAACTCCCCTGACAGGTGTATTTGCCGGGGGTGATTTAAGGACTTTACAAAGCAACATATCCGAGCATCTGAGATATTTGCCGACAGAAGAACTTTCGCAGTTGTTTTATCATATAAGAGAGTCGCAGAGGTTTTATGAATCTGAAATTATAAGCGCAGGAGAGCCACTGGTTGAAACGCGCCTGCAGTTTAAAACGAGAGGCTTCAGGGAACTTGAGAGGCTTACAATCGGTCGTAAGGATGCTCTTTTCGATGAATTTTTATCTGTTGTTACAAGTAATTTTAGGCAGATACTTTATGGCAGAGAAGAAGACGTGGTCGGTATTCATATTATCTCTTATTTTATCGGAAGGACTACACCGCCGTTAAGAGACCGCCCGACTATTCGCCCGGGTCATGAAGTTTCCGGCAGCGCCGGTCAAAAGATACTTGAGAAGATAGCCAAGACAATCCCGCTGTCGCAATACGGAAGCCTGCTCAGGGCGATTGCCCACAACCAGTCGCAGACGGCTGTGCTTGGCATAAACCAGCTTACAACCGGGCTGTTTCGCGCTCTGGACAGCTTTTCGCAAAGACAATTTATTGAAGGCGAACCGCTTGCTATTATTCAGGATCGCATACTGCCTAAACTTCCGGTGCATGAGATACTGCATACTCTGCGGATTTACCAGGATGTTGATTTAAGGTATCTGAATAAAATTGTTAACGCCTTTCCTGCCGGCAATTCGGCTTTCCTGGCGTTAAGGGAAGATATGGATTCGCTTAAGAAGTATCTGGTTTTATTTCAGCGGGAGCTACTCAGGCGGCAGGGACTTAATGTTGCAGATTTCTTTGAAGCCGACAAATTTATCCCGGATCTTCTGCCAGCCCTCAGACCGGACCTGGCCGTGCTACTTCAGTCCGACTTGTTTAACACTAAGACTGATGTTTTACTTTCCGGCATCAGCGGGAAGGTGGACAGCGAATGGATAAGCGAAATGGAAAAACTGCTTGCCATACCGGAGGCTGTTAAGTCATGGCAACGAAAGATATGGGATCTTCTGGAGCGTCCGGTATTCCAGCAGGTTGAAAGTTTTGTCGAGCTTGCCACAGCGCTTCATTCGCTTTCGCTTAATACGCAGACAAAGGATCTTTCGTTTGCGCCGCAGCGGCTAAAGCTTTCGAGCGATATTACAAGCCGCTTTAAGACTTCGAATGATGACACAATGCACCAGTTTCTGGCAGCGGCATTTGAATATTTGTCAATTGTTTCAGAAAGTATGGTTGAAGTTCCGATTAATATTGTAAGAGCTGTAAAAGAAGTAGAAAGGATAATCAAGGTAGAAGAGCAGGCTTTGTCGGCAAAACAGCAGGATATTCTTCGTTTCTATCTGCTTCAGATAGCCCGGCTGACCGGTGAGAACGGGTAGCGGGGAGTTGTCAGGCTAAGGTTCAAAACTTTTATTGCGCCCTTTCAGGGCTTTGGGTTGTGCGGGGTATTCATTTTTCACAGGGCGATTGCCCTGTGCTATTATATTTCGCCCTTTCAGGGCTAATCCCATAAGGATTACGATTAAGATTAAGAGCATAAGGAGAATTTGAACAGTTATATTATGCGTTATGCGTGTCTGTATATAAAAAGTATTTCTTTATCTTTAAATAAAAAAAAAGGAGCAACATGAAAAAGATTCCTGTTATTATTTCGTTATTTGTGATACTGACTGTCAGCCTTCAGGCGCAGTTTATGAGGTCTTATGGTTTCAAAGCCGGCATTACAAGTTCAAAAATGGATGCTAATTATATTAAGAACAATTTAAGTCCGAATCCTGATGCCATGGGAGGATTTACAGCCGGGGTATTTGCTGAATTTCTTAATATCCCTTTTATCAGTATAATCGGGGATTTAAGCTACAAGCAGCTCAGCATACAAAATAAGCTTGAACTGCCGACTGCCCAGTCAATTCAGGGCACAGGTGTCTTCAGTTCCGGTAATAATACATTTGATTATCTTTCATTATCGATGCTTGCCAAATTCCGCATGAGTTATCCTGTTTTATGTCCTTATGCTTTTATCGGACCTTCGGCTAATTTCGAGATTTCAAAGGATATTATACATGGATATGACCTTATTTTTAAGGATTACAGCAAAAGTTTGTGGAATTTAGCAATTGGAGCCGGAATTGAGCTTAAGATACCATATCTGTTTGGAGTTTTGGGGGAGTTCCAGTATAATATTCCATTAAACACACCTTATAAGACTGATTTATTAGAAATCAAAAACAATTCTTATGAATTAAAAGCTGGCATCCTGTTTTAGAAAAGGGTACGGCTGCGGGGATATTTATTGAGCCTGAACGTGATTACAGGTTAACCATACAGATATTAATAAGCCGGTATTTAAGTTGAAATTAATAGCCGGGTGCTTATAGTGAAACGATTTATGTTGGATATGTTAGTTTATTTACTTATTATTAGGAAGTAGTTAAAATTTTTATTGCATTGAGTTACGGTTCTTCATTGCTTCTCAATTTTAATTCCCAGTAAACAACATATAGAATGGAATGAATAAATTCCATGTAATTTCAGTAAAGGAGCAAGTGATGAACATTTTCGTTGGTAATTTAGCCAGAGAAGTTTCTGACCAGGATCTGGAAAAAGCTTTTTCAGAGTTCGGTCATGTAAAAAGTGTAAAGATAATCAGAGATTTATTTAGCGGAGACTCTAAGGGTTTCGGATTTGTTGATATGCCAGGTAATGCAGAAGCTTTGAAAGCAATGATGGCTTTAAATACAAAAGAAATGAAAGGAAAGAAAATAGCGGTCAATGAAGCACGCCCTAAAACGAACGACAGAAGAGGCGGAAGCGGTAGCAGCGGCGGTGGTAGCGGTTTCCGTAGCGGACATGGCAGCAGCAGCAGTAGCGGTGGAAGAAGTAACAGCGGAAGCGGCGGCGGAAGACGTTACTAAGTGTCAGTTCTGATTCTTAAGCAGATACCGGCTTAAGAATTCAGAAATATATCTTTCAGTAAAGCCTTGGAAATTTTTTTTCAGGGCTTTTTTTATATTACCATGATATTTGTAACAAAACTGATACGTTTATTTAACCGGTTATTATCAGACTGCGTATTTTCCTCTTACGGATAAAATCGTTTCCCTGAATAAGCAGATAAACCTGGTCAAAGCCTGTTGAATGTTTACATATTTGAAAATTATTTTGTAATTTCCATCCTGTTAATAATCAGTTTCTGCGTATAAATAAATCCCCTGGTTTTAATTCAGTTCCATGTGATTATAATTAAACCCGTCTGATAAAATTCAGGCAAAGAAGCATTTATCGTGGCAACTGAATTAATACGCAACAGAATTTTACCGGTGATTTTTTAACCTGGAATTAATATAAACGGAGAATCAGATGAAATTTTTTATTGATACTGCAAAAATATCCGAAATTAAGGAAGCCGCTTCTCTTGGAATTCTGGATGGTGTTACAACCAACCCGTCCCTTGTTGCGAAGGAAGGGCAGGATTTCAGGCAGCTTTTATATGAGATTTTAAGTATTGTTGACGGGCCTGTAAGTGCTGAGGTAATATCCACAGATTACGATGGAATAGTTAAGGAAGGGCGCGAATTAGCGGCGATTCACAAGAATATTGTGGTTAAGATTCCTTTAATAAAGGAAGGTCTGAAGGCTGTAAAAACTTTCAGCGAAGAGGGAATTAAAACAAATGTAACACTCTGCTTCTCAGCTCCGCAGGCACTTTTAGCAGCAAAAGCCGGTGCTTCTTATATTAGTCCTTTTGTTGGCAGACTTGATGATATTGGGCAGAACGGAATGGATTTAATCGGGCAGATAGTTCAGATTTATAAAAATTATAATTATCAGACTGAAGTGCTTGTTGCAAGTATCCGTCATCCCATTCATTTAGTTGAAGCTGCTTTAATGGGTGCAGATGTGGCAACGATGCCTTTTGGAGTTATTGACAAGCTGTTTAATCATCCTTTAACAGACAGCGGGCTTGCTAATTTTTTGAATGACTGGAAAAAACTAAATACACAGGCTGTAATTATATGAAAAAAACTACATTGTATAATGTTCATGAAAAACTTGGGGCAAAGCTGATTGATTTTGCCGGCTATATGATGCCTGTTCAGTATTCTTCGATAATTGCGGAACATAAAGCAGTCCGTAATTCAGTCGGAGTATTTGATGTTTCCCACATGGGCGAGATTTTTGTCAAAGGGGCGGAAGCTCTTGATTTTGTACAGTATATTACAATTAACGATGCCTCTAAACTATGTATTGGCAGGGTTCAGTATTCAGCTATGTGCTATGAGGATGGCGGAATAGCAGATGATATTCTTATTTACAAAATGGCGGAAGATGAATTTATGCTGGTTGTAAATGCGTCAAATAAGGATAAGGACTTTGACTGGATGAAGCAGAACAATAAGTTTAATGCCGAACTTACTGATAAATCAGACGAATACACTCTGCTGGCTGTACAGGGACCTAAATCGAGAGAAACGCTTCAGAAGATTTGTAATCGTGAACTGAATCTGGAATATTATCACTTCTTTGAAGGTCAGATTGCAGGTGTCGATGCTATTATTTCAAGAACGGGTTATACTGGTGAATCCGGTTACGAAATATACTTTAAAGGCGATACTTCAACAGCCGAATTATTATGGCACAGCCTGTTTGAAGCCGGTAAAGAATTTAATATCCGGCCTGTCGGACTTGGTGCGAGGGATTCTTTAAGGCTTGAAATGGGATTTTGTCTTTATGGGCATGAGATTGACCATACAACAAACCCGCTTGAAGCAGGACTGGCATGGATTACCAGACTTAATAAAGAAGAATATATCGGAAAGGATGCGTTGCTTAAAATAAAAGCCGGCGGACTGAAGAGAAAACTTATAGCGATGATTTCAGAAGAAAAGGCTTTCCCGCGACAGGGTTATGACCTGACGGTTGGCGGCAGGAAGGTTGGTTATGTTACAAGCGGAACGGTCAGCCCGACCTTTGGTAAGGCGATTGCTATGGGATATGTAGATTCAGAATACATATCAGATGAAGGTGTGGTTAATTTCATGATTCGCGGGAAAGAGATACCGGCAAAACTGATTAAGTCTCCGTTCATAAGAAAACAATAATTTTTATGATTGTCCTGAGAAAAGAGACTGAAAGGCAGTCTGAAGATACTCCGGAGGTATCAAATTATGTTTTTAGTGCAGTCTGTTTTATGTTAATATTTACAGATGATTACCGGGCAGTTTCGGGATTGAAAGAGGCGCAACGATATGTTCATGTGTAATATGAAAATATCAGTTTATCCCGTCAGAGTATAAAATTGTTAAATTAAATATTGTTCAATGATAATGATTTGAGGATATATGAAAATTCATGTACATTTTTCCCCTCTTCCGTTAGAGGAATTATTTTTTACAGGCAAAACAACGGTTGTTATAGATGTGCTAAGGGCAACGTCAACTATTCTTACCGCCCTCGACAATGGAGCAAAGGAAATTATTCCGGTAAATTCCGTTGAATTTGCCATGAAGGTTTCAGTTAATTCTTTTGGCGGGCATACGCTGATTGCCGGCGAAAGAAATACGAGGAAAATAGAAGGCTTCCAGCTCGGTAATTCTCCTCTGGAATATACGAAAGAGGCTGTCTCTGGAAAGTCGATTATTCTTTTTACGACCAATGGTTCAAAAGCAGTAGTAAGAGCAAAGTTTTCAGAGACTATGTTAATATGCTCCTTCCTTAATATTGCAAGTGTTGCAGGATATATCTGTAGTCTTAACAAAGATGTAGAAATCTTATGCTCAGGCCGTACCGGTAATTTCTGTATTGAGGATACTATCTGCGCGGGAATGCTTATTGATGAAATAATTAAAAATAATGGCGAAAATGTTGAACTGATGAATGATAGTTCCAATGCCAGTTTGTTATTAAGCAGAAACTATAGTAATGATATTTCCGGAACTCTCAGGAATTCTGAACATGGAAAACTGTTAGTTGATAATGGTTTTGAAGAAGATATAGACTATTGTGCCAGACTTAATGAGCTTGATATACTTACAGTTTTCAATAATGGTACAATAAAGATTCTTAAATTTCAGTGATTGTTCTTTGTATAACTTTATATATTTAAAATGGCAGTAGTTAAGAAAAAGAAAAAAAAAGCAGAAAACGACAAAAGCTATTTTAATATTTCTCTTGAAAAGAAGGTAAGGATTTTCGGGATTTTTCTTATTGTATTTTCCCTGTTTATTCTTATCAGCATATTGTC
>Ga0194060_10002309_pt1 | contig 13622 bp, 13 predicted proteins | sample SepL225m_MetaG_FD_163427 | JGI IMG/M metagenome (GOLD analysis project Ga0194060, IMG submission 163427) | Anoxic zone freshwater microbial communities from boreal shield lake in IISD Experimental Lakes Area, Ontario, Canada - Sep2016-L222-5m | ecosystem: Environmental > Aquatic > Freshwater >... | reverse complement strand
GATCGCAACGATCGCACAGAGCGTCCAGTACGCAATGAGCGGACATTCCGCGCGGATCGTCATCCAAAAGCAGAGCGATTTGAAAAATCAGATCGACCTGCAAAGGTAGATCGCTTTAACACTCCAAAGCCTGCGAAGAAGAGTTATAAATCTGACTCTCGCCCAGCAACCTCAACATGGCGGGCTGAATCTGAAAAGGTTGAACGTAGTGACAAATTCGAAGGCAAGCGCCCACCATTTAAAAAGGCGTCTGGTCCAAAGAAATTTGCAAAGAAGGCGCCAGCAAAACGCGCACCAATAGCAAAGGGCACTTTTAAAAAGGCTGGCCCAAAGAAGAATGTGGGCAAAGCCAAACCAAGAACTAAATAATTTAATCAGCGAACTCACAGAATTTGCTATTAATTAATTCAGGATTGGAGACCATAATCCTCTTATGAAATCACAAATTGCATTACTTGGGCTGGGAATAGTTATTGCTAGCGGAGTTGCATATGCCGAATTAAGGCCAGTTGATAGCACAACAAATACAACTACCGTCGTAACTCCGGCATCCTCTCAATCTTCTGCCGCACCATCTGCATCAAGTACACCTTCTGCTTCGAGTACACCATCGAAAGAGGCTAAACCAGCTGCAAATACAGCTCCTGCGAAATCAACACCCACAAAAGTTGCTACTCCTACCATTGCTAAACCAAATATTTCTGGCGGCAACAATCATGATGACGGCGAAGGCGATGACAACGAAGATGGAGAAGAAGGCGACGATTAGTTTTTACTAGTTTTCGCTTCGAAAATTCTAGATACTGCAATTGATGCAATCGTCATAACAGTTCCAAAAATTAAGAATCCATTTAGCGATCCTGCTTTTGCGGGGGCTACCCAATCAATTGCTACCGCGCCAGCGAGCTGGCCTGCAATATTCAAAATTACAAAATTTAAAACACCTAAATGCTTAATTATGTAAGCAGATACCGCAACAAAGATTAAACCTAAGCCGCCACCGGTATATACCCAGATGTTATGTGGAAGCGGGGAAATTTTGGCGCCAGATAAAAGATTAATTGAAAGAGCGATTACTACAACCACTGCACCGGTAGCAAAATTTAACCAAGCTGTTGCTAGGGGGCGTTGTGCAATTGCATTAACTCGACCATTTAGCCCTTGTTGTACTGAAGCAAAAACACCAACAATTAAGGCCAGCACTAATGGTAGAAACTTGAATTTAGAATTTGTTAAATCGGGATAAACCGCAATAAAGACTGCAATCAAGGTTGCTATGGCACCTATTATCCGAGGTAATGTGATCCGCTGTTTTCCACTTGGAGTTATGCCCATTTTATCAACGATCAAAGAAGAAACGGTCTGTCCTGCAACAACACTTATTGTAAATAGCGCAACGCCAATTTGTGGAACCGTAATACTCTGAACTGCAACAAAGCACCCACCTAAAAGCCCACCCGACACTTCCCAAAAAGTTAATCGCCGCTCTTTGACTGCTTTGAATATCAGAAACAGCCCAACTCTTTCCTTTTTAAAGAGAGCTAGCAATATAAATAGAAGAGTCCATCCGGTTAAGAATGAGATAAAAGCTGCGGCCAAGCCATTACTTAAATCAACCGAAAGTTGACCATTTATTCGTGATTGTGCCGCTACGACAACGCCAATTAGAACTGCAAAGATTGCAAACACAGCGCCTCGAATCTACTTAATTTACGCAAGGTATTTTTCCACCGTCAACTGATTTTCCATTAGCCAGATTGGCATAATTGATTTTAGTTGGCTTTGAAGATGGAGTTGCATTTGGATCTTTTGGTTTTGGGTTAAATAGGTCTTGAACAAATTTCTTAACTTTAATCTCATCCACCAGGTTCACACTCTGGCTGTTTCGCATCACATATCCCTCGATAGGTAAGGTATAAAACTTGATATTTCCGCCTGTCAACGCTTTTGCCTGTGGCAAGAATCCAAGAACATCAAATCCTGAATCAATCACGACATCCTTCTTCGCAACGTTTAATAGAGCAGAGAGTTTTCCGATATCACCAAAGATTCCTTGAGTTCTAAATTTTGTAATAACACCAGTAATGAAGGCTTGTTGGCGGTGGGTTCGATCCAAATCACCGTTTGGTAAACCATGACGTTGACGGACAAATTTAAGGGCATCTACGCCAGAAATAGTTTGAAGTCCGGCAGGGAAAACTGCGCCAGAATATTTTTTGTCACTAACTGCCTTATTCAAACAGACCTGAATTCCACCGAGCGCTTCAGCTAAATCGTAAAATCCAAGAAGATTCACTTCAGCAAAGTGATCGATGGGTACGCCTAAGAATTGGGAGACAGTTGCAATTGAAGCTGCGCGGCCAGCATCCCGAGCTAAATGCTCGCGAGCAGGTTGTTGGATGCCTTCTTTATACAGCTTTGAATCTTCGGCATATTTTGCATATCCGTAAGCTTCTTTAATCTTCTTCATTCCATAACCTGGAACGCTTACATAATCGTCGCGCGGAATCGAAATTGCAACAGCCTTTTTTCCACCGGCTGGGATATGAATCAAAATCATTGTGTTTGTGTTGTAACCACCAATTGAGGCTGGGCCAACATGTAATAACTTTGTTAGTTTAAGTGGAAGTGGATTTCCGTCACTATCTCGACGGCTATCTAAGCCAAGGAGCAAGATATTTGTATCGCCATTCTTAGACTGGGGCGCTCCCTGTAATACTTTCGATCTAGGAATTGCGCTTGAAGCAGCCTTACTAAAGAAGTGAAAGCTACCTGAAGTAAGAACAATTCCGACAGAAAGGGCAACAGCAATCTTTCTGGCCCATTTACGCATAACGCGTATCCTACCTAATAAGCATTTCAATACCGGCCGATATATAGACAGATAAAGTAACCGCATGGCAAAGGTAGGTGCGCTAGCACTGGTGGGCTCTGGTGAATATTTACCAGTGATGCAAAAACTTGAGACCGCACTTCTCGGCTCAGGAATTTCTAATGGAAAGCCGAATAGATTTTTGCAGATCCCAACCGCAGCTGGGCAGGAGAGCGCCGATAGATTGCAGTTCTGGGAGAAACTTGGCGCAGAACAAGCTCGCAGAATTGGCGCGGTACAAGATTTTCTACCAATATTAAATCGTGAGGATGCTTTTAACACCGATTATATTTCGAGAATAAAAGATGCGGGGTTAATCTATTTCTCCGGTGGTGACCCTGGATATTTGGCAAGTTCGTTACATGAAACGCCCCTTTGGGATGAGATTAAGAAGAACTGGGAATTAGGTGCTTCGCTTGCTGGATGTAGCGCTGGTGCAATGGCGTTAAGTGGCGATGTTCCAAATTTCTTTCGAATGAAAAGCGTTGGTATGCCAGGGCTAAATTTAATTCCGCATATTCGACCAATTCCGCATTACAACAAGTTCTTTGGTTGGATCCCAGATAGCGCAGCAAAAATTGTAATGAAGGCGCCAGAAGGAACTGTAATTATCGGTATTGATGAAGACACGGCGCTAGTAACTGGTTTGGAACCCGGGACCTCTTTGAAAGAAAATATCTGGCAAGTTCATGGAGATGGTGGCGTACATATTTTAAGCGGCGCCCCTGCTCGAAGATTTATTGAGTCCGAAAAAATAGTATTTAATAGTTAAAGAAGTATCATACGTAGGTGAGTTTTACTGAACTATTTGGTTATCGATATATCAAACGCTTTTACTTTGCGCGATTTATAAGTAACTTTGGAAATGGCATGTCACCGATTGCCCTAGCTTTTGGAATATTTCACCTACCAAATGGCGATGCTAATCTTCTTGGATTAGTTCTTGGATCGACGACCGTAGCAATGCTTGTCATGAGTCCATTCGGTGGCGTACTTGCAGATAAATTTGGGAGGATAAGAGCCGTTGCTTTTGCCGATCTAATTGCTGCATCAGGGCTATTTATTCAAGTTGCCTATTTTGCAACCGGAAACGTTCCGACCCTAGTTTTATTATTAGTGAATATTAATTTCGGCTTAATGTGGGGAATCTTCTGGCCGGCCATGTCAGGAGTACTTCCAGCACTTGTGCCAGATGAACATTTACAGAAAACGAATTCAATTAATAACTTCTTCTCAAATGGTGCAATTATTCTCGGCGCCGCGGTAGGTGGAATTATCGTTGCTGGCTGGGGAAGCACCTGGGCGCTAGGTATTGATGCCGTTACCTTCGCAATTGGCGGCTTACTTTTATTTAGCTTTCGTCATATTTCTCCAAAGAGTATCCAGACCGAAAATACAATGCTCGATGATCTAAAACATGGCTGGAAAATTTTTATCTCCTATCGTTGGATCGTAATTGGCGTCTTTGGCTTTTCATTTGTAATTTTGGCTTGGGGGGCAGGCGAGAATGTGTTGGGTCCTCTAATCGCTCTAAAGGAATTTAACGGTGCAAAGTCTTGGTCACTTGTTTTAACTTTCGAGGGAATTGGCTTGATAATTGGATCATTAATTGGATTAAAAATAAAAGTAAAGTATCCGCTACGATTCTTATTAATAATTAGTTTTTCTATCTCGCTTTATATGTGGTCGCTGGCAAAGCCCCAATCAATTTGGTTTATTGCATTCTGTGCCTTGCTCTGGGGAATAACGATTGATCTTTGGACAACCATTTGGTCGACCGCGATGGCACGCGAAGTTCCCCGAGAAGCTCTTTCTAGAGTTTCATCCTTTGACGCAATGGGAACCATGTTGTTGCGTCCGGTTGGATTAGCAATCGCTGGCCCACTCTCCTCAGCAATTGGTCTGGCAAATACGCTCTATTTTCTAGCGATATTTAGCGCAATTCTGATTCTAGGGATGCTGGCTCTACCTACCATGCGAAATATGCAGATATCGGAGAGTAGAGACGAGAGTTAAATTCTCAGAATTCTCTAATCATGCGCGACAAATTTTTTAAGGGTTTAGTTACTAAAGTTTGGCTATGAAACACTTTATGAGCCGGACCCCGTCTAAGGTTTTGGCAGGATTTCTACTTGGGGTAACAACGGTAGGTGGCGTCGCAACCGCTGCAGGCGTATTTAGTACAAACGTTGTAAATGCATGTGTTGATAAGAAAACCCAAATTATTTATGCTGCAGTTAAAAATTCATGCCCTACAACAAGAAATAGCGTAACCCTCGGGGCGCCAAGTTTAATTGCTGGAAGTATCAATTCAATCGTCACAAAAATTTCACCAAGCGTTGTAACCATAAATGTCACAACACCCAGCGGTGGCGGTACTGGGTCAGGTTCAATTTTCAGAACCACTTCTTCATATAGTTATGTAGTAACCAATAACCATGTAATTGAGGATGCGGTTGGTGGGGCAGGAACGATAACAGTCGAGCTCGATAATGGCAGTCAGGTTTCGGCAACTATCGTTGGTCGCGATCCAAATTATGATTTAGCAGTTTTAAAAATAAATAAGGGCGATCAGCCGACAATAGAACTAGGTGATTCAACATCGCTGAAAATTGGTGATCAAGTTATTGCATTTGGTTCTCCACTCGGCCTAGATCACACAGTAACAAGTGGAATAGTTTCATCCTTAAATCGCCCTGTCGTTACAAGTGGTGGTTCAACAAATACTGAATCTTATGTAGATGCAATTCAAACTGATGCCGCAATTAATCCAGGCAATTCAGGGGGCCCTTTAACAGATTCTCTTGGAAGAATGGTTGGGATTAATTCGGCGACAGCAACACTTGGTTCAACTTCAGGCCAAAGTGGATCTATCGGGCTCGGCTTTGCAATTCCAATGAATCAAGCGCTTCGAGTTATTAATGAAATTATTGATACCGGAAAAGCAACTAGACCAGTACTTGGTGTCTTCTTTGATCAAAGTTTTACATCAGGTAAGGGCGCAAAGATTTCAAGCCTTACACCGAATGATGGAGCGCAGAAAGCTGGTATTCCAGTTGGTGCAATCATTACCTCAATAGACGGTGTTCGTATTACAGATTATGTATCGGCCATTGTCCGGATTCGCTCACATGCGCCCGGAGATATAGTCACGGTTCTTTGCACACTTCCTACTGGTGGAAGTAAGAGTTACACAATTACTTTAGGTTCTGCGGTTTCAAATTAAAGTAAGGTCTTAGCGTTCGCGAACTCCTAGCGAAAGCTCTTCTGCGACCTTACGAACTGCGGTCGCTGGGTCATTTGGATTCTGCAACACCGCTTTCACAAAAGCAGATCCAACTATTACCCCATCTGCAAATTTCGCAACTTCACTTGCTTGAGTTCGGTTAGAGACACCTAACCCAACCGCGACTGGTGTATCTGAAATTTTACGTACACGTTCGACTAGCACACTTGCGGTATTTGCAACGTTTGATTGAACTCCAGTAACGCCCATCGAACTAGCAGCATAAATAAAGCCACTGCAGTTCGAAGCTACAAAATTTAGCCGTTCATCACCAGTGCTTGGTGCTACTACAAAAATGGTATGAATCGAATTAGTTTTTGCAGACCCGAGCCATTGTCCTGCCTCTTCAACTGGTAAATCCGGAGTTATAACACCCTCCATACCTTTACCTGAAAAGTCTTTGGCAAATTTTTCTGCGCCATATCGCTCAACCGGATTCCAGTAAGTCATAAGAAGTGTTGGGACATCAGTTGCTGAAATATCCTGAACTATCTCCAAAGTCTTTGCCATAGTTATTCCATTTTTACGAGCAACTTCAGCTGCCTCTTGGATAACCGGTCCATCCATCACTGGATCGCTATAAGGAAATCCGATTTCAACTGCATCAACCCCGCCATCGATCATGGCTTTAATAATTTTTATCGAATCACTCTGATTAGGAAAGCCTGCAGGCAGGTATCCAATTAGGGCAGCTCTATTCTCCTTTTTACATTGGATGAATAGATCTGAGAGTTTAGACATTAGATTTCAATGCCAAACCAAGTTGCTGCAGTCTGGACATCTTTATCGCCACGTCCCGAAAGATTTATCAATATTGTTGAATCTGGGCCCAACTCTTTACCAAGCACCATTGCGCCGTATAACGCATGCGCAGTTTCGATGGCTGGGATGATTCCTTCCTCCCGCGAAAGCAACGCAAATGCTTCCATTGCTTGGGCATCGGTAACAGATCGATACTCAGCGCGACCAAGATCGTGTAAGTATGCATGCTCTGGCCCTACACCCGGATAATCAAGTCCAGCTGAAATTGAATGGGATTCAACAGTTTGACCATTCTCATCTTGCAGAACGTAGGTCCGAGTTCCATGCAGAACTCCAACAGTTCCACCAGAAATTGTTGAAGCATGACGTCCGGTTTCAATTCCGTCACCGCCAGCTTCTAATCCGATCAGGCGCACATCAGCATCACCAATAAATCTATTGAATATTCCAATTGCATTTGAACCGCCACCAATACATGCAAGAACCGCATCCGGAAGTTTTCCGTTTAGCTTAAGAACTTGCTCACGAGCTTCATTACCAATTACTGAATGGAAATCTCGGACGATAGTTGGAAATGGGTGCGGGCCCGCAACAGTTCCAAGTAAATAATGAGTATCAGCAACATTTGTAACCCAGTCGCGCATCGCTTCGTTAATTGCATCTTTCAAAGTTCGAGATCCAGATGTAACAGGAACAACTTCGGCACCAAGTAATTTCATCCGCGCAACATTTAGTGATTGACGGCGGACATCTTCTTCGCCCATATAAACGACACATTCAAATCCCATGAGCGCCGCTGCTGTTGCAGTTGCAACTCCATGTTGCCCCGCACCTGTTTCGGCGATAACTCGCTTTTTGCCCATGCGTTTTGTGAGGAGCGCTTGACCAATAACGTTATTTATTTTATGTGAGCCAGTGTGATTTAAATCTTCACGTTTCAATAATATTTGTGCGCCACCGCAATGCTTCGAAAAATTCTTTGCATCAGTCAAAATACTTGGGCGGCCAACATATGTTGCGTTGAGATGCGCTAGTTCAGCAAGAAATACTGGGTCGCCCATAGCTTCAAGATGGGTTCGCTCTAATTCATCTAGAGCACCAATAAGCGCTTCAGGGACAAACCGTCCACCAAATTGCCCAAATTTTCCGGCAACTTTCTCGTCTAACGCCACTTTAGATTCCTCTCAACTCTCGGATCATTTCAATTGGATCTTTCGATCTAACTAAAGTTTCACCAACTAAAATTGCCTTTGCACCTAACTCTTCTAGCCGCTTTGTTTCTGATCTGCTTGCGATGCCGGATTCTGCAACCGCAATAATGGAGGAGTCTATTTGAGGAATCAGTTTTTCGAAGGTTCGAAAATCCACAGAAAGGTCTTTAAGGTTACGTGAATTCACCCCAATAAGACTGGGCTTAAGCCGCACTGCTCGCTCTAACTCTTTCTGGTCATGAATTTCAACGAGCGCACGCATGCCCAGGCCTTCACCATATTCAAAGAGCTCATGTAGTTGTTCATCGCCAAGTGCGGCGGCAATTAAAAGGAAGAGATTTCCGCCATTGATAAAACCCTCTTCAATTTGATATCTATCAACAACAAAATCTTTCTGAAGCATCGGTACGTTTACTGCCGCCCGGACTGCTTTGAAATCAGCAAGCGATCCCTTGAATCGGCGTTGTTCAGTTAAAACACTGATGGCAGTAGCGCCACCATCTTCATAGCTTTTCGCCAGTGCGACTGGATCAGATATTTCTGCAAGGTCACCTTTACTTGGGGAGGCACGTTTAACTTCAGCTATTACATGCAGTGGCCCCGGTATAAATTTTGTAAGGGCATCAATCGGTTTTGGAGTTCTTGAAATCGCCTCTTGCAAATTAGGTACAAGTGCTTTGCGAGCCTTTAAATCCTCTTTAACTCCCAGAATAATTTCGTCTAATACCGTCATTTAGATATCTCGCATCTGGTGCGCCAAATTGATTGCTCGAATTACTGCTGCAGCTTTATTCACAGTCTCTTGCTCTTCAAGTTCTGGAACCGAATCAGCAACAATTCCCGCACCAGCTTGAACATATGCCCGCCCATTTTTTATTAGCGCAGTTCGAATTGCAATGCACGAATCAAGATTTCCATGAAAATCCATATATGCAATTACGCCACCGTAAAGCCCACGTCTTGTTGCTTCGTGGCTTTCAATAATATTCATCGCACGCGGCTTAGGAGCACCAGAGAGCGTGCCCGCAGGAAAAACACTCAACAGAGCATCAAGCGAGGAAACACCTTTTCGTAGCTTGCTAGTGACAGTAGAAACCATATGCATAACATGTGAATACTTTTCAATCTTCATAAACTCAATTACTTCAACCGAACCACTCTCACTAACGCGTGCTAGATCATTTCGCCCTAAGTCAATAAGCATGACATGTTCGGCTCGTTCTTTCGGATCATTTAAAAGCTCTATTTCAAGCTGAGCATCAACTTCAGGGCTGGAAGATCGTGGTCTAGTTCCAGCAACTGGGTGAACCATTGCGTTTCTATCATCAACTTTAATCATTGCCTCCGGGCTTGAACCGACAATTGTTAAGCCAGAACTTAATTTCATGAAATACATATATGGACTTGGGTTAGTTGATCGGAGCGCTTGATAAATCAAGAAAGGATCAACTGAATTATCAATTTCAAATCTTTGAGATAGAACGACTTGAAAAGCATTTCCTGAGAATATTTCTTCTTTGATTTCACGTACTGAAGTTAAGAAATCAGCCTTTTCGGTCCGTCTGATAACAGGTAGATCGGCAACGCTCTCCAAATAGTGAATATCTACTTCAACAGGTTTCTCCAGTAATTTAACAATCCCCTTTAATCTCTCCAAGGTCTCGTTATAACTCTCTTCGATTCGATTATCGGAACCATCCCAATTAATCGCATTAGCAATCAAAATTAAGGAGTTATTTATATGATCAAAAACAGCTAAATCGCTACATAATAAGAACTCGTACATTGGTAGACCAAGATCATCTTTCGCAAGGCTATCAATTCTCTCTAAAATTCTCACCGCGTCATATCCCAAATAACCAACAAGTCCACTCGTTAACGGAGGTAGCCCTTCAATTCGCGGAGAGCGAAGTTGGGTAGAAGTTTTACGAATTGCATCTAAATCTCTTTCACCTACAGGCGCACCACTTGGAACATTTCCACTCCAGACACCTATGCCATTTTCTTCGCGCAAAGTTGCGACTGCCGGTAGTCCGATAAATGAATACCTTGACCATTTGCCATCGTTCTCGGCTGACTCAAGTAAAAAGGTGCCTTCTTTGCCCATCGCCAATTTATTATAGATAGTTAATGGAGTTTCAGAGTTTGCAAAAACTTTTACGTGTAGCGGGATAATATTGTTGCCCTTTGCATGCTCCCGAAATTGGCTGAGCGTCATAACTTGATCAAAGAGCGGCATCAGGAAAGCCCTTTAAGTGAGCTAAAAATGGGGAGGCAGGCCAACATTTGGACAGTCTACACTGACGCTTATTCTTGCTAGCGGGGTATTAATTAAGGGAAGTGGGGGACGATGTCAATCAGCATTGAATCCTTGATTACTGATTTAAGTAATGGGCGCGATCACTCAGCCGAGTCTGCCGAGTGGATTATGGGTGAAATTCTTGAAGGCAAGCTAACTGATGAGGAAATTGCTAACTGGATAACAGCTCTTAGCGCTAAGGGTGAAACGCCGGAAGAAATAGAGTTCTTCATCAACATCATGTACCGCTTTGCGCTTCCAATTAGCCTTTCACAACGCGCGGTTGATCCTGTTGGAACTGGTGGTGATGGATTTAACACAATAAATATTTCAACGACATCAGCAATTATCGCGGCAGCTGCAGGAAGCGTAGTTGCTAAACATGGATCAGTTGCGGCATCTTCAAAATCTGGTTCAGCAGATGTTCTTCTAGAACTCGGAATCAACACCGACCTAGATGGAAAAACCAATGAGGAATCAATTAATAAATTTGGCATTGCATTTATGAAAGCTACTAAATATCACAGCTCGCTCAGATATGCAGCCCCAGCACGACGTGCGATAGGTAAGCCAACAGTTTTCAATGTTCTCGGACCACTTTCTAACCCAAGTAAACCTAAGGCATTCGCACTCGGAATTGCACCTCTAAATCGTTTCGATTTAATGAGTGAAGTTATGCGTGCCAGAGGCGCCGATGGTTTTGTTGTTCGCGGCAATGATGGAATGGATGAAATTACTATTGTCACAACAAGTAAAGTTCGCGAGATATTCGACGGCAAGATAAAAGATTACGAAATTTCACCGGAAGATTTTGGATTTGAGAGAGCACCGATTGATACCTTGCGAGGCGGTTTACCAGCAGAAAATGCGGTAATCATTCGGGAGTACCTTGCTGGAAAGGGCGGCCCGATACGAGACGCCCTCCTACTTAATTCAGGCTTAACAATTGCCGCTTATAACGGTGCGCACGAAAAAGATATTTATGAGCAGATAAAGGCTGGGATTGAAAGTGCAATAATTGCAATTGATTCCGGCAAGGCGCTCAAGTTGTTAAATGAATGGGGAACTTATACCCAAGAAGCTGGTGGAAAGGTATGAGCTCACCAAATATTCTTGTCGTAGATAATTTTGATTCCTTTGTCTTTAATTTAGTTAATTATCTAAATGAGCTGGGCGCAAAAACTACGGTAATTCGCAATGATGAATTGGATAGTATTAATTTTGCTGATTTTGATGGGATTTTAATCTCCCCAGGTCCAGGACATCCGAGTGAAGCAGCCGGAACCCTTGATGCGATTGCATATGCAACCAAGAACAGCAAACCATTACTTGGAATCTGTTTAGGGCACCAAGCCATCGGTGAAGTTTTCGGTGGAACCGTTGATCGTGCGCCTGAACTCTTACATGGCAAAATTTCTCATATTCACCACTCCCAAGATGGAATTTTTAAAGATATTCCACAAGATTACATAGCAACTAGATATCACTCACTCGCGATTAAAGAGGAGAATTTCCCAGAAGATCTAGAAGTTACCGCTAGATCTGAGTCCGGTGTGATTATGGGAGTACGACATAGGTCTCTACCAATTCAAGGGGTGCAATTTCATCCTGAATCTATCTTGACCGAACACGGCCATAAACTATTGCAGAACTGGCTAGATGAAATTAAGAGTTAAAATCAAGTGACTTTTGAGTTTGTGTTTGTAATCTTTTCATACTGACGCGTTGAAACTAGATCACGCAAGCGCTGGAAGCCATCCCAAATTTCAACATAGGAATTCTGTAGCGGTGAGATTGCTAATCGGACTGAGTTTGGCGCACGATAATCCGGAATAACATCCGCGAATTCACGTAGCGCAAACGCAATTCGTTTCGCCTCCGGATGAACCAAAGAAAGATGCCCACCACGCTCCTTTGAATTTCGCGGTGTATTTAGCGTGAAGCCCAAATCGACTAGCCAAGCATCAAAGAGCTCGACCATCATCTCGGTTCCTTTTGCACACTTAGCTTCGATGTTTTCTATTCCTGCCTCTTCAATAATTCCAAAGGAACTTTGAACTGAGCGAAGTGCAATTACCGACGGCGTTGCAATTTGAAAGCCAGCAAGTCCCTGAGCCTTCTTAAAGATTGAACCCATTTCAAACATATTCTCTTGCGCGTGCCATCCTTGTATTGGTACTTGTAACTCACTTTGAACGCGCCTAGAAACATACATCCACGCAGGAGCACCTGGCCCAGCACTTCCATATTTATATGTGCAGCCTACGGCAAGGTCAATTCCATCTTTATCAAACTGCAAATCAATTGCACCAACAGCATGGCTGCAATCCCAAATAGTTAGCGCACCATATTTACGAGCAAGGTCAGTAATTGCCTTGACATCATTTCTGGCACCAGATCGATATTGAATTACTTCAAAAGAAACAAATGCAACATCATCGCTTAAATATTTTTCTAGAATTTCTGGTGTGATCTGTTCATGTGTTGAAATATTTGAGTCCTCATTATTAATTGTGATCAAATTCAGTCCACGCTCTTTGGCATATCCCTGCAAGATGTATCGGTCGGTTGGAAAATTCGCTTCATCAATGATTATTGTTTTCCGGCCGGGCCTTGCATCGAGAGCCGCTCCTGCTAACTGATAAAAATTTATTGAAGTCGTGTCAGTTGCTAGGACTTGTCCAGGTGCTGCCCCCAAAGTTGCGCGGCCGATTAAGTCGCCAGTTGTGAAAGGTTCTTCAATCCACTCATTCCATCCTTCAACAATCTTGGTTCCCCAATCGCTAACCAAATAATCATTGATAGCTTTAATCGTCCTATGGGGCAATCGACCAAGTGAATTACCATCTAAATAACAGATATTGGAATCGGCTATAAAAAACTCAGAGCGAAATTTTCCAAGTGGATCATTTGCATCTAATTCCAGCGCATATGCTCTATCTGTAACGGCCATTTACCTACTCTAGCAATCGTCAAATACTCTTGGGCAATGGCCGGACGGAATCTACTCAACCTCGAATCTGTTTCGAAGGCATTTGATATCCGTGCACTTCTAGATGGCGTCTCACTCGGCGTAAATGAAGCCGAACGGATAGGTGTCGTAGGACGTAACGGTGGTGGCAAGAGCACGCTATTGAAAGTGATGGCGGGGATAGAAGCACCAGATGAAGGTCGCATTGCAAAGGCTGGTTC
>Ga0194060_10002308_pt1 | contig 13631 bp, 14 predicted proteins | sample SepL225m_MetaG_FD_163427 | JGI IMG/M metagenome (GOLD analysis project Ga0194060, IMG submission 163427) | Anoxic zone freshwater microbial communities from boreal shield lake in IISD Experimental Lakes Area, Ontario, Canada - Sep2016-L222-5m | ecosystem: Environmental > Aquatic > Freshwater >... | reverse complement strand
GACCTCATCATCGTGGGGGCGGATCGTATTGCCGCGAACGGCGATGTGGCCAATAAAATCGGCACCTACAGCCTGGCCGTCCTGGCAAAAGAAAACGGTGTGCCTTTCTATGTGGCGGCGCCCCTCTCCACCTTTGATATCACCTTACCGACAGGCCAGGAAATCCCGATCGAGGAAAGACTCGACGCCGAAGTGCTGTCCTTTCGCAGCGAAAGCATTGCCCCGGCGGGAATGGCCGTCTATAATCCGGCCTTTGACGTAACTGCCCACCGGTATGTGACGGCCATCGTGACAGAGGCGGGAATTGTCTTGCCTCCTTACGAGCTGAACATTCAAAAACTCTTTTTAGTAAGTTAGAAATTATTTCTTGCGTTTCTCCGGCAAGAAATAATTTCGTAAACTTACTTATCCCGTTCATCGGGGGCGGGGCAAGATGGCTGAAGAAATCAAAAAAGTAGTCATCTATACGGACGGAGCCTGTCAGGGTAATCCCGGTCCCGGAGGTTACGGCGTCGTGCTGCTGTACAACGGCCACCGGAAGGAACTGGCGGGCGGATTTCAGTTGACCACGAACAACCGGATGGAGATTATGGGTGCCATCGTGGGCTTAAGCGCCCTCAAGGACCGGTGCCGGGTGACAATCTATACGGATTCACAGTACCTGACTAACGCCATGACCAAAGGCTGGGTCGAAAAATGGCGGGCCAAAGGCTGGATGCGCAATAATAAGGAGAAGGCCCTTAACCCGGACCTCTGGGAGCAACTGCTCGGCCAGTGCCGCCGCCATGAGGTCGCATTCACCTGGGTGCGGGGTCATGCGGCCAATGTGGAAAATGAACGTTGCGACCTGCTGGCCCGGGAAGCGGCGGCGGGTCAAAACCTGCTCCCGGACGCCGGATATCGTCCTTCTTAAATAATGACAGTGAGGTTACGATGGAAGATCTGAAAGCCAAATACCTGCGCTTCCGGCCCGTAAGCATTGAACCGGAAGTCAATGAGGAACGGCTAGCGGCCGACCTGACCCGCTATCTCGCCCTGGCCCGGAAACTGGGGGCCAGCGACGCCGCCATCGTGGACCCGGAATCCTGGCATCTCGACCCGCGGGTGCCGCTGAAGTGCGCGGTGCCGCGCTGCCGCAACTACAGCACCTGCGCCAATTGTCCGCCCCATGCCCCCAAGGCAGGGGAAATAGCTACCATCATCGGCCGTTACCGCAAGGGTATTCTGCTCCGCTGGCAATATCGCCGTGAAACCTCCCGCCAGGAAGGGGCGGCATTGCGGCGCGCCACCTATGTGGCCCTGGCGGCGCTCGAATCAGCCGCCTTTTATGACGGCTACTACCTGGCCTGCGGCTTCGGGAGCGGATCCTGCCGCCTCTCCTTGTGCGGCGACGGCTTCTGCCAGGAAATTACGGAGCCCCACAAAGGCTGCCGGTACCCGCTCCTGGCACGTCCAAGTATGGAAGCGGTGGGTTTTGACGTTTACCAGACGGCCGCCCGGGCGGGCTGGATATTGCATCCGGCGGGGGGAGGCTGCCCGGAGGACATTGCCGCGAACCTTTCCCGTATTGCTATCCTGCTGATAGCATAGTGGGTGCCGCAGGACGCGTTATATTTACGGCAGGTACGAAAACGACCGTATAGCTTCCTGAAGTCAAGCATATGGCAATTCCCCTGAATATACACTCTTTCACATGATAATTCTTATACAGCCATTAATAAACCTGTTATTTTAATATCCTTGACAGGGCAGTGAAATAGATGATAGCTTAAACCATGAGAAATCTGTGGTTTATGAATCATAACCAGATGAAAAAGATCATTTACCTTTCACTCATCGGCTTTATCCTGGCTTTCCTCTTTATCTCGTACCATCCCTACGACACCCCTTTTTTGCTTCGTTCTTATTCAATCTGTAAGTCCCAAACATCCGGTATCGGAACACCGGGTAAATACAAATTTAAATCAGGTGCTCCTGCAACCATAAGCACTATTTCGTTGATAGATTTGCCACCCCTTCTCTGCTGTACTTTACCTAGCAGTGAACCCATTTATATCGCTTTCCAGGCAGCATTTGCCTACCTTAATAAGGCCCCTCCGCTCATTTCTTAACTCAACGTTTATTCATGTTCGAGATTATCTTTTGCTGGAGAAGAGCTGTTGTATTGGTGCGAGCAGCATTCTTTCAGGTATTCGTCGACCGCTTCATAAATGCACATACACGATACAACAAGGAGTTAAAATATGTATGAGAATGATGGCGATCGGGTCAAAGAAACAGTGCAGTCCATGATAAGTAGAGTCCCTTCGAAAGGCGTCGTAATCATTGCTGCTATCGCAGTCTTCCTTATCTTCTCGAAGCCCTGGGTGCAAGTCGGGCCGGGAGAACGGGGCATCGTCATGAATTTTGGTGCTGTGCAAAAGCTGGTGCTGCAAGAAGGTTTGCATTTCAGGATACCGCTGATGCAGGACATCGTTCTTATGGATGTGAAGGTACAAAAGGCCCTGACGGATGCCGATGCTGCCTCTTCCAACCTTCAGGACGTCAGTTCCAAGGTTGCCCTGAACTACCATGTGATTCCCGATAAAGCCAACATCGTTTATCAAAACATCGGCATCCATTTCAAGGAGCGGATCATAGACCCTGCCATTCTGGAGGTCGTGAAAGCCGTTTCGGCCAGATATTCCGCCGAAGAGCTGATCACCAAGAGGCCGGCGGTCAGTGAGGCGATGCGGGCCGCCCTTATGGAAAGATTGTTGGTGCATAACATTGCCGTGGACGCCTTTTCCATTACCAGCTTCAATTTCTCAAAAACCTTCATAGAGGCTATTGAATCCAAACAGGCCGCCGAGCAGTTAGCCTTAAAAGCCAGCAGGGATCTTGACAGGATCAAGATAGAAGCGGAACAGAAAGTAACCGCGGCCAAGGCGGAAGCGGAATCATTGAGATTACAGCGAGCTAATATTTCAACTGATCTGATTGAGTTGAGAAAAATCGAGGCCAACTTAAAGGCAATAGAAAAGTGGAATGGCATTCTTCCCCAGGTTACCGGTGGGGGAGCGGTACCTTTGATAGGCATGGGTGACATAACGAAAAAATAACCGCACCGGAAGGAACAAGGATCACCATCTATCATCAAGAAAGGACAAGAAAATGTTCGATGACTTATTCGAGGGATCAAGACATAACAGAGATAGAGGCCATTACGGACAGGACAGGCACGGGGGCAGGTACGAGCATGAGGGCAATGGTAACGGAGGGTATGGCCATTACAATCCGCTGTTGAGCATAGCAAAAAAAATTCTCCGTAACAAAATGCTTCTTGCCGCCGTTGTTCTCACGATACTGGTCATTGGCGTTATCGGGGTGTGGATTATTATCACAATGCTGCCTTACCTTGGCCAGGGCCTCGCTCTGGCCGAAAAACAGGGAATCAAGGGAATCCTGGAGATGATGCCGCCTTTTTTACAGAAAATCTGGGAAGGTGCCGGAAAGTAGTCATGCAAGCAATGGAAAAATATGGAAAGAACTCAACGCTTCAGGATGGCTGACCGAATTATTGCTGTCGGCTTTTGGATAAACGCAGTTCTGATGGTTATGAAGTTGCTGGCTGGTCATTTTGGTAATTCGGAAGCGGTATTTGCCGACGGGATAGAAAGTGCTTGCGACTTCGTGGCGATACTTTCAACCATGGTTGCCCTCAAGATCGGGCGCAAGCCCCATGATGACGCACATCCCTTCGGTCATGGCAAGGCAGAGAGCATAAGCGCCATCCTGGTCTCGCTGGTCATCTTTTTCACCGGTAGCGGCATATTGTACAAGGCGGTCAGAACGATCATCCTGAAAGAATATGCAGAGCCACAATTAATCGCTATCATTGCCGCTCTGGCTACTATTTTGATTAAAGAAGCCCTCTGTCGCTATACACAGGTTGTATCGAAAAAGCTGCAAAGCCCGGCAGTGGAGGCCATCGCCAATGACCACCGCAAAGACGCACTTACCTCGATAGCAACACTTCTTGGCGTGAGTGCAGCATACTTCGGCGTGGCGTTGATGGATCCGCTGGCGGCGGGATTCAGCGCTATCCTGATTTTCAAAATTGGATGGGGCACCTTCCGTGACGCCACCCACGACCTTATGGATGGTCAGCCGCCGCAAGAACTGATTACGTGCGTCACCACCCTGGCGGAAGGAGTGCCCGGTGTAGAACATGTGCACGAGATTAGCGGTAGACGATCGGGTCAGTACTTGATTGTCGATTTGAAGTTGGACATGAATCCCAATATGTCGGTGAAGCAGTCACACGATATTACGACCGAAGTCAAAGGTCTCATATTCGAACAATTTCCCAATGTGGGGGATGTCATGATCCACATCAATCCTCATGAAGAGGAGCATCAGGATCTCATACGACTTTGAAATTCAATTTAACGAACCATGGAGGAAAAATCATGAACTGTCCAGCCTGTAACAATGTAAATTTGCTTATGATGGAAAGACAAGGCGTTGAAATTGACTACTGTCCCACGTGCAGAGGCGTTTGGCTCGACCGGGGAGAATTGGACAAGATCATAGAGCGCTCTGTGTCCGAGGGACGTCCGTCAAGGGAGAAACCTCCAGAGGAAGCTGCTCCTCGTTATGCTGACCAGCATGACAGAACATACGAAAAACATCATGATGAAGGACATGGGCAATACCAACAGCATAGGAAAAAAAGCTTCCTCAGTGATCTATTCGACTAATATTATTTCCAAGGGAGCGCCTTTCCTATGAACACCATTAAGACTATTATTATGCCGGCCGCCCTGTCCGGGCATACTCCTTTCCCTTGTCGATGGAGGAAGGATTGTGACAGAGTGCAGCAAAGATCAAACCTCTGTCAGGCCCTCCAGTTCTATCTGCTATTTCGCGCCGACAGACAAACTTAACAGTCTTAAGAAAAGAGGTGCGTAAATATGGCATTTCGAAGTCTGCGTCTAAAATTCATGCTCCTTTTTTTTACCTTCTTTCTCATACCCTATGGTTTGCTGACCTTTTTTGCCATTTCGATGAGCAAGCAGATGATGAAAAAAAGTACTATGGACCATCTGCAAAATCTTGTCGAAGTTAAAGAGACTGCCATTGACCAATGGTTGAAGGAGAGGATTCGGGATGGGCAGACTATAGCAGGAAGCCGAGAGATTAAATCGCTGGACCCAAAACGGATCGAGCCAATTTTATCTCTGATAAAACACTTTGAACGTGCCTATGCAGACATTTGGGTCTTGAATTTAAAAGGACAATTAATTTCAGGAAACAGGCATCCGTCAATCAAGTCCCTTGAAAAAGAGGAATGGTTCCAATTGGCCATCAAGGAAGGGAGCTTCATCTCTGTGCCTACGTCAGCCCTTGACGCTCTGCCCGCCCAGCCAACCATCACCGTTGCTGTTTCCATTAAGGACGCGGAAGGACGTCCTATAGGAGTGCTCAGGGAGGTCATAGCTTTGACCTATATCTCCGAGCTGATATCGGAATCGACATTGGGAGCGACGGGAAAATTTTTTATTGTCCATCCCCAAGGGAAATTTTTTCTCCATAGCCGATTAACAGAACTGTTAAGAGAAGGGACTGCAAAAGTCTCTTACTTTGACAACGTTCGTCCCAAAGAAGTTTTTACCGGGGTGTATAAGGATTATACGGACAACGAAGTCTTGGGATCATGGAAATGGATTCCAGGCCTCCGCTGCTACCTTATCGCTGAACAAAGCATTAAGGAGGCTTTCCTGGAGATCAATTCTTTGGTCAAAAATGCGACCATTATTTTTCTGATTTCAACCTTTTTTATCTTTCGAATCTCATACTGGATCATTGGCAATGCAACCGCCCCCATCAAACGCCTGAGTGAGGCGGTAGCGTCATTTGCCGAGGGACAACTTGGGCAAGTAGTTGCGACTAAGAGAGGAGATGAAATCGGCAAGCTGGTCGTCGGATTTAATATTATGGCGGAGAAGCTAAATAAAGCCTATGCAGACTTGGAGGGAAAGATTGAAGCATCAAATAAGGAATTGGAGATTGCTTATCAGATGCTCATCCAGCGCCAGGAGCAATTGATCCAGTCAGAAAAAATGGCCGCCCTCGGGCAACTCTCGGCCGGCATCGCTCATGAGATTCGCAATCCCCTGACTTCCATAAAAATTTTCATTCAATCTCTCGCCCAGGAGAGCGACTTGGCAGAGAGTCAAAAAGAAGATTTCCGGATCATCGTGAAGGAGATTGATCGCATCAATGAACATATTACGCTCTTTTTGAATTTTGCCAGACCTGAGGAACCGCAGTTTCAATCAATTAACATCACTGAGTTGCTGAAAGGGCCTCTCAATTTACTTGCGGCAAAACTGAAAAACAGCGGCATCCATTTGGTGATCTCTCTTGCCGATGTTCAGCCGTCCATACAAGGCGATCACAAGCAGCTGGCGCAAGTCGTCCTCAACCTCCTGCTCAATGCTGTTGAGGCGATGCCTCAAGGAGGAACATTGACGTTAGGCTCAGCCGTAACAGTCACTCCGGAAAGCCGACAGGAGTTCCTACAACTGATTATCAAAGACACCGGTCATGGGGTCCCCGAAAAAGATCGTCCTTACCTATTCGACCCTTTTTTCACAACGAAAGCTGGAGGAACAGGCTTAGGTCTTTCTGTTGCCTACTCCATTATTCAGAAACATAGCGGCCGGATTGAAGTGGAGAGTGAATTGGGCAGAGGCTCTGCATTTATCCTGTCTTTACCTATTCAAAAGGAGGATCAGTGGATAGAATTCTCATCGTCGATGACGACCTAAGTTTATGTCATTTTTTAACAAGGGCGTTATCCAAAAAGGATTATCAGGTCATCACCTGCAACAGCGCACGGGAAGCTGTAAATATTGTTGCCAAGAGGGAAACCGATCTTATCCTGCTGGACAATAAATTGCCCGATCGGAACGGGATTGAGCTACTCACAGATATCAAACGAGAACTGCCAAAAGTTCCCGTCATCGTCATGACTGCTTTTGGGACAACGGAGACAGCCATAGAAGCTATGCGACGAGGAGCCTTTGACTATATTCTCAAGCCATTTGAGTTGGATGAAATATCCGAACTCGTAGCAAAGGGATTGGAAGCTCATAAGCTGATGAACAAAACGGTGGCTATTCCCGCCATTTCCGAATACCGGGATGGCTCTGATCAGATAATCGGTAAGAGTAAAGTCATGCAGGAAGTTTACAAATTAATCGGACAGGTTGCCGAGAGCGATCTGAGCGTGCTAATCCGGGGAGAAAGTGGAACGGGGAAGGAGCTTGTAGCACGAGCGATTTATCATCACAGTGCGAGAAAAAACCAGCCTTTTCTCGCAATTAATTGCGCAGCTATTCCGGAGACCCTGCTGGAGAGCGAACTCTTTGGGTATGAAAAGGGAGCTTTTACAGGAGCCAGCAAGCGACGAATAGGAAAGTTTGAACAATGCGATAAGGGAACGATCTTACTGGATGAGATAGGCGACATGACTTTGCCTACCCAGGCCAAGATTCTGCGGGTTTTGCAGGAAGGGGAGTTTGAACGTGTCGGAAGTAATGAAACAATCAAAGTGAATGTGCGGGTATTGACCTCCACGAATCGCAAGTTGGAAGAACTGATAAAACAGGGCAAGTTCAGGGAAGACCTCTATTACCGTTTGAAAATTATGACTATTATGCTGCCGGTCCTGAGGGGACGCAAGGAAGATATCAAAGAGCTTACCGAATATTTCTTCCAGCTTTATAGACATCAGCTGGGTGCGAGAGTGTCCCATATGGATTCTTCTGTGTGGGAAACGCTGGTATCCTGCAATTGGCCGGGAAATGTAAGGGAATTGGCCAATACGATCAACAGAAGCCTCATCCTCTGCAAAGGAGAAGTAATGACGGCAGACGATATCGTTTTCGATATTGAGGGTGAAGCCATAACTTTTGGCAATGAAGAAGAGTTGGAAGATACTCTAACTAAGATGTTAGACCCTTTTTTTACAGACATCCTCCGCTTCTGGGGTAAAGGTCTCCACCCAAACCTCCTGGAAAAGATCGAAAAATATCTTGTTCGGAAAGCGCTGACCGAGACAGAGGGAAATCAGGTCCAGGCTGCGAAACTGCTCGGAATCAGCCGTAATACATTGCGTAATCGCATAGACAAATATCATCTCGCTTCATAAGCTGCATCTTGAACCCGCAGGACTTCTGCTGTGAAAGCAACAGTCCTGTGCAATTCTTGACCACAAGGTAACTAGCTAAATTAACAAATAGATCTTTGTTTTAGCGTATAGGTCACCCCTGAACTGAACATTTCATCAATCAAGCCCACCGGATCCAGCAATTACGTAATCAAACAAAGCCATGTAGGATTAAGTAGTTAAAGTGAAGGCAGGGGCACTGATCTGTTGGCACTAAATTCGCTTAGATTAAAACGAATCTATCAGCAAGTAGGATTAGAGTGAGCAGATCAGGTGAATAGAAGAAATCGAACCAGCAGGTAAAAAGTGAAAGGGAGGTAGCAAGGATGCAAAACTGGCCGTCAATTGCAGTCAATAAGGGTTTTAGAGCAGTCAACATGACTTCTTCTAACGATTCAAGTATCCGTCATCATAAGAAAAAAACGAATTTCCCCCATTTCATTGTTAAGTTCGCAGACATCGCCGTTACCATCTTTCTTATCACTGTGTTGATCTCTGCGTTTATGCAGCCGCTTTTTCGCGAACTGCTCCTCGGCTGGTTGAGAGACATATTGCAAAACCACTAATATTAACAATAATATTTATAAAGAGGTTAGTCTATATGACCATTGAATTGGTTTTTAGCTTGATGTTCATCGCATTCTTCCTGACCTTATTTATCATTGATATATATGTGACAGGGCGCAGAAAAGATAAAATAGAAGTAAAGACGGCTTTGTGCTGGTCAGCAGTGTGGATTTCGACAGCCCTGATCTTCAGTGTCATGATTTACTGCTACTTTCCTGACGGCCACGAAAAAGCGCTGGAGTTTATCGCGAGTTACATAATAGAATATTCGCTCTCCGTTGACAACCTGTTCGTATTTATTATGATATTTTCCATTATGGGGATCAAGGACAAACACCAGCCGCGCATCTTAAAGTGGGGAATTATCGGTGCTATTATCTTGAGGATTATTTTTATCACCGGCGGGATCACCATAATTCAACATTTCAAATTTATGATCTATGTATTTGGCTTAATTCTAATCTATACTTCTTATAAGATGCTGACGTCCACAAACGAACAGATCGATCCAGACAAGAACATCTGTATGAGGATTGCTTCGCAACTATTTAAGATAAAACGTGACGCAGATACAGACCACTTTTTTGTCCGGGAGCATAATGGTACTCACGCCACATTAGCATTCGTGACACTCGTCCTCATAGAATCTACGGATGTAATTTTTGCCGTTGACTCGGTGCCGGCGGTCTTGGCAATAACAAACGATCCCTTTATTGCAATCACGTCCAACCTCTTTGCCATACTTGGCCTGCGCTCTCTGTTCTTTGCCCTGACCGGTATTTTGGAACTGTTCAGATTCTTGAAGTACGGGATATCGGTAATTCTCTTTTTTGTCGGGGTGAAGATGCTTATTTCCGGCTATATACATATTCCTGTCCAAATTTCTCTTGGACTGATAATTCTCTGTCTCGTTGTAAGTATTGTGGCTTCGATATTAATAAAAACTCATAAAGTAGTACCCCTACTGAGAGAAGACGGGTGTAGCAATTCGGAGGGGAACTGCATAGAAAATAGATTGCTGTAATCCATAAGAAGACTGGTCCATATGCCTGTTCCTACAAACACGTAAAATCCATTCTGGAAAAGGGCCTTGATAAGCAGCCCCTTCTCCCGGCACTCGATGCTGTAATCCCTGTTCTCCATTATAACATCCGGGGAAAAGAGTATTACCAACAACAGGGGGTGACGGAGCATGCTTAATCAACAGACTATCGAAAAACTACACGCCTTGAAACACACCGGGATGGCCGAGGCCTTTCAGGATCAGTTATCACAACCGGACATCGGCAGGCTCTCCTTTGAAGAACGTTTCGGGATCATCGTTGACCGACAGTGGAGCTGGGAGGAAGATTGCCGCATACAACGGTATCTCAAACAAGCCAAGCTAAAACTCAACGCCTGTGTCGAAGATATAGATTACAAAACGCCCCAGGGAATCGATCAATCCGTCATGATGCGGCTTATCTCCGGTGAGTGAGTGGATCAGGCAGCACCAGAACATCACTATTACCGGCCCTACCGGTGCGGGCAAAAACTTTTTAGCCTGTGCTCTGGCCAACAAGGCCTGCCGGGAAGAATAACGCACGTTCTACATTCGCAGCCCCAAACTTTACTATGAACCGGCGGTCTCCAGAGGAGATGGCAGTTATGGGCACTGATCAACAAACTGGCCAGAACTCAAATCCTGATCATCGACGATCTGGGGCTTGTCCCCATGACTGATTCAGAAAGGAGAGATCTTTTGGAGGTGATCGAAGAGCGACACGGAAGCACATCAACAATCGTGACCAGTCAGCTGCCAATAGAGAACTGGCATGAGCATATCGGCGATCCGACCATCGCCGACGCCATCCTCGACCGGTTGATCCACAACGCCCATAAGATAAAAAGAAAGGAGGATCTATGAGAAGCATTCCGGCTTGACCTCATAAAGTCATTATGAGAAAGAGCTAAAAAGCCAGCGTCGCTACGCTCCGATGGGGTGGCCGATTTTGTCGGAATCTCCGCGCTGATCGTATCAGGACAGGGCATTGCTCAAGTTCATGCGACTGGTGTTCGTGCCGAGATAGGCAAAATTTGCAATCGTGGCAGGTTGTTTTCTGACAGTGTCTGTAAAGTCAAGCACTGATCAAGACATTTAATGGGACTGGCGCTAAAATATGTTCTTGCCCACTACGGCAGCAGAAATGAAAGCTCTGGGCTGGAAACAGCCGGATGTCATTTTGGTGACCGGCGACACCTACATCGATAGTCCCCAGATCGGCGCGGCCGTTATCGGCAAGTATCTGTCAAAGCACGGCTTCAAAGTGGCGCTGATTGCCCAGCCCCTAACCGGGGATGGCCGGGACATCAAGCGTCTTGGGGAGCCTGGCCTGTTTTGGGGCGTCACCGCCGGGTCGGTGGATTCCCTGGTGGCCAATTACACGCGCCTGAATAAATTCCGCCATCAGGATGATTATACCCCCGGCGGCGTCAATATCCGGCCGAATCGGGCCACGATCGTCTACACGAACCTGATCCGCCAGCATTTTAAGCCGACCCGCCCGATCGTCCTAGGGGGGATAGAGGCCAGCTTAAGACGTATCGCCCATTACGATTACTGGGACAATGCGGTCCGCCGCTCCCTCCTGTTTGATGCGAAAGCCGACATCCTGGCCTACGGCATGGCAGAGAAAACCGTGCTCGAACTGGCCCAAGCCTTCCGATCCGGCGCCGAGTGGAGACAAATTGCGGGGATTTGTTATATCGCCTCAACACCGGGCGGGGAAAAGATCCTGCTGCCTCCCTTTGCAGAAGTTGCCGCCAGTAAAGGTTCCTTTCGCCGCATGTCCCTGCTATTTGATCAGCATACCGACCATCCCTCCCCGGGATTTATCCAGCAGCATGGTGATCGCTTCCTCATCCACAATCCTCCTCCGCCTCCCTTGACGACCGCCGAACTGGACGAGATCGCGGACCTGGAGTTCGCCGGGGATGCTCACCCGTATTATAAAACCGGTGAAATCAGGGCGCTGGCCACGATCAAGCAGTCCATCACGACCCATCGCGGCTGTATCGGGCAGTGCAATTTTTGCGCAATTGCCGTGCATCAGGGGCGTCAGATTGTTTCCCGCAGCCCCCGGTCTATTATAGCGGAAGCGGCGCGGATCAGGCAGCAGCCGGGATTCAATGGCATTATTTACGATGTGGGCGGGCCGACCGCCAACATGTATGGCGTCTCCTGCCGCAAAGGGTGGACGTGTCAAAACAAGCATTGCCTCATGCCGAAAATCTGCCCCCACCTGAGGTTCGGGCATCAAGCGCAAATTGAAATGCTCCGGCTGCTGCTGGGTGTTCCGGGCATTCAGAAGGTCTTTGTTGCTTCCGGTATCCGGCCCGATCTGGTCATGGCCGATCAGGAAAACGGGCGGCGTTACCTTGCGCAGCTGGCCAGATATCACGTCTCCGGACAGATAAAGCTGGCGCCGGAACATTCCGAGCCGGCAGTCTTAACGCTCATGAACAAACCGCTTCCCGAGTCGCTGCTGCGCTTTAAGGACGCTTTCGACAACGTTTGCGCTGCCGCAGGCAACAGGTATTTTATGACCTATTACCTGATGGCGGCCCATCCGGGCTGCACGAGGGAGCATATGCAGCATCTCAAATCGTTTTTGTCAGCGGGATTAAAAACCACTCCCGAACAGGTCCAGCTTTTTACCCCCACCCCCGCCACCCTCTCCACGACCATGTACTACTGCGAGACGGACATGGCCGGCAATAAAATATTCTGTGAGAAAAGCCTGCCGGCGATGCAGAAGCAGAAAGATCTCATCCGCGGCCGCCATACTCAGCGTGCTTGAGAGTATTCTGATGCGTCAAGGGGGGCTTCTCCATATGAGTCATCGGGGGTGGCGGGGAGGGAATCTATTGCATTGATTTAAGTACCGATTTCAGCATGGCCTCGGCTCTATCCTTTTGCGCTTGTTTTGCATCCTTCAGTATCAGGATAAGTAATTGCAGGCGGACATCCTGGTCTGATTCAGTTTCCAGATAATCTTTCAGCGCTGCATTGACGATTGCGTTCCCTATTTTGATACTCAGCCCGGCAGATAATTTAAGTATTTTTTCCAGTGTACAGGCTCTTTTGAAGCCAGCGTTATGACGAGCTGTTAACGTTGTCCTGCTGATCCTCCTGAGTTCGGGGATGGTCGGCCTTCTGATCTGGGATGCTTCTGCCCAATCAACATCAGATATATGATGGCGTTTGGCAATGCTGTTGAGAATATCAAACACTCGTACGTTAATTTTCATGGTCAATCTCTTTTCCGCAATGAGTAATCAAGTTGTTACCTCTTGAACCAGTGCCGGCGATTATGCTCCTTGAGTGCCCTCTCCAGGGTATTCAATCTGCTGGGGAGGAGAATGCCCCGTTCGATGAAGTAGTCGCCAATGCGAGGCTGGAGGATTTTCTGGCGTCCCAGCAGCACCAGCACTTGATAACTGCTCAACAGACCCGTACGCAGGGCGAATTCGCCAAAGAGCTCCCCGCGCTTGCGTTGCCGCAGAATGGTTTGAATATCAAACGGGCTGAGCCAGCGCAGCTGGCTGGCAATATTGCCGAGGCGCGGTCGCTGAACCTTCTGCCAGACTACGGCGTCCCACATTTGCCGGAGGGAAATCACCCCGGAATAATAAAGAAACTGGCCGATGAAGATTTTTCGGGGTGGTATTTCCCCTTGGTAGAAATGCTGGCGCTGTCTCGACCGGGGCTTGGCTATCGGTTGGTCGGAACGATAAAACGATCCGGATGGCAGGGTCAAAATGTAACGGTCCGGTTCCTGGATATAGGAAAAAACCTGCTCGTAGG
>Ga0194060_10002306_pt1 | contig 13634 bp, 13 predicted proteins | sample SepL225m_MetaG_FD_163427 | JGI IMG/M metagenome (GOLD analysis project Ga0194060, IMG submission 163427) | Anoxic zone freshwater microbial communities from boreal shield lake in IISD Experimental Lakes Area, Ontario, Canada - Sep2016-L222-5m | ecosystem: Environmental > Aquatic > Freshwater >... | reverse complement strand
GAGGGGTGGTGACGGGCACATGTCAGGAGGACGTGTTGCTGGCCCTGGTCCCGCTCACCCAGTACGCGATCTTCTACAACGGCCTGCTGGAGTTCAGCACCTGCGCCGCCATGACAGTGAACGGGCGGGTCCATGCCAACGGCTCGATCTACACGGGGACCAGTGCGTCGCTCACTTTCAATGGAACCGTGACCACGACCGGGACAATCTCCTCGCCCACCTGGAATGGCCAGGGACCGAGCTGGAACAACAAGGGTACTTACAACGGCACCCCAGCCTCTCGCACCAACGTGCCCAGTGTCGCCTTGTCCATCGGCAGCACAAACGTCCACGATGCCCTTGAGCTGCCGCCTGCGGGGGAGAGCCCGACCTCGATCAAGGGGGAGAGCCGTTTTTGTAACCAGGCCCAAACGGTGCTGCTGGTCAGCAACACCACGGTCACGATGAAGATCCAAGCCAGCCTTAACTACCAGGTGCCCGGTGCGGATCCCTCCCCGCTCTACCTGACATCGAACATTACCCCCACCGCTCTGGCCACCAACTTTCCCTTCATTGCCACGAACACTTTTACCGATCAACGGGAGAGCAAGACGGTCTTGACCACGCAGATCGACGTCGGAAAATACAGCCGGTGGATCAAGACCAACTCCAGCATTTTGGCCAAGTTCCCAACCGGGTCCGGCACTTACCCAACCATTCTGTACGTGGCGGATAATCGAACGACCACATCCTCACAAATGACCGGGGTGCGGCTCACGAACGGTGCCGCCCCCCCCGTGAACGGCGGGCTGGGCTGGAGTGTGGCGACGCCTGATCCCATGTACGTTTTGGGGCACTATAACTGCACCAACTCCGCTCATCTGGGTACCACCAATACCACCACGGCGGTGCCTTCCGCCTTTATGAGCGACGCTCTGACGATTCTGTCCCCGTCCTGGCTGGACAGCGAGAGCAGCGGCAGCTACACGGCGCGTGAAGCCTCCGATACAACCGTCAATGCGGCGATCCTGACCGGGGCCGTGCCTTCCACCGGCTCCACCTCTTCGCAGTTCAGCGGAGGGGTGCATAATCTGACGCGGCTGCTGGAGGACTGGAATTCGCCGAGTACCAGGACCCTGACGCTCAACACCGCGATTATGAATCTCTTCACGAGTGAAAAAGCCAACCATCAATTTGTGAATCCCGGCACCTATTACGACCCCCCCACACGCAAATTCAGCTACGACCTCAATTTTCAAGACCCGGCCAAGCAGCCTCCCGGCATACCTTGTGCGATGGTCCTTGTCCGCTTGAACTGGGCGACTCCCCCCGCCAACACGATCACCTTCAATGTCACACCATAGATCAATGTTGCGATTTCCACTAGCCGGGCTTCTCGCGGCGGCTGCTCTCCTTGCGGCCGACGTTTGGGGCCAAACCGCCGGCGGCTTTGTCGCAAGCAGCAACCAGCCCCCGAAGCTTGTTGTCAGTTTATGCCCGGGGGAGTTTGTAGGGCATGAACAGGTAATCCGCCAGTTCATCAGGAGTGGGACCAATCAATTTGTATTTGTGGTGCCGGATGGGCTGCGGACGCAGACCGCGCCCGACGGCAGTATTTTGCTCACGGCTGGGGACATGAGTTACCATGTGTGCCTTCGGATCGCAGCGCCCCTCGCAGCCAACCCTGAGATAAGGGAAGCGCTGCAGGAGCGGATCGCAGGCAAGTATGCCGGCGCGACGAGCCTGGAAGGGTTTACGGTCAGCGTGGCTGACCGGGAGGGAACAGGCTTCCAGCTACGGCAGGAGCTGCCAGAAGTGGGCAACCGGCTTGTCCGCATTCTCTGGGTGCCTTTTAAGGCCGGGGTAATGGAATTCGCCTTGAACGCCGATGCCAAGAACGCCACGGCAGGCCGTGCAGCCTTGGACATGGTTTTGCTGACCTTTCGCTCGAACGAGCGCGGTCGGCTGGAGATTGTGGAGCGCTCGGACAAGTCATGAGCCGACCGCCTCCCACTTTGTAATGTCGCTCTCACAATGGCTACCCTCCAAACTCAAAGCATTAGCGGCACTGCCTTAACGGTAATCTATCCCGCGGAAAAGCCGTCCGGGTTTAGCGCTATCGTGTCGTTCCGGATCGGGAAGAAGACCGTGCTACCCGCATACACGGACGCCAACCTGCCGCATCTGGTGCAGTTTCATAGAGGCCAGCAGATTATTATGTTTATGCTGAGTGACGTGCTGCAAACCTCCTATTGGTAGAAGATTCGCAATGCCTACAATGTCCTCGGCCAACTGGACATTGACGCGGAAGTCAAGGTGGGCGGCGGGGAAATCAAACGGATCATCCAATGGCTAAGGGAACAGGGCGCCGCAAGGGGGATTGTTTCTGACCCGGTTCACTCTGCTGGGCCAATCCAGGAGTGAGTCTCGGGAACAAGGCGAGGCCTCGATAGCGACCTCTCCTCCTTCAATGCCTACGGATTCCGTTGCGCAAAAGGACCGTAGTCCCTTTTCTCCAAGTGGCTACGGCACACCGGGGGCCAGGACCACCCGGAATCCGATCGCATCTAATGCTATCGAGGGGTCGAGGGGATACCGAAAGGCCGACCGGCACCGCGAACCGTCGCTTAGGTAACTTCCACCGCGGACTACTTTGTCGGTGCCCGTCGCTGGGCCCGGAGGATCCGTGACACTTCCATCGGGGTAAAGGTCATACCAGTCCGAGCACCACTCGTAGACGTTGCCGCACATGTCGTAAAGACCCCAGGCGTTCGGCTGGTAGCTGCCGACAGCCGTGGTGCGTCCCAGGAAAATTCCGTTGAGATTCTCGATGGGGCCCTGGACTGCATCGTATTCAGAGGTGCCGTCAAAGTCTGCCATGCCCGAATGCAGCGCGCTGCCGTAATGAAACGCCGTGGTGGTTCCCGCCCGGCAGGCATACTCCCACTCTGCCTCCGTCGGCAGTCGATACGCCCAGCCCGAAGGCAAGCGCCCGGCGGCCTGCTCCTGCTGGTTCAGGAGCCCGCAGTAGTTGGTAGCGTCAGACCAGGTAACCAGCTCGACCGGCCGGTTGAGGTCAATGCCGTAATCCTGGTCGCCATTTTCGCCATTGAAATAGCTCGGGTTGTTGCTGGTGACGGCGAGGTAGTTTGTTTGCGTCACCAAATACTTGCCGATGAAGAACCCGCTGCTGAGCGTAACGGTGTGCTGGGTCTCATCCGCGCTCCGTTCTCGCTCGGTGTCTGGGCTGCCCATGGTGAAGTCGCCGCGTGGAATCCAAACCAGGCTGTCTGGCGTGGGACTGTTGGTGAGTTCGACCCGGTAGTGGCGCGCATGGGTTCCGGCGGCTGTGGTGTCCACCCACGCCCAGGCGCTGCTAGCGGGCAGGTAGGACGTCAGCACGCGCCAGCCGCTGCCGGACAGGCTGTCGGCACACTCCAGCAGATGGAGTTTCCCCGTCCCGTTAGTGATGGTGAGGCGCGGCAGCCCGTTGGTCATTCCGATGGTCAGGGTGGGCCTGGTTTGCGCTCTCCCCGCCGGCGCAAAGCCCGGCATCGCCAGGCCCAGCAAGGAAAGCAATCCGAGCGAGTTCCAAAAGCCCGCAGTCATTAGTTTAGCCGGTTGTAATTTTCCAACGTTCATGGAATTGAGAAACGGCGAGTTACGCGGCGACACTACTGCGCCGCGATGATACTCCACTGGCCGCGAATCAATTTGCGGACCATGGGGGTGGCCGGTGGCAGGCGGCGGTAATCGAGGAAGTTCGCGTCAAAGGCCCAGTTCCGGACGGGGGCGGTGTAATAAGTGCCGGTTTGAACCCAGTAGTTGGTGGCGAACTGGCTAGGGTACATTACCACCATGGAACCGTTATAGGTAAAGAGGATTGAGTTGCCCCAGTTTTCGAGAAAGCGGGGGAAGTTCTCGACGCCGCCGCTGTAGTGGAGCGTGCCGGTGGTATTGGTGGGCTGGACGATGCCCGCGAGGAAGGCGGAGTTGACGGTGGTGCTTGCCGGCGTGCGCGAGGCGAAGGGAGTGTTGCCATCCGACCAGTTACCTGAGAGGACGGTGATGGCATCGCCTACGAGGGAGGCGGGTTTGGTGTTGGCGGTATTGGTCGCACCGGGTGTGGTGTTGGGTGCATTGAAGTGACCCTTGACATAGAGCGGCAGTTCCGTGGCAACGGTTAGACCGCTGGGAGGCAGAGTCTGTCCGTTGGACACCCGGACCACGGTCAGTTTACCTGAGCTCACGCGTTTATCATTCACATAGATGGAGCTTAGTTGATGTCCTTTTGTCAGGCTCGCCAACTGGTTAAGGGCGCTGCCGCCGGATTTCCGCATCCAATTGGTCAGCGCCCCCACATTGATGTCTGTTGTCACGGTCCACTTCTGTTCGCGCGCGTCGTAGAAGGAGGCGTTGGTTTGCACAAAGGAATATCCGCTGTTCCCGTTGGTGGTGCCGGTGTCCGGGGCGAGCGAGGCGAAGTTCTTCCAGTTCCCGGCGCGGACGGTGACGTTGGTTGCGGTCGTGGTGACGATGAGGTCGCACTGGTTGTAATACCGGGCGGCGCCCATGGGCGAATTGGGGTCCTCGCCGGTGGGCGGGACTTTGGTTATTTGCTGGACGACGGTTGGGCAATTGTTGGTCGAGATGGGCAGCGTCAGCGAGCTGGCCCCAGGCACGGGCTCGATGTCATAGATCGGGGTTGTCGCGGGGCCGCCCGTCGGGTCGTAAGGGGCGCGATTGGTATAGATTCGGCCGGCGGCATCCACGCTCTGGGCAAACTCCAGGGGGGATGGGGGTGCGCTGTAGAGGTTGCCGTTGCTGTGGACCTTGCCGGTCACTTTCATGGGGGCGCCGGGATTGATTTCCAGGTCCATGGTATAAAAGATGGCGAACTGGAAGACGGGGATGCAGGCGAGCTGGAAGTCCTGCTCGACGGCTGCGGCTATGTTATAGCGCGGGTTCAGGGGCCGGGCGTTGCCGCGCACGGCGCAACTGTAGGCCAGGCCATACAAGCCCTTGAACTGCGAGTTGAGATTGGTCATCACCATGGTGCTGGAGCTGGAGACCCAGCTTGCGTTGAGGCCGCCAGCTCCGTCGCTAAACTGGTACGTGGCGGCCCAGTCGTTGGTGGGAATGAAGCTGCCGTAGTAGCTGAGCCGGGTGGGGTCGAAGCTTTGATTAAAGAAATCGCGGGCCATGTAGCCGAGCACGACCTCCGAGGCCCCTTCCGCCGCGGCTACGGCGCAGTTGTAGGTGTTGTTGCGGTCGGTCAATCGGGTGCTGGTCGAGGTCCAGCTTGCAGCGCTGGCATAGATAAGAATGCTGGCGGCGGCCATCACCATGACCAGCAGGAGGGCGTAACCGTCTCGTGACTTGTGATTGCCTGCGGGGCGTGTCTTCATGGAAGTTTTGCGTGGGGCCGGGGTGCTACTCGATCGTCCGGCGGGTGATCCGGGTTTGCAGATGGTAAGATTCGTAGAAAGCGCCCGCGCCCACCTGCGCGACCGGGAACTCCCACTGGTAGAAGTCGAGGACCATCTTGATCACCCGGTTGTTCTGGTCGTTGGTCAGGGTATGACCCGCGAAATCTTCGGCGATGAAGGCAATCTGGTTGGTGAGAAACGGGGCGAGCGCCTCAACGCGCCCGGTTCCGTTGGTGGTCCGCTTCAACGTTTGGGTTGCCGTGTCCAGGTAATAGCGGATGAAGACGTTGGGATCGGTGGTGGGATGAATTTGCAGCGCGTTGCCCTGGTGGGGACTGTTGAGGGCGATGTGCGTGAAGCTGGTGCTGCTGCCGTTGCCGACATAGAGGAGCTTGCCGGAACGGACGTCGTCGCGGACGCGGTTGAGCACCTTGCGGGCACTGTCGTTGGCGGCCACGCGGGTCGAGGTTATGTTGAACGTCCGCATGGCGAACAGTTGCGAGTAGACCACTCCGATCACGACCAGCGAGATCAGGCCGGTGGCAGTCATGATTTCCGTGAGCGTAAAGCCTGACCGGCTGGCCGGCGTGCGCACGGAGGCGGAGCGCATGGGAAGTGGCAGTTTCATTGATCGGCCGTGCGGAGGGTGACGGCAGTGTTCGTGAAAGGGCCCCGACTTCGCTGGCCGTTGCGCAGGCTCCAGATGCAGTCGGCGCGCAATTGCCGCAAGGGCGGGTCCAGGGAGACGACGGTGACACTGATGTAGTTGGTGGCCCGGACGGGCTGGCCTGATACGGGCACGTCGAGCAATTCCACTTGCGTGTAATTCGTGGCGCCCAGCTCGTCAACGGCGGGCCAGGCCTTGGGGTCCCACTTGGCCCCGCGGGCCTGCTCGATACCCTGCATCGCCAGCGATTGGGCGGCGAGGGAGTAGGCGCTCCATTGGGCGCGGTCGGCGGTGAGCACGTAGCCATAAACCACTCCGCCAAAGGACAAGGCCGCCACTGCAATCGCGACGATGACCTCCGCAAGGGTGAACCCTGCAGTTTGCTGGGGCTGAAGCGCAGCCGGGCCACAAGTAACATGCATAAAAACAACCGTCCGAGTCACTCTAAGCAACAGCGATGCCAAGGGCAGGGCATGCTCCAGACACTCCCAGAGACCTTACTAAAGTCGGGTAAATGGGATGGCAGTCGCGGATAACTCGTCCTCGGATTGGACAGTGGGCTTAGTTTTTGAGTCACTACCGGGCTCGGCGTCGGGAGACCAGCCGCCCAAAGGGCGGGGACTGATTAGAAGGTGGGTTTACGTTTCGGGGGCCGATCCAACGACTACGCTCTTGCGCACGAGAAATCGGACGGGCGGCAGGAATGCTGGCGGAGACGGCGACAGAGTCGCTGCGTCAAGGGAACTCAGCTTGACTTGTGCTGCTATCCCGCACCATGTTGTGGGCGACACGGCTAACTGGCCGGATTATGAATGCCAGAAAGATACTTGTGGTAGAAGACGATAAGGTCGTTCTGAAGCTGCTTGCAGACACCCTCAAGGCGGCTGACTATGAAGTGCTGACCGCGCAAAACTCAGCCACTGCCATCAAGCTGGCCCGGGAACAGCAGCCGGACTTGGTTACGCTGGACATCGAGCTGGCGAAGGAATCGTCGGATGACTCCTGGGACGGGTTCAGCATTGCCGGCTGGTTGCGACGGCTCCATGAAGGCAAGCCGAAACCGATTCTCGTCGTGATCTCCGGGAACTGTCAGCCGGACAAGATCGTCGCACGGGCTTCTAACCTGGGCATCCACACTTGCCTCTTCAAGCCGGTGGATAAGAAGCAACTTCTGGAAAAGGTGGCTGGAGCCCTGAGCTAGCCTGCGTCCGTCACATGCTTTGGCTGACTATACGACAGCTAAGAAATGGGACTGCGGGGACGCGCAAGAAAGCGGCGCAGGATCTCGATCGCGATCCCAGCCCGCGCGCTTTGAGCGCGTTGGCAGCAGCGACGCTGACCGATCCAGATGCGGAGGTGCGGCGATTGGCCGCAGTTGCTCTGGGCCGGCTGGGTCACCCGGGCCGCTACGAGCCGCTCCTCAAGGCGTTGCGCGACAAAGAGCCGGAGGTTATCAAAGCCGCAATGTCGGGGTTGAGAAGAGCGACTGACGAGCGGGTGACCCGCGAGCTGGTGCCATTACTTCACCATCAGAACTTCGGCGTGCGAACCAGCGCGGCGCAAACCATTGATACGATCCGGTGGGTCCCCAGAGACGGCGAAGAGCGTCTCTGGTTTCAGATCGCCAAAGGGTGGTATGAGCGAGCGGCGGCTTCCGGAGCCGAAGCTTTACCGGCGCTGCAGTTAACGATTCAAACCGGCCCGGGTTCTGCCGCGGTCCGCGCCGTCGAGGCCCTTGGGAAGATCTCGGATCCGCGTGTCGTCAAATTGTTGCGGACTTGCCTGCAATCCGATGAGGTGGCGGTGCGAATCACGGCGGCGGATTCGCTGGGAAAAGTCGGGGGCGCTGAGGCAGTGGAAACGCTGACGGCTTGCCTTCGTAGCACGCAGGTGCAGGTCCGCGTCGCCTCTGTGCAAGCGCTCGGGAAATTGCAGGTTGCCGAGGCCACCGGGGTGATTTGCAAGTTGCTCCGCGACAAGGAATGGGAGGTTCGTCAGGAGGCCGCCGTTGCCCTCGGCAGACTGAAAAGTTCGGAGGCTTGCCAGCCGCTGGCGGCAGCGCTCGACGATTCGGACGCAGATGTTCGGGAAGTCGCGGCGATGGCGCTGGGCAAGATCGGCGACCGTCGGTCGGTCGGATCGCTGGTGCTGGCCTTGAAGGATGAGGTCGCCAGCGTACGACGGATGGTGGCGGCGAGCCTGGCACGAATTGACCCGGACTGGGTGACCCTGCCGGAAACCCGCACGGCAGCCGAACAACTGAAAGTGGCCATCCAGAACGCCGAGCCCGCCATCCGGTTCTTTGTGGCCCAGTTGCTGATCAACCTGGGTGATCTGGCGCCTGACGCCCTATTCGGACTCACGTCGGAAGATCACCTGGCGTCGCCGGCCATAAAGCGCAAGCGGATGGCGACGAATCTTTTTATCGGCTTGCTGGAGGATCCGAATCGGGATGTCCGCCAGGCGGCGGCCGAGTCGCTCGGGTATTTGGGCGGGGAGCGCGCACGGCAGGCTCTCACGCGCACGGCTGGCGACGCGGACGGCGACGTGGCCGCGGCCATCAACGTGGCTCTGCAGGCGCTCGGGACCGAAAGCAGCAGTTAAGCAGATATGCAAGAAGAAGGTTCCATACGAAAACAGCTCCTGATCGTAGATGACGATACGGAGTTGCTGGCGGTTGTGGCCGCCGCGCTCAAGAAATTGTCTAAAGGGCAATGGGCGATCCGCACCGCCACCAATCATTCGCAAGCGCTGGAGCAGTTGAAGGCACAGCCGGTGGACACCGTCGTCTTGGACGTCGAGATGCCTGGCATGGATGGAATCGAGTTTCTGCGGCTGCTGGGACGTAGCTATCCCGGGCAGCAGGTGGTGATGCTCTCGGGGCGCATGGACGAAAGCACGCGCAAGACTTGCCTGGAGTTGGGCGCGACTCTGTACCTTGAGAAACCGATCGGGTTCCGCGAGTTATTCGCCGCGCTCGACTCTTTGGCCGGGGCGGCGCCGGAGTCGGGTTTCCGCGGGGTCATGCAGCGTGTGGGTCTGGAGGACCTTCTCCAGATGGAGTGCCTGGCCCGCAAGTCCAGCGTCTTAACGGTCTCGACCGGCAACCAGCGGGGGCAGATCTATATTTGCGACGGAGAGATCATTCACGCTCAATCCGGCCAACTGCAAGGCGAAATGGCGCTCTATGGTTTGCTGGGTTTGGCGGGTGGCGAGTTCGCGTTCCAACCCTTTGCCGAACCGGTCCGCCGCACCATTTCCGATCAATACGAGTTTCTGCTGATGGAAGCCGCCCGGTTGCGAGACGAGGCTGGATCGGAATCGGGTCGGCGGTCCGGCGGCCAGGGGCGCGCGGTTGACTTTGGCGAAACCACGGTCGAAGCAGCGGCGCCCACTGAGGCCCGGGGTGTCCGGATCGAGGAGGTGCTGCTGAGTTCGAGCACTGGGGAAGTACTCTATCAGCGGGAATGCCAATCAATCGAAAGCCGTCTGGAGCTGTTCAAGCAGCTCGAACAGCAGGCGATGCAAGCTGCCAAAGGCACTCCCAGCGGCCGATTCCAGCGCGTGTCGATGGACACTGGCAGCGGTTGCATGCTCGTGCAAATCCAGCCTACTTTCAGGCTGCTAGTGCGCAGTGCGTTGCCATCGCAGCCTCCGACCCATGAATGACGCGCTGGAGAACTTCTTTTCGTCGCGCCTTCCGATCGTCGGGTTGGTCGCCTACAGCATCCAGTTGCCAGACCGCGCGCTCGCGACTCAATGCTTTGGCAAATCCCTTTATCCCTCCGCTGCGGAGCACATGCTGACCGGGGTGGTCCGTAGTAGCCGAACTCTTCTGCCGGCCGGTCAAAGCGCGGCGCGCTATTGCTGGGTCTTTGAGTGCCTGCGGGTTTACGTCGCCGCACGTGCGGACGGCGCCTGCCTGGCGCTGCTGGTCGAGAATAGTCCCGGGGTTCAAATGCTTCGCATTCAGGAGACCTTGCAAGCCTTTGGCGAACTGCCAGAGATTTGAGCGACGTGCCAGGTGGAAACCCTTGGTTTAAACTGAAACTCAGCCTCCGGGGGAACTCCCGGCCGAGGCAGGGCGAGTCAGTCTCGAATCGCGGCAGAGGGCTCGCCGGTGCGCTGCCGATCTTCTATTTGCCGATCAACCCGCTTTGCTGAAAGGCATTCCCGTGGCGAGCGGTCTCGATCGCTTCGATCTTGATCGGGATGGAATCGAGCGTGTCCTCGACGGAGAAGAGCAAATTGCCCATCATGTGAATAGTCGTGACTTTGGATTCAATCTCGAGGAAGAGGATATGATCGCTGTTGATAACGATCTCCCCGCCTTTATTGATCCGGCTCAGCTTTATGAGAGGCATAGGTTGCCATACTCTGCCAGCCGGCCGCCGCTTTTCAAGCCTCTTTATCGGTGAAGTGGTGAGAGGGGGCGCTTCTTGGTACCACCACCAAAGCGGACAATCGAGCCAACTGGAACGCCGGATTCATCCGGCCGGCGGGCGAGTGGCACTGGGGCTGCCGGATGAATCCGGCGTTCCAGTGGTGGTGTCAAGCAGCGCCCGGTGAGAGGCGCTTGGCGCGCAGTTGCATTTCGTCCAGGAAGGCCTGCAACAGCGCGGAGGTCTTGCCGCGCCACATCACGCCGAGGATGACGGGGGCGAAGTCCGGCAGCGGCACCGCCCGTGCGTTGGGCGAAAGCTTTGCTTTGGGCACTTGCACCGAAAGGCCGATGCCGAACCCGTTGGCCACGTAGGTCTCGATCAAATCCAACGAGCTGACTTCAATGTTCGGAAACCAGTCCACGCCCAGCCGGGTCAGGCCCTGCTGGAAGTTCTTGCAGACGGCCTCGGCGGCGGGAAGGCAGATGAGCGGCTCCTCGATTTTATCCCGCTGCCAAAGCTGGTCGGCGGCGGTGATTCGGCTGCTCTTGGGCACCAGCAGGACTAGCGGCAATTCGGCCAGGGCGACGGAGCGCAGCCCGGAGGCTGGCTTTTTCTCGATCGCCGTCACCGCCAAATCCAAATCCTCCTTTAGGAGCAGGCTCTCGAAGTCCTGGGGGTAGCCCTCGCGCAACGAGATCTTCAGGTTGGGAAACCGCTTTCGCACGTTTTGGAACACGTCCGGCAAATGGTCGCGCAGCACCATGGTGGAAGCGCCGATGCGGATCTGCCGCGCTTTGCCGCCCTGCAATTCGCTCGCAATAAGATCGAGGTTGGCGAAGAAAGGCTGGATAAACTGGTAGAGCTTCTCGCCGGGGGGCGTCAGCGCGAACGGCCGCCGCTGAAACAGCGTCACCCCCAGGTATTCCTCCAACTGCGCGACCTGCCCGCTGACGGCCGGTTGTTGAATGCCGTAGGGAATGTTTCGCACCGCCTCGGTGATGCCGCCGTGGCGGGCCACGTAGTAGAAGAGCTCCAGATGATGAATGTTCATGGCGTCCTGACTCAGCCCTGGCCAGACTGGTGCTCACCGTCGCACCGCAGGCTGAGCCCAAACAGAGGCTCTGCCGAAGGCCGTTGGCTTCCTGATGCAGGCAAATTGCGCGAACGCGCCCCCAAGCGCAATGGCTAATTCCATGCCTAAACGCCGCAGACGCCACCACCAGCCTGAGAAGCCGAGTTGCCTGTAACGAGGCAGTTGGTCATATTGCAACGGTAGGCTCCTCCGCCCGATCCGTCATCTGATGGAAAAGACCCACCGCCGCTGGCGGTATTGCTGCAAATCATGCAGTTAATAAGCCCGCAGGCAACGGCGCCTCCACCCGTGACCGCAGAGTTCCCGGTCAGGATGCAGCTATCGAGGGAAACGCCGCAGGCGCCGCCGCCTTCCGTGCCGGCCGAATTGCCCGTGATGATGCAGTTCACAACCGCAGTTGGGGTCAGAGGTGGACGCCCTATCGAGACAACGCCGCCGCCCACGTAGGAGCCGCTGGGGACGCTCCCATTGGTCAGCGTGAAACCGATGAGGGTGGCGCCATTGGTCAGGTAAACGCACCGGACATAAGGAATACCAAGGCTGGGGTTGCCGCGAGAACCCATAATGGTGGTCACCGCTGGCCCGTTGACGCTCTGGACGGTTAGTAGCTTGGTCACCGCGACGCGGTTGGTGAAGTATTCGTTAACCTTTATCCCGCCGGTTTGGTAGAGCCCGTTGGTGACCAGGACGAGGTCGCCGGGGTCAGCCGCGTCAATGGCGGTCTGGATGTTAGCAGCAGCGGTGGACCAATCGGTGTAGGGAGGGGCGGGATTTGGGTTGCCGGCATCCACGCAGCGAACGGCGCCTCCCCAAGCAATGCCGCCGGACAGCAAGCCGATCTGGAACAGGAGCAATGTCCTGAGCTTCATGCTGGTTTCTTGTTGCTAGTGCTTCGTAGCCTGATGCTGCGATTTGAAGTAACCCTGGCATCAAAAGCAAGCGTTAATCTCTAACCTGAATTTCTGACTCCTGCTAGACTGCGCTTCGCTGCGGAGCAATAAGTTGGGCGCAGATTAAATGTTGTGGTATGGTTAGGGAAATGAATGCCACGCCAACCGCCAAGGGTGCGCCGGCAGTCCGGCACACAAAGCAGCGCCGCAAGCGTGGAATCGTCCCCAAGGGCAGCAGGGCGGCCTTGAGCTCAAAGGAGTTGGAGCTGCATGCCTAGCTTGTAGCGGATGGCCGCCTCAAGAGCGGGAGGGGCGGCGGCTATGACTTTTACGTGGTCAACGGGAAGCAGCGTTGGCGGTGCCATGCTGTTCCCAAAGACCCGCGTACCCCTGCCCAGCAGCGTTCTCGGGCGCGTTTCGCCGCTTCCTCAAAGACGTGGAGTGAGGACTGTCTGCTGATCGAAGCCCACCGGGACGAGTGGCACGCCGATGGTGCCAAGAGGCAGAGCCGTGCTCGCCTAGGCTCCTCGGGTCCGCTGACTGGGCAACAGGATTTCATCGGCCGCAACTGCACCCGGAAGCAACGCGACTCTGAAGTGCTCTTGCGCCCGCGCCAGCGGGAGCAGAAGCCCGCGAATAACAAAGGGCTCAGGCCGGAGTTAACAGCGCAAGTCTTGCAATCCCAACCATTTACGCGATCAACGTCAGGGACTCGCCGGCCTCACGCCGGGTACGCACCGTCTATTCGCTGCGTACGCAGAGGGTACGCGAGGAAATCCAAGGCCCGAACGTGAATGTTACAAGTGACTCTGTTAAATGGACTTACGCGATCCACGTCAGACCGCCCCCTGACCAATACCAGACCACCCCATGAACAGCACCGGACCGCCTCCAGACACCGATGCCACGGATTTGCACAAAGGATGGGGCTGCCGCCTTAGCATCGCCGGGCCGCTTCTTCTGCAATCTTCCTTCTGTCTTCGCCATTCATAGGCCCAGCCGGGGAAACTCACCGGATACTCGCCCGACCCGCACCGTAGAAAACTTTCAGGCTCCCGGGGGTGCCGCCAGCCTACGCCTGTCGGGTACTTATCGCGTGCTCCGTGAACATACAGAGGATGCGTGAAAATCACGCATCCCGCCGAGCCGGTGCCGAAGCCGCTCAAAGCCACCCCAAGGCCTGTTGATAGC
>Ga0194060_10002305_pt1 | contig 13636 bp, 15 predicted proteins | sample SepL225m_MetaG_FD_163427 | JGI IMG/M metagenome (GOLD analysis project Ga0194060, IMG submission 163427) | Anoxic zone freshwater microbial communities from boreal shield lake in IISD Experimental Lakes Area, Ontario, Canada - Sep2016-L222-5m | ecosystem: Environmental > Aquatic > Freshwater >... | reverse complement strand
CTCGACGACTTTGTTGCGGCCGCCTGCACGCTGCTGGTGATCGCCGCCTGGAGGTATTTTCAATGACCGAGCAGACCCTTGCGCCAAGCAACAGCACGATGGAACTGTCGCGCCAACTGGCCGATCGGCTGCTGGCAAAGCAGCTTAAATTGGTGACGGCCGAGAGTTGTACCGGCGGCATGATCGCCGCCGCCTGCACCGATCTGGCCGGATCGAGCGCCTGGTTTGAGCGTGGCTTTGTCACCTACTCGAACGAGGCCAAGCACGAATTGCTCGGCGTCGAAGAGCGCATCCTGCGCCGCGCTGGCGCCGTCTGCGAAGGCGTGGCCCGCGCCATGGCTGAGGGCGCTCTGGCGAATTCGAAGGCGCAGGTGGCCGTGGCCGTTACCGGCGTAGCAGGCCCGACCGGCGGCAGCCCGGCCAAACCGGTCGGCACGGTCTGGTTCGGCTTTGCCGTGCCAGGTCAACTCATCACGGAGAAACAGCACTTCGACGGCGACCGGGCCGCCGTGCGCGCCGCCACCGTTCACCACGCCTTCACGCGACTGCTGCAACTGCTGGCGTAGCAATTGTCATTGCGGACCTGATCCGCAATCCATGGACCCCGCATGCCGCTGGATCCCGGATCAGATCCGGGATGACAACCAAGGGGGACGGGTTGACAAGATCAACCCCGGATGAAGTCCTTCAAGCGCCGCCGCGGTGCCGGCTCCACCGCTGGCGCATAGCCGACACGCGCCCACATCTGCACCGTCTGCGCCGGGCGCGTAGCGCCGGTCAGGGCATGGATTTCGGCATAGGGCTTGTCCTGCTCCGGGTACTCCTGCAAAGCCTGCGACAGGGGCTGCATCGACAGCCCATGCGCGGTGGCCGCCAGTTGCACGCGGGCATATGCGCGGCCGGCGTTGACTTGCGTAACCCGGTCATTGCCCTGGCTGGTCAGCCACAAAAAACCGGGCGTCGAATCGAGCTTGCTGCTGAAGTCCTTGATCTGACTGGTGGTGGCGTAATCATCGGGCGCCGGCGCCTTGCTGCGGTCAAACAGACCAACCCGGTTGAGCAGCACGACCATCGGATCGAGCAGGCTCAGGCCATCGCGATGCGCCGCGACCTCGGCAGCGCCGACACGCAGCACATCGTAGGACTCCATGATGGTGCGCGGCGTGCTGAGCTCAATGCGCCAGGCCTCCAGTGCCAATCTGCGGTGCCTCGCCAGCGCGTCGCCCTGCTCGGCGCCGACATGCCCGAAGCGCAGCACATGCGGCTGCACCGCCTCCTGCATTGCCTGCCACGCCGGTTGCGGAACCGGGCGCGCCAGCTCATAAGCGCTGCGGTTGGTGCGACGGCGCAGGATCTGTGCAAACAACGGGTCTTTCACCCGCGTGGCATCGGGCGTCAACCGGATGCGTGCCACCGGGCGCGTATCGAGTTTTTCAGGGCCAAACACACCCTGCGGAAACAGCGTGATGTCGGCGCGCTGACCGCGCTCGCGCGCCGCCAGGTCGAGCAGTTCCAGGAACGTGCCGTGGCTCATCATGATCTGGCGCGACAAGGGGTCGGTCTGCGGCAGCAGCCGCTTCAGATCGCAACTGAGCAGGATCTCGCCCGGCGTGCCGAGGTCAGCAATCCAGGACTGTAGATTGTGCGAGTGCGGCGCCAGAATGGCGTAACTCAGCAGCCAGCGCCGCAGGTCCTGATCGGCAGCGACCGCGGCCGTCGGGCCCTGCCATGCCTCGATCGCCTCACCCGGCATGGCGGCCTTGGTGCAGCCAGCCAGGGCAGCCGTGCCCAGGGTAGCGGCGGCAACGCTGCCACCGCCGGCGATGCGTAGAAAGTTGCGTCTTTGCATGATTCGATTCCTCCGGTTGTCTTTCATCGGCTCGCCACGCCCAGTTCCTGCAGCGCCGCCTGCGCTGTCTGCCACAGGTACTGCATCTCGCAGAGCTCCCGGAACATCGGCACCGCCTTGAGTTCGCTCGCGAGTTCGATCGCGTGTTCCAGCGCCGGCATGGCCTGCTGTTTCCACTTCGGATAAGGCGGTTGACCGCGTGCGCCCAGAACCAGAACCGTAGCTTGCATGAATAACTTCCTTGTTGCCCAGGGATCTGCTGGATCCCCTGGCGCTATTGTGGAAAAAACAGCGCTCCACCACAATCCACAAAAAGCCATAGCAGAAATGCAAATATGAATACCACCGTGAAAAACAATTTTGACTGGACCCTGGTGCGCTCCTTTCTGGCGGCGCTGGAGCAGCGCAGCCTGCTCGGTGCGGCACGACTGCTTGGCATGAGCCAGCCAACCCTCGGGCGCCACATCGCGGAGTTAGAGAGCCAACTCGGCGTTGTGCTGTTCGAACGCACCGGGCGTGGCCTTCTGCCCAGCGCCATGGCGCTGCAACTGGCCGAGTCGGCACGCAACATGGAAGCCGGCGCGCTGCAACTGGCACACACGCTCTCCGGCGCCCAGACGCACAACGCGGGCAGCGTGCGCATCACCGCCAGCGTGCCGGTGGCGATGCAATTGCTGCCGCCTATCCTGGCCGCCATGCGCCAGGCCTTGCCCGAAGTGCAAATCGATTTGGTGGCAAGCAACCAGGTGAGCAACCTGCTGCGCCGCGAAGCCGACATTGCCGTGCGCATGGTGCGCCCCAAGCAAAGCTCGCTGATCGCCCGCAAGTTGGGCGAAGTCCGCCTGGGCGCCTATGCCCACCGCAGCTACCTGGCGCGCAGCAGCCCCTTGCGCAAAGCCACCGATCTACTGCAGCATGAACTGATCGGCAGCGACGCCGACCCCGCCATCCTGCAAGGCTTTGCCACCATGGGCTATCCGGTAACGCGCGCCGCTTTCGCCTTTCGCAGCGACGACTTCATGGTGCAGTGGCAGGCGATTCGCGCCGGTTTAGGCATCGGCTTTTGTGCCGATTACCTGGCGCGCACGGACCCCGACGTGCTGCCGGTGCTACCGGGTTTGCTCACGGTTGCGCCGCTGCCGATGTGGCTGGCAGTGCACCGCGAAATTCGCAGCAGCAAGCGGATCCGCTCCGTGTTTGATTTTCTGGCGGAGGCGCTGCCGAAGGTGATCTGAAGAAGTGGCGCCAGCGTCCCCTCAGGCGCCGCAGCACTTCTTGTACTTTTTGCCGCTGCCGCAGTTGCACGGGTCATTGCGACCGGGTGTGGCCACGGCGTGCACGGTCTCGATACGCGGCCCGAAATTGCGCCACAACTCGCGCAAGTCGTAAACAGCCCAGATGGCGTCGGCATAGGCGTTCAGGCGCGCGACGCTCAGACTGGGCGGTCCGTTCTCGTCAAAAACCGACAGCGTCGGCGCATCCAGATCGTCCTCGGTCAGCGCGACCATGGCCTCCAAGGCGCCGTCCAGCCACTTGACCGCTTCCTTGTCGCGCGGCGGCTCCCACTCCTCAGGCCAGGCCTCGACCACAAACATAAACCCAAGTGCCCAGACCTGTCCAAACGAAGGCAGGGCCTCGCCCGCCATGGCGGCACGTTCCCCCTCCGGCAGGGCCGCGATGGCGCCACGCAAGTCCATCACCTCGGGCTGATAAGCGGCTTCGTCCTCAAGCGAGTCGATCTCGGCGTCGAGTGCGCGCGCCACTTCGGCCCAGCGCCGCGTCCAGAGTTCCATGAAACGCGCCGCCTGCCCCTCGGTGGCAAACGAGCCTTCATCTTCTTCGCCCATATCACTGATGGCCAGCAGCACCGGCAGGAATTCCGCGCTCGTAATCGGGCGCCGACAACAGATCAATGCAGCCATGAAGCCTTCACAAAACTCCCACTGCGGGGTCTCGTCATAACGGCTGCGCAGATCGTCCAGGATGGCGTCGATCTCGTCGAATTCCTCAGGCGTCAGCGCCGGCAGATCGGGGTCGGTCAAATTGATGTTCATGGTGAAATCTCAAAGCTGGACTGCACGCGCACGCCCTGTGCCAGCAGACGTTTTGACAAACACAGCAGGGCGCGGTCTTTGCTCAGCAAAGCAGCCTTGTGCGCCAGCGCCAGATCGACAAATTTCTGGTCGTCCGGGTCGCGACAGCGCATCGGCGCGCGCGCAGCGACTTCGACAATTTCGGCTTTGGCATCAAACTGCGCCAGCACTTCGTCGGCGCCGCGTTGGCCGCGCAGCAGCCGTCTGACGATCAAGGGGTAAGCCAACACACGTTCCAACTCATCGCGCATGGGGCGTGTCGCCAGCCAGCGGATCTGCCGACCCTCCAGCGCCGCCTTGAGTGCAACGCTGCCAGGATCATCGAAGACAAAAGCATCGAGCACGATGTTGGTGTCGATGACGATCATGCAGTTCGGGCCGAACCCTTGACCATGTCGAAGCGAAAGAGCCGGCATTCAATCGGGCCGTTCCACATCGGTACGCGGCGCGATTCCTTCAGGCGCATCTTGCCCGGCAGTTTGAGGTCGGGCGAGAGCACCCAGGCGCTCCAGCCGGGGTAGTTTTTCTTCCAGTGCGCACTGAGCCGGTTGAAGAATTCACCGCCGTCTTCCACTTGTGCTTCTTCCCGGCCTCCTCGGTTGGCACCGGCGACACCGGCAACCTCGATGCGTTCGCCATAGGGCGGATTGAGCAGCATGATGCCCGGCGTCTCGCAGGGCGGCAGGCGTTGCAGGGCGTCGCCACCGCGAAATTCGATAACATCGGCAACACCGGCGCGCTGCGCGTTGCGCTGGGCAAAATCGACCATGCGGTGCGCCACGTCGCTGCCAAAAATAATCGGCGGCTGACCCGGCGCAAGCTCGAGTTCGGCGTCCTGCGCCTGCTGCTTGATGGCGTCCCAGACATGGCGCTGGAACGGCAGGTACTTCTCGAAGGCAAAGCGGCGCAGCGAACCCGGTGCGATGTTGCAGGCGATCTGGGCCGCTTCAATGGCGATGGTGCCGCTGCCGCAGCAGGGATCGTAGAGCGGCAACAGGTCGCCATCGCCATCGGCCCAGCCGCTGGCGGCCAGCATGGCGGCGGCCAGCGTTTCTTTCAGCGGCGCCTCACCCTTGTCTTCACGCCAGCCGCGCTTGAACAGCGGCTCGCCCGAGGTGTCGATGTAGAGCGAACAACTGTCGGTGCTCAGGTGCGTGTAGATGCGCACATCGGGCCACTGCGTGTTGACGTCGGGGCGCACACCGTTGGCCTTGACGCGGAAACGATCGCAAACCGCATCCTTGATCTTGAGCGCGGCAAAGTTCAGACTGGTCAACGGGCTGTGCTGCGCTGTCACCTCAACCTTGATCGACTCGCGCGGCGTAAACCAGACCTCCCACGCCACCTCGCTGGCAGCACGGTACAGGTCCTGCTCGTTGCGGTAACCGGTATGCGAGAGCAGGATCAACACGCGCTGCGCCAGGCGGCTGTGCAGATTGAGCAGCATGGCATCACGCCAGGACGCGCGCACGGCGACGCCACCGCGCTGCTTTTGCACGCTGTCGCCCGTCAGCCCGGTGATGCGCTGTACCTCGGGTGCCAGGTAGTCCTCGACGCCGGCGGCGCAGGGGAGAAACAACTGAATCTGATTCATAGCGCTTTTCTTAATGAAGCCGTCGCAATGCGCAGGCCTTCGCGATATTTGGCCACGGTGCGCCGGGCGCAGTCGATGCCCTGTTCTTTCAGCATTTCGGAAAGCTGGTTGTCGCTGAGGGGCTTCTTCAGATCTTCGGCGGCGATGAACTGCTTGATCAAGGCGCGTACCGCCGTGCTCGATGCATTACCGCCGGAGTCGGTACCCAGGCCGGAGCCAAAGAAATACTTGAGCTCGAAAGTGCCAAACGGCGTCGCCATGTACTTGGCCGTGGTGACGCGGCTGATGGTGGACTCGTGCAGACCCAGTTCATCGGCAATCTCGCGCAGCACCAGCGGGCGCATCGCCAGCTCACCATGCGTGAAAAAACTTTTCTGTCGCTCAACGATGGCGGTGCTCACGCGCAGGATGGTGTCAAAGCGCTGCTGGATATTCTTGATGAACCAGCGCGCCTCCTGCAATCGCTGCTGCAGCGCGGCGTAACTGGCGGCATCGTTGCCGCCGCCCTTGTGCTGGCGCAGGGCGTTGGCGTAGATGTCATGCACGCGCAGGCGTGGCATCACGTCGGGGTTGAGCCGCACCTGAAAGCGTGTCCGCTGACCATTGCCAATTTTGACCACCAGCACATCGGGCACCACGATGTTGCGCTCGACATCCACAAAACGCCGACCCGGCTTGGGCTCAAGCTGCCCGATCAAGGCAATCGCTTCCCGCACTGCAACGTCAGTCGCGCTGCACAACTGCACCAGGCGCTTGATGTCGCGCCGCGCCAGCAAATCCATCGGCTGCTGGCAGATGCGCAGCGCAACTCGCACCGCAGTCAGGGGCGCAATCACACCCGGTTCAGCCTCACGTTTGGCCAGCAGAACCTTGAGCTGCAATGTCAGACACTCCGCCAGATCGCGTGCGCCAACACCAGCGGGCTCCAGGCTTTGCAACAGAAACAGGGCGACGGTGAAGTGGTGCACCAGTTCGTCCACCTGTTCCTCATCACTGCCTGCCAGACCACGGGCCAAGTCGGTCAGGGGATCTTCCAGGTAACCATCGTCATTGAGCGACTCGATCAGAAAGCGCAATGCGGCGCGGTCTTCAGGACTCAAGCGCAGGGCCAGCGCCTGCGTGTGCAGATAGCTTTGCAGCGACTCCTGTCCCCGCGCCAGCTCACCGGCATCGGCGTCCTCGTTGTCACCCAGGTTGTTGCCGCTGGGTTTGGCGTCGCCACCCCACTCGCTGTCGTCGGCCGAGAGTTCAACGGTGCCATCGCCATCCCAGCTCTGCCCATCGTCAGCCGAGAGCGGTGTTGCGTCGGCATCGTTGTCGACAGCCGTACTGGCGGATGTGGCGAAATCATTGCCGCCACCGGCAGCGAATTCACCTTCCAGCACATCACGTGCAACCGGCGTGTCAGCCTGCCCCAGACCAAATTCCTCACGCGGCGCCTCGTCCGCGTTCAACTCCAGGAACGGGTTTTCGTCCAGCATCTGGCCCACTTCCTGGCTCAGCTCAAGCGTGGAGAGCTGCAACAACCGGATCGACTGCTGCAATTGCGGCGTCAATGCCAGGTGTTGTGACACCCGAAGCGAAAGACCTTGTTTCATATCAGGCCGCCGCGCCGGGCCGCCCCAAGCAAGGCCGCGCCCCCCCGGGGGGCAGCGCAGTACACGTAGTGACAAGCGTGGGGGTCACGTGCTTACATTTTGAAGTGTTCACCGAGGTACACGCGACGCACCTCGGCGTCGTTGACGATCTCGGCGGGCGTACCCTGCGCCAGCACGCTGCCATCGCTGATGATGTAGGCGTGGTCACAAATGCCCAGGGTCTCGCGCACGTTGTGGTCGGTGATCAGCACGCCAATGCCGCGCCCTTTGAGAAAGCTGATGATGCGCTGGATCTCGATCACGGCAATCGGGTCGATGCCGGCAAAGGGCTCATCGAGCAGGATAAAGCGCGGCTGTGTCGCCAGCGCGCGCGCAATCTCGACGCGCCGGCGCTCGCCGCCTGACAGCGCCAGCGCCGGCGTCTGGCGCAAATGCTCTACGCGCAACTCTTGCAACAGGCCGGTCAGGCGCTTCTCGATCTCGTCACGCGCAAGCGGCTTGCCGCGCTCATCGTGCTGCAACTCCAGCACGGCGCGCACATTGTCTTCAACATTGAGCTTGCGAAAAATCGAGGCTTCCTGCGGCAAATAGCTCAAGCCCAGGCGCGCGCGCCGGTGCATCGGCATGTGGGCGACCGACTGACCATCGATCGTGATGTCGCCGGCGCTGGCGTGCACCAGGCCGACGATCATGTAAAACGATGTGGTCTTGCCGGCGCCATTGGGGCCAAGCAGACCGACCACCTCGCCCTTGCAGACCGCAAGCGACACGTCCTTGACGGCCTTGCGACTGCCATAGAACTTTTGCAGGTGATGGACTTCGAGGCGGCTCTCGCAACGAGTGCCATCGGTCCTGGAGACGGCTTCAGCAACCGGCTCTGGCAATGTCACTTCTTCTCCCCGCCCAGCGTGCTGGAAGAACGCAAGGGCAGCGCAGCAGAGGCATTGGCGGCCGGTGCATCGGCCGCCGACTTGGGCGAGAGCATGGCGCGAACCCGGCCTGCCGGCGCGGCGGAACCGGGTTTGACCGGCGCGCCGTCGATGCTGAACACTTCGCTGCTGTTGTTGTAAAAAATCACGTTTCCGGTGAACTCGTCGCTCAAAGTCGCACCGCGGTAGCGCCGCAACTGGGCGTTGTTAAGAAACTTGACCGTGTCGGCCGCACCGTCGTATTCGATCGACTCACCCTCGCCTTCGATGAATTCGTCAAGCCCCTCGCGCTTTTGCCGGAAAAACGCAAGCTTGCCGGGCTCGGCGCTGATCAGTCCGAACTGGCGGCCCTGCGCGTCCTTTCGTACATCGATCCGCTCACCCCGAATGATGATCGTGCCCTTGGTCAACAACACGCGTCCGCTGAACAGGCTGGTCTGCTTCTGTTCGTCGTAGCGCATGGCGTCTGCTTCCACATTCATGGGCTTGTCGCGGTCGGCCTTTTCGGCGCGCGCAACACCGCCGGCCAGGGCCAGGGCGGTGATCAGCAACAGGGAAAATGTGGGTAATTTCATAAAGGCACGAATCTTGCAAAGACGTCTTGCCTTTTGATTGTAGCGAGCGCCGTCGGCGCCCCTCGCGGTTCACGAGGGCCGGCCGTCAAACGAGCGACAGCCGCCAGCGCTTATTTGCCGCTGCGAACCCGGGCAATCAGAAAATCGGCTACCTGCAAGGCCCGCTCAGCGCCGCCTTCGGCCCAAAAACGTCCCGCGACGCCCACAGTCGGAACGCCCTCAATGCGGTAAGCATTCTGCAACTGCGTGGCCCGCGTCACTTTGGTGGCGACCGTGAACGAGTTGTACTGCGCCAGGAACTTGGTCTTGTCCACGCCCTGCTTGGCAACCCAATCGGCAATGCTGTCACCCCGGCTCAGGTCCAGCCTTTCCACATGAATGGCGGCAAAGACCTTGGCATGCAATTGTTCAACCAGGTCCATCGCCTCCAGCGCATAGAAAAGGCGTTGCTGCGGTACGGCCGCGTCGCTGAAGGCAACCGGCACCCGCCGCACGGCCACGTCCTTGGGCGCGCGTTTGCGCCAGGCTTCAAAGCTCGGCTCAAAGTGATTGCAGTGCGGGCAGAAGTAGCCAAAGAACTCCACCACCTCAATCTTGCCGGCGGGGGCCTCGACCGCAGCGGGCTTGTCCAACACCCGGTAATCGGTCCCCGCTTGCGGAGTCGCTCCCTGCGCCAGTGCGCCGGAATTCAGCAGGACTGTGCCGGTCAGCGCAGCACCCAGGGTCAGGGAAAAATCACGACGTTTCATTGACAAACACTCCATTTAAAGCCAAACGACCATGGCCGCAGTAAAAAGTTTAGACCAATTGACAGTAATGCGCTAACGCGCAACCCGCACCAACGCGGTTTCGACACCGGTTGCATCGAGTTTTTCCTTGGTTTTGTCCGCATCTTCCTTTTTCTCAAAAGGACCGACGCGCACCCGAAAGACGGCGCGACCCGCCTGCTCACGCTCGGACACCTTGGCTTCGACCCCGCTGAGCGAGAGCCTGGCACGCTGGCTCTCGGCGTCCTCCGCCGTGCGGAAAGCGCCAACCTGAACAAAATAAATGAAAGGTTCGGCAGCGACTGCGCCGGCGCGTGACTTGGCCAGATCGCCCAGCGGATCGGCCGTGACGGCGGGCTTGAGTTCGACCTTTGGCGCTGGCGCCGGGGCTGCGCTGGCCGCCAACTCAGCAGCCGAAGCCGCCGCCGATGCGGGCAGCGCCGGCTTGGCCGGGTTTTTGCCGTACAGGGGGGCGTTGGGATCCCAGTCCTTGTTCTTCTTGCTCTCGGCGGCGTCCTGCTCGGGCGTGCGGCTCTGGCTCTTGCTGACAAAGGGAATCGGTACCTTGGTCACGTAAACAGCCACTGCCAGCGCCGCTGCCAGACCGACGACCAGGCCCAGGATAAAGCCCAGGACGGTTCCCCCACGTTGCTGCCTATTTTTTTGCATCTCGATCTCGCTTTACATTTTCTGCGGGGCACTGACGCCCAGCACGGCCAGGCCATTGTGCAACACCTGGGCCGTGGCGGCGACCAGGGCCAGCCGGGCCTGTTTGACAACGGGGTCTTCCACCAGAATGCGCTCGGCATCGTAGTAGCTGTGGTAACAGGCCGCCAGTTCACGCAGGTAAAAGGTCACATCGTGCGGCGCAAAATCGGCCGCCGCGGCGCTCAGCATCTCGGGGTATTTGGCCAGCAGCAGCATCAGGGCCTGCGCCGGCGCACTCTCCAGAGGGCTCAAATCAACCTGGCCCAGGCTGGCGACATCGCCTCGGTCCTTCTCGCGCCAGGCCGCCAGCACCGAGCAGATGCGGGCATGGGCATATTGCACGTAGTAAACCGGGTTGTCGTTGTTCTTCGCTACCGCCAGATCGACGTCGAAGGTGTACTCGGTGTCGGGTTTGCGGCTGAGCAGGAAGAAGCGCACCGCGTCCTTCGAGGTCCACTCGATCAGGTCACGCAGCGTCACATAACTGCCAGCGCGCTTGGAAATCTTGACTTCGACGCCACCGCGCACGACACGCACCATGGTGTGCAGCACATAGTCGGGGTAACCCAGCGGAATGCCAACCTTGGCCGCTTGCAGCCCGGCGCGCACACGGGCGATGGTGCCATGGTGATCGGTACCCTGGACGTTGACCACCTTCTCAAAACCGCGCTCCCATTTGCTGATGTGGTAGGCCACATCGGGCACAAAGTAGGTGTAGCTGCCGTCGCCCTTGCGCATGACGCGGTCCTTGTCGTCGCCGTACTCGGTTGACTTGAGCCAGAGCGCGCCGTCCTGCACGTAGGTCTTGCCAGCGTCATGCAGTTTCTTCACCACGTCATCGACCTTGCCGCTGGTGTACAGACTACTTTCCAGAAAGTAGTGATCGAACTTGACAGCAAAGGCCTTCAGATCCAAATCCTGCTCGTGGCGCAGATAGGCCACAGCAAACTGGCGGATGTCGTCGAGCGCCTCGACGTCGCCCGACGCGGTGAACACGCGGTCGTCCGAGGAAACCGTCTTCTTCTCCAGGAAATCAGCCGCAATGTCGGCGATGTAGTCGCCGTTGTAGGCCGCAGCGTTCTCGCCACTGGGCCACTGCGGGTCGCCCGGCTTGAAGCCTTTGGCACGCAGTTGCGTGCTATTGGCCAGGGTTGCAATCTGGGCGCCGGCGTCGTTGTAATAGAACTCGCGGTGCACGTCCCAGCCCTGCGTCTGGTACAGGTTGCAGATGGCGTCCCCCAGCGCAGCCTGGCGCCCATGACCGACATGCAACGGGCCGGTCGGATTGGCCGAGACAAACTCGACCATCATGCGGTGGCCGTTGCACACCTGGTTGCCAAAGGCCGCGCCCTGCGCCAGCACCTCGCGCACGATCTGCTGCTTGGCCTCGGCTTTGAGTTTGATGTTGATGAAACCGGGGCCGGCAATGTCAACGGCATCGACCCAGCGCTGAAACGGCGCGGTCTCCAGCAGCGCAAGGCGCAGCGTCTCGGCCAACTGGCGCGGGTTCTGTTTGAGCGGTTTGGCCAGTTGCATGGCGGCGGTGGTGGCCAGATCACCATGGGCGGCGACCTTGGGCGACTCGAAGACGGCGCGCTCAGCGGCGCCCGGCGACATCTGTTCCAGGGTTTGCGCCAGGGCGTCAAGCAATTCAATTTTTACGGAGAGCATGGGCCGATTTTACGGGCCCGCCAAAAAAATCTGCCGGCTTTGGTCGAACCGGGTTTTCTTTTGGCATGATGCGGCCATGACGCTGCGCACCAACCTGACTCCTTCCATCTCCTGCGTGATTCCGGCCTTCAACGAGGCGCGCAATCTGGCCATGGTGGTACCCCATATCCTGGCCACGCTCGCATCCTTGAGCCGAGAGGTCGAACTGATCGTCGTCGATGACGGCAGCCGCGACGACACGACCCAGGTGATGCAAGCCCTGTGCGCCGCACACCGGGAACTGGTCTACCTCAAGCTTTCGCGCAACTTCGGCAAGGAACCGGCGCTCACCGCCGGCATCGACGCAGCGCACGGCGAAGTCGTGCTGCTGATGGACGCCGACGGCCAACATCCGGTTGAGCTCTTGCCCCCCATGCTGGAGAAATGGCAACAGGGCGCCGACGTCGTGTATGCGGTGCGCAAGACGCGCGACGATCAGTCCAGCCTGCAGGTGAGCCTGACCGGTCTGTTCTACAAACTGGTGAACTTCGGCAACCGGGTCCAGATTCCGGCCAACGCCGGCGACTTCCGTCTGATGGACCGCAAGGTGGTGGAGGCTCTCAAAAGCCTGCCCGAGCGCAACCGTTTCATGAAGGGGCTGTACGCCTGGGTTGGCTTCAACAGCACGGCGATCGACTACCAGCCGCTGCCACGCGCTGATGGCAAGAGCAATTTCGGCTTGCGCGGCTCGATCTCACTGGCGCTGACCGGCATCCTCGCGTTCTCGATTGCACCGTTGCGCGCATTGACCCTGGTCGGACTCGTGCTCTCGGCCATCGCGCTGGGCTACGGCGCTTGGGTTGTCGGCGAGTATTTCTTCACCGGCATCGCCGTACCGGGCTACGCCACCATCGTCGTCGGCATGATGTTCTTCAGTGGCATCCAGTTGCTTTCGATTGGGGTGCTGGCCGAATATGTGGGCCGCATCTACGAGGAAGTCAAGCAGCGTCCGGCTTACCTCATCAGCCTGCGCCAGGGTCAGGGGCTGCCAAGCGCGGGCGCGTCCGCACAGCAAGCGCAGCGCCAAGACGAGCAGGAAGCCTCACTCCTTTGAGCGCATCGACTTTCTGGTTTCTGGCAGTCGGTGGCGCGGCGGCGCTGACGCACCTGCTGGTATTCGCACTGACACAGCACCAGATGTGGCCGGAACTGGCCAATGCGCTGGGCTTTTGCATTGCCTTCTTCGTCAGCTTTGCGGGACACCGACTGCTCAGCTTCAAGGATGCGAGCACCAGTGTTGCCACCAGCCTCGGGCGTTTTGCCGTCACGGCGCTGGCCGGTTTTGCCAGCAACGAACTGGTGTTTGTGTTGCTGCTGCGCGCGCTGCACTGGCCGGCGCTGGCCGCCCTGGCGCTAGCGCTGATCTTTGCAGCCGGGCACACCTTTGTGCTCAGCCGCTTCTGGGCGTTCCGGCGCTGAAGCACCCGCCGACTGGTACAGCGTCCAGCCGGCACCCTGAAAATAGCTTTTCCAGCCGATCAAGCCATCCGTGCTCTTGCTGCCAATGCGCGCCACAAGCCAGTTACCGGTCTGCGTACCGGCGCTGGTCAATTCAGTCGGCAGGCGCAACACCTTGGCCGCCTGCGCATCAAAATCCGCCCCTTCAAACAACTCGCGCTGCCAGCCGTCGCCAGACTCCTGGCGCAAAGCGGGCCAATCCTCCAGCACCACCATCGGCTTGCGCGCTTGCGCGTAGAACGGCAGATCGTAAGGGTAGGCATCCGTCACATAGACGGTATCGCCGCTGCGCTGCGCGCAGGCCAGCACCCGGGCGACGTCCTGCGTGCGGCTATCAAGCGTGATAGGCCCGACC
>Ga0194060_10002304_pt1 | contig 13638 bp, 10 predicted proteins | sample SepL225m_MetaG_FD_163427 | JGI IMG/M metagenome (GOLD analysis project Ga0194060, IMG submission 163427) | Anoxic zone freshwater microbial communities from boreal shield lake in IISD Experimental Lakes Area, Ontario, Canada - Sep2016-L222-5m | ecosystem: Environmental > Aquatic > Freshwater >... | reverse complement strand
GCGGTAATGGTCAAGGTCGTACCCGACACACCGGTTGTCGCGACGCTTACATTGCTGCTGCTTGCAGAATAGGGTGCGCTGCCGCCACTGATGGTAAAGGTCGGCGCCGCAGCCAACGCAATTGTCAGCGTGCTCGGGACGGTGCTGAATAGCGCATTGGCCGACCCAACGGTGACCGGGATCGACACCGTGGCACCAGCGGCGTCATGCACACTAACCGTCGCGGCCCCCCCGGCGACTCCCGTGATCGTCAATCCGCTACCAACAACACTGGCGGTAGCCACGCTCGCGTTGCTGCTACTGGCGGTGTAGCCTGGCGTACCGCCGCCGATCGTGTAAAGGCCGGTCCCGGTTGTGCCAATGGTCACACCGAGAATCGGTGCCGTGGTGTAAAGCGCTGAGCCGCCGGCGCCCACAACTGTCACTGTCACGGTCACCGACTTGCCGGCAGCATCAAAGACCACAACCTGAGCCGACCCGGTCGTGGCACCCGCGATATTCAAACTATTGCTCCCCACCAAGGTTGCAGTTGAAACAATGGTATTGCTGCTGACAACGGCATAGGGCGCCGTGCCGCCGCTGATGGCGTAGGGCAGAGCTGTTCCGGTTGCAATGGTAAGGGCGCTAGGTGCGGTCGTTTGCAGTGCCGGGGTAGCGTCCACGCTAACAGTAGCCAGGGTGCTGACTGACGCTCCAGTCGCATCAAACACTGAAATCTGCGCGCTGCCTGCCGCAACACCGGTAATGGTCAAGGTCGTCCCGCTGACCGCGACCGTCGCAACTCGGGCATTGCTTGTGCTCACGATGTACGGCGCCGTACCACCGCCGACAACATAAGTCGGCGTGGCCGCCGGTGCCAATGTTACGGCGCTGGGCGCTGTCATGTACAAACTCGATAGGCTACCGGAGCCAATGGTTACATTGACCTTGACTGAGTTGCCGGTCAAATCGAAAACGCTGACCTGGGCCGTGCCTGCAGCAACGCCAGCGATGGTCAAGCTGGTTCCACTTACGGTTGCGGTCGCGATGCCGGTGTTGCTGCTGCTGGCGACGTACGCCCCGGAGCCGCCGCCAACAAGGTAACTTATTGAACCACTTGTCGCGATGACGACAGAGCTTGGGGCCGTGACGAACAGCGCTGTCGTTGCGGAACTCGAACCGATAGAGACAGTGGTGCTGAGCGACCTGCCCACAGCGTCAACGATGTTGATGAGGGCGGTTCCCCCGCCAACGCCGGTGATAGAGAAACTCGTGCCACTGACGGCTGCCGTGGCCACACCGATATTGCTGCTGCTGACCGCGTAGGGCGCGGTGCCGCCACCAATGATGTAACTAGGCGCAGCGCCAATGGCCACAACAACAGACGCCGGCGCGGAGGTGAACAAGGCAACTGCATTCACAGAACCGCCGCCCGTTACTTGAGAACCGATGGGCGTTCCGGCCGAACCACCACCACCACCACAGGCTGCAAGGGCAATCGTGGAAATGAATACCACCAGCAACCTGATCAATTTGGGTTGAAAACTGATCGCATTAATGAACTTCATTTTGTACCCTTGGGAAATTGTTCTCAATTTTCATATCACACACGCAGATAACCAACTTTTCAGACCCATCATGCGCAGTGAAAATGCAACAGTCCGGACATTCTACCGGGAAGCGGCCTTTCACGTAGACCACCAACCGAATGCCACCAGACGCCCTTCAATCGCATACAAATAATCCATAAACCCGTATAAAACAACAAAAGTATGCTATCAACAATATAGCGCAACAAATCCGATAAATCACCAATTTCTAGCCTCGCTGCGTGCCTCTGGCACTTCAGAGCAAAGCCACGCAAAACATAGCTACTTCAGCATTTCCCGCGGCTGCTCCGACGCAAACAAACCTGCCAGTTCCAGTTGCACAACAATCATGTTGACCAGCGTCGCGACCGAAGGACGACCGGTCTCCATCACAAAGTGTGCAGTCTCGCGGTACAGCGGGTCTCGCACAACATACAAATCACGCAAGCGACTCAAGGGGTCGGCCACTTGCAACAAAGGCCGGTTGACGTCGTGACGCAAGCGCCGAAACAGTTCATCCGGCGACGAATTCAGGTAAACGACCTGAGTGCGGCCACGCAGATGCTCGCGGTTGGCCGGTCGCAGTACCGCGCCGCCACCTGTGGACACGACAGCTGGCGGGCTTTGCGTCAACTCGTCAATCACCGATTCTTCGACATCACGGAACCGGGCTTCACCCTCACACTCAAAATACTCTCGGATCGAACAGCCGAGCCGACGTTCGATCACCTGATCAGAATCAAAGAAGGGCAGCTGCAAGCGCCGGGAGAGTTGGCGTCCAACGGTGGATTTCCCGGAGCCTGGCAGGCCGATCAAACTAAGTATCAATTTCAAAACACAGCATGCAACAAACCAACACGGCCCACCGGCTTCAACGGGCGCCGGTCTTTTCCGTGATGATTCGCGGCGTTACAAACACCAGGAGTTCGGTCTTTTTGTCAGAGCGGCTCTTGGTCTGAAACAGGTTGCCCAGGACGGGGATGCCGCGCAGCCAGGGCACACCGGTTTCATTGGTCGATTCGGTCTGCTCAAAAATGCCGCCAATCACGACCGTTCCGCCGTTTTCAACCAACACCTGGGTGGTCACGTTTTTGCCGCTGATGACGGGCCCGGCAGCGGTGTCAACACCCTTGGTGTCCTTGCTGACATCAAGGTCCATGATGACCGCGCCTTCGGGCGTAATCTGCGGCGTCACCTCCAACCTGAGGTTGGCATCTTTAAAGGTCGTGGTGCAACTGCCGTTCTTGTCGCAAGTTTGATAGGGGATCTGGTCGCCCTGCTTGATCAGTGCTTTCTTGCCGTCGGCCGTAACCACGCGCGGACTCGACACCACACGACCCTTATCATCCGCTTCAAGCGCTGAGATTTCAAGATTGAGGAATCGGTTTGACAGGTTGTTAAAAATCGATATTGCAAAGGTGGCGGGATTCCCGGCAGCGCCAACCGGAGCGGTCGCCGGCAAATTGACAAAACTGCCACTGGTGTTAACAACACCGCCAGCGCCGCTGGAGGCCACGGCATCGCTGTAGCTGTTGCCCATGACAATGCGGTTGCTGGTGTTACCAATCTGGTAGCCCCCGTCACCCCCCTGCGCTGCGCGCATATCAGTGGCGCCGAACTTGACCCCCAGTGATTTCCCAAACGAGTCTCCGGCTTCGATGATGCGCACCTCGATCATCACTTGGCGCACGGCGACGTCAAGCTTTTGCAGGAGTTGCAGAACCTGCTCCAGTCGCGACGGCACATCGGTGACGAAGAGCTGATTGGTGCGTGGATCGGCCGTTGCGCTGCCACGCGGGCTGAGCGTTCGCCCAGCGCTTTTCTCGCCGCCACCCGCACCCGTCAACTGCTTGGCAATGTCCTCCGCCTTGGCGTAATTCATCTGGTACGACTGGGTGCGCACCGGCTCCAGATTCAGTACCGATACTTTGGATTCGAGTTCGAGCTTTTCCTTGGCCAGTATTTCATCCTTGGGGGCAATCCAGATCACGTTCTCGGTCTTGCGCATGCCCAGTCCTTTGGCCTGCAAAATGATGTCCAGCGCTTGGTCCCACGGCACGTCCTGCAGGCGCAGCGTGACACCGCCGGTGACCGAATCGGAAGTCACGATGTTGAAGTTCGTGAAGTCGGCAATCACCTGCAACAGCGACCGAACCTCAATGTTCTGGAAGTTGAGCGAGAGCTTCTGCCCGCTGTAACCCGGCCCCTGGGTCAGCTTGGACGGATCAATCTTCAGGGGTTTGACTTCGACCACAAACTGGTCGTCGCTTTGGTAGGCACTGTGGACCCACTGCCCTTTGGGCTCGATCACCATGCGCACGCGGTCACCGGTCTGGAAAGTTGTGATGGTTTGCACGGGGGTCGCAAAATCGATCACATCCAGACGCCGACGCATGCCCTCGGGCAAGGTCGATTTCATGAACTCAACGACCAGGGTCTGCCCCTGCTGGCGAATATCAACACCAACCTGGTTGTTGGGCAAGCCCACGACGATACGGCCTGCACCTTCATCACCACGGCGGAAGTCCACATCTTTGAGTGGCAGCGTGTCGCGGCTGCGGCTTTCGGCAAAAACCGGCGCCACCGTCGCCGTGGCTGTGGGTGGAGCCACCGCTTCAAGCACGATCAACAGTGACTTACCCTGCAACTGGGCCTTGTAGGGGGTTGGCTGCTTCAGGTTCACCACCACACGGGTCCGTTCACCCACCTGCACGACATTGATCGACCTTAAGTTGCCCTGATTGACCTCCACTGTGGTGCGCCCCATGGCGTTGGCGATGCCAGGAAAATCAAGCGCAATCCGCGCCGGTGACTGAATCGAAAACCCGGAAGGAAGCGCCGTCAGTGCTTGCGTGAAGTCGATCTTGACAACCTCAACGCCGCTCTGCAGAGAACCCGATACCGCTTCAATGGCGCTTTGCGCCTGCGCGACCAGTGCTGCCAGAGACAACACCGTGGCCACTGAAAACCGTTGCCACATTCGGCTCGCCAACGTCTCGTTCTGATTGTTCATTTCGACCTCTCTTGCAGCTGCAAAGTAGCAGTGCGTTCAATCCATTCGCCTGTAGCGTCCTGCACAATTTCACGCAGCGTGACCTCGGTCTCCGTGATTTTGCCGACGCGTCCGTAATTTTGACCAAGGTAGTTGCCAGGCCGAACCTGGTACAGCAGGGTCTCGACCTTGACCAACGCAACGGGTTGTCCGGTCTTGGACAAGGTGCCAACCAGCGCCATCACATCCAGCGGGAACGACTCCAGCGGCTCCTTGCGGCGCGCCAACTCAGGCGCAATCAAAGCACCGTTGGAAGCCGCCTGCGACGAGTCCCGCTTCAAAGCCTGCGCCAATTTTTGATTGCTGAAGGGATCAATGGCGCTGACCTGACTATAGGTTTCCGGCCGGAACAATTTAGGCTCGGCGATGGCTGCAACCCGGGGCCGGGTCTGGGTTTGCTGCTCCGTCATCCACTGCCGCAATTCACTCTCACTGGAGGCGCCACAAGCGGCAAGCACCAGCACTATGGCAAGCAGCATCAGCGTGCGCAGTGGCGTCATTTCTTGGCCCCTTTGGGCGCTATCGCCTTGCGTTGCGCAGTAACCTCATCGGCATCCAGATAGCGAAAGGTCTTGGCCGTAGCATCCATAGTCAAAGTGCCGTCCTTGGCCGGCACAACGGTCAAATTATTCAGCGTCACGATGCGAGATAGGTTGGCAATGTCCGAGGCAAAAGCACCCAGATCGTGATAGCGCCCGGTGACCCGCACAGCAATGGGCAATTCAGCGTAATAGTCCCTGACGGCCACTTGCCCAGGCCGAAACAGATCAAACTGCAGGCTACGTCCCAGTCCGGCCTGATTGATGTCGGAGAGCAGCGCATCCATCTCGGCCTTGCTCGGCAATTGCTTTTCCAACTGCGTCACATACTGCTGCACCTGCTCACGCTGCTTCTTGAGTGCTTCCAGGTTGATCGCCTTGGCCAACTTGGTCGTGAACTCCGTGCGCAATGTTAGCTCCTTGGCCTGCTCGACTTGGAGTTCACCCTCTGATGAGTTGAGCCATGAGAACCACAGCGCAATGACCAGCAACACCGTGACGCCTACGAACACGCCAAAACGCGGAAGCAAAGGCCAGTTGCTGGGGTTTTGAGGGTCGAGATTGCGAAACTGGGCCAGCAATTTCTCCCGCAGCGCGGGCAGGTCGAGATTCGATAAAAACTTGTTTTCCATGATGCCGGCTGTTATGGCTTGACAGGAGACGAAGCTGCACCCAACGGCGCGGCGGCACTGCCGGCAGCCCGCGCCTTTTCAGCCTCGCTGGCACGCGTCAAATGGACACGGATGGTGAAATTCGCAACCCGCCGCTGATCACGTGCTGCCAGCGCGACGGAGCCAGCCACGATCTCAACCAGTTCGGGCTTGGAAAACCAGGGTGTGTTATTTCCAAGGTTACGCAAAAACTCGGATACCCGCTCGTTCGATTGCGCAACGCCTTGCAAAGTCACGCTCTGATTGTCCTGCCGCATGCTGGCAATGTAGATGCCATCAGGCACCTGCCTGACCAACTCCGTCAGCAAGTGAACAGGTAAATTCCGGTCGGCCTGCAGGTCTTCGACCGCCTGTTGCCGTGCGCGCAGGGCGGCGATCTCGGTCTCAAGGCCGGCGATGTCCTTGATCTGCCCATCAAAACGTCTGATCTCTGTTTGCAGCACCTCGTTTTTCGATTGCTGCCTGACTATCTGACTCTGATACCAAAGAAAAACGATGCCGGCTAGCAGTCCCCCGACAAGGGCGGAGATACCCAGACCAACGTTGAACAGATCCCGGCGTCGCTTGCGTGCCGCCTCTCGGTGCGGGAGCAGGTTGATAAGGATCACTGCATGAACCTCCGCAACGCCAGGCCGCAAGCAGTGAGATAGGACGGCGCCTCGCGCGTCATCTTGTTCAACCGAACGCCATCACCGATTTCCATGTCCTCGAACGGATTGACCAGACTGCAGGGAAAAGTGGTTTGCCGCGTGACAGCAGCCGTCAATCCGGGCAAGGCCGCCGACCCGCCTGCCAGCATGACGCAATCAACCTTGTTGTGTGGCGTGCTGGTAAAGAAAAACTGCAAGGCGCGACCAATTTCATGCACCATGCTTTCAACAAAGGGTTTCAACACGCTGGTGTCGTAATCATCGGGTAGATCGCCGCTTCGCTTTTTGCTTTCCGCCTCCTCCAGAGAGAACCCATACTGGCGCACAATTAACTGCGTCAACTGGGCCCCACCAAAGGCCTGATCTCGGTCGTACAGCACCTCATCATTGCGAATCACCTGCATGCTGGTGGTTAGCGCACCCACCTCGAATAGCGCCACAATGCTTCCAACACCCTTGTTCGGAAGAAGTTCAATCAAACGCCCAGTCGCCAAGCGCGACGCATACGACTCCACATCCACAACGACCGGCTTTAAGCCTGCGGCCTCCGCCAAGCCCTGAATATCCTGCACCTTTTCCTTGCGCGACGCCGCTATAAGGACTTCGATGTCGCCGGCAGAAGCCGCACTTGGCCCGATAACGCAGAAATCCAGACTCACTTCATCCAGGGGAAACGGGATGTACTGATTGGCTTCGGTCTCGACCTGTAGTTCCAACTCTGCATCGAGCATGCCACCAGGCAAAACAATTCTTTTCGTGATGACTGCCGAAGGCGGCAACGCCATCGCCACGTTCTTGGTCTTGGTGCCGCTCTTCCTGACCAGACGGCGAACAGCCTCGGCAACCTCATCAAACTTTTCGATGTTACCGTCGCTGATCCAGCCTCTCTCCAGCGGCTCAATTGCACAGCGTTCAAGCACCAACTGGCCCGCCTTGTTTTGCCCCAACTCGACTAGCTTGACGCTTGAAGAACTGATGTCCAAACCCAGCATGGGCGGAGATTGACGGTTAAACAACGACCCCAAAGAGATCAAAACTAGCCCCTGAATAAACCAATCGGTGATCGGCGAAACTTAAGAATTCACTTCAATGCTAGCAGCAAGCGCCTTGTCACACCTAGCTTCTTCCCAATTTATCGGTTTTCGGGCGTTGCCAAAAGTTGACGCTTTGGGCTCGGATGTTACAGAGATTTTCCGCCCCTCACTCAACTCGACCCCAAGCCGCAACAATAACGGATACTAGCGCGCCCGCGCTGTCACCCCGATTTTTATAATGGTCACGCGTTTCCACGAGATTTTCTATGCCCTCCAAACCACCGTCAAGTAACACGAGTTCACTCCAAGACACACCGCTGCGCGGGCGCAGGATGAACTCGCTGCTACGCCTTGCAATGTGGGCCGGCGCTCTCGCGCTGGGCGGATTGCTCTCGATCCTGATCATCGTTGCTATTGCGATGGCGGTTGCATTCCCGAACCTGCCCGACATTTCCGACCTGTCTGAGTACCGCCCCAAACTGCCGTTGCGGGTGTTTTCTGTGGAAGGCGATTTGATCGGCGAGTTTGGCGAAGAGCGCCGGCACCTGACGCCCATCAAGGAAATCCCCAAGATCATGACGGACGCCGTGCTGGCAATAGAGGATTCCCGCTTCTACGAGCACGGCGGCGTCGACTACAAGGGCGTTCTGCGCGCCGCTTTGGCCAACCTCGGACGTTTCAAGAGCCAGGGCGCCTCGACCATCACCATGCAAGTGGCACGCAATGTCTACCTGTCGTCAGAAAAAACCTACACCCGCAAGATTTATGAGCTGCTACTGACCTTCAAACTTGAGCATCTTTTGACCAAGGACCAGATTCTCGAGATCTACATGAACCAGATCTTTCTGGGCAATCGGGCCTACGGTTTTGCTGCGGCATCCGAGGCCTATTTTGACAAGCCCTTGCAGGACATCACGATCGCTGAAGCCGCCATGCTGGCTGGTTTGCCCAAAGCACCGTCCGCCTACAACCCGATTAGCAACCCGAAGAGGGCCCGTTCCCGCCAGTTGCACATCATCGAACGCATGCTGGAAAACGGTTTCATCACGGCGGCACAAGCAGCAACTGCGAAGGAACAAAAACTGAAGGTCAGAAGCAGCTCCGACACCACCAAAGTGCATGCAGAGTACGTGGCTGAAACCGTGCGCCAGCTGATGTTTGCCCAATATGGCGAAGAGACCTACACCCGTGGATTGAATGTTTACACAACACTGCGCACCGCCGACCAGGACGCTGCCTACCGGTCGCTGCGCCGCGGCATTATGGACTACGAACGTCGCCAAGTTTACCGTGGCCCGGAAAAATTCGTCCCCCTGCCCGACGATCCGCAGGAACTTGAGGATGCCATCGACGATGCCCTCGATGACCACCCGGACAATGGCGACGTCATGTCAGCCATGGTGCTCGAAGCCGATGCCCGACACATCAAGGCGGTACGCCAAAACGGGGAAGCCGTTGAAATCAGCGGCGAAGGCCTGAAGCCGGCACAGTCGGGCTTGTCCGACAAGGCGGGGCCAAATATCAAGATCCGGCGTGGCGCCATCATCCGGGTCAGCAAGACACCCAAGAACACATGGGAAATTACCCAACTCCCCGAAGTTGAGGGCGCTTTTGTCGCAATCGATCCGCGCGACGGCTCTATCAAAGCGCTGGTAGGGGGCTTTGATTACGAGAAGAACAAGTTCAACCATGTGACGCAGGCCTGGCGTCAACCGGGATCGAGCTTCAAGCCCTTCATTTATTCTGCAGCCTTGGAAAAGGGATTTACCCCGGCCACCGTCATCAATGATTCGCCGCTCTTTTTTGATGCCGGGGTGACCGGTGGTCAGCCCTGGGAGCCGAAGAACTACGATGGCAAATTTGAAGGGCCGATGACCTTGCGCCAGGGGCTGGCCAAGTCCAAGAACATGATCTCGATCCGCATCCTGCAGGCCGTCGGTGCGCAAAATGCGCAGGAGTGGATCAAGCGCTTCGGCTTCGATGAAGAGAAGCACCCTCCCTATCTGACCATGGCGCTGGGCGCCGGATCGGTCACACCGATGCAGATGGTTTCGGCCTACTCGGTTTTCGCCAATGGCGGCTACCGCATCAACCCCTGGCTGATCAGCAAGGTCACTGAGCAAAAAGGCAAATTGCTGGTCGAAACCAAGCCGCCGGTACTGGACGAATCCCTGCGCGCCATCGATGCACGCAACGCGTTCATGATGGAGAGTCTGCTGCAGACCGTCACCCGCTCCGGCACGGCGGCCTCAGCCCAAGCCACCTTGAAGCGCCCTGACCTGTACGGCAAGACCGGCACCACCAACGACTCCATGGACGCTTGGTTTGCCGGTTTTCAGCCGACCCTGACTGCAGTCACCTGGATCGGCTACGACACGCCGCACAAGCTCGGTGACCGCGAAACCGGCGGCGGCCTGAGCTTGCCGGTATGGATCCGGTTCATGGAACATGCACTGAAAAACGTCCCCGTCATGGAACCCGACGCGCCAGAAGGCGTGATCTACTCGGGTGGCGAGTGGTATTACGACGAATTCGTCAAGAACGCCGGCATCAGCAGTCTGGGACTCAACGACAAGGGCGGCATCACCTCAGGTGTTCTGGCCTTACCCCCGGCCGAGGAGAAAAAGAGAATTCTCGATCTGTTCAGAAACTGAGCACACAGTTGGCCTGCTCGCTGGCAAGGCGCGACAAACAGTCAAAAAACTCGCCCTGCCCTTTCGTGTCCTGCCACAAAGCGCCGTCGAATTTGTAGTGATAGCCGCCTGCCTTGGCGGCCAGCCATACCTCATGCAAAGGCTTTTGCAGATTGATGACAATCTGGCTGTGATTTGAAAAGACCAGCGTCACCATGGCGCCCACACGTTGACTGTCAACATCCGTGACATCCTCGTCGTTGATGCGATCGCAGCTTGCCTCCACCCGGTGCAGTAGGCGTTCAGCGTGGTCCAGAAATTCCGTGTCAGTCATTACAATTTCACCATGTTGCGTTTTCATCAAATTCTAGTCAGTGCGATTGTCCTTGCCGGCAGTGTGGCGGGCCTATGCGCCTGCGGGCAGCAAGGCTCTTTGTACCTGCCCGCTGAACCAGCCGCCGCCAAACGGCCTGCCACGCAGACACAAGCAGCTGATCCCGCCACCAAACCATCGGCCCCTGCCACCCAAACCGCCCCGCAATGAACGCTACCCCTCTTCCCGGCCACCCCTTTCTTGCCTACCGGGGCAACGAGCTTTTTCTGGAAGATATCCGCTTGCACGACCTGGCCAAGCAGCACGGCACGCCACTTTTTGTCTACTCCAAGGGCGCCATGCTGGCGGCGTTACAGGCGTATCAACGTGGATTTTCGGGCCGGAAAGTTCAAATTTGCTACGCCGTCAAAGCCAATTCAAGCTTGAGCGTGATACAGGTCTTTGCCCAGGCCGGTTGTGGCTTTGACATTGTCTCCGGGGGTGAGATAGAGCGCGTGCTGGCCGCGGGTGGGCAGGCGGACCGGATCATCTTTTCGGGTGTCGGCAAGACCCGCGGCGAAATGCGCCGCGCGCTGGACGTCGGCATTGGCTGCTTCAATGTCGAGAGCGAGGACGAACTCGACGTCTTGAATGAAGTGGCTTCGGCCATGGGCTTGCGCGCGCCGGTGAGCATTCGCGTCAACCCCAACGTTGACCCCAAGACGCACCCCTACATTTCGACTGGCCTCAAGAGCAGCAAGTTTGGCATTCCGCATGAACGGGTACTGCCCACGTACCAGCGCGCTGTCACGCTCAAGAGTCTGCGTGTGATCGGCATTGATTGCCACATCGGTTCGCAGATCACGCAGGAAGAGCCGTATCGGGAAACGGTGGAGCGCATGCTGGACCTGGTGGAAGTGATCGAAGGCGCTGGCATCCCGCTTCAGCACATCGATTTTGGAGGCGGCCTGGGCATTACCTACCAAGCAGAGACCCCGCCCGACGCCGAACAGCTCTGGAAGAAATTGTTGGCACGACTGGACGCCCGTGGCTTTGGCCAGCGCCAGTTCATGATTGAGCCCGGCCGCTCGCTGGTTGGCAATGCGGGCGTCTGCCTGGCCGAGGTGCTGTACCTCAAACCAGGCGCACAAAAAAACTTCTGTGTCATCGACGCCGCCATGAACGATCTGCCACGCCCTGCCATGTACCAGGCCTACCATCAGATCGTACCGCTACAGGCACGTGACAGTGCGCCCTCGACCTGGGATGTGGTTGGCCCGGTTTGCGAAAGCGGCGACTGGATTGGCCACGATCGGGCGCTGGCCGTGCAGAGCGGCGACTTGCTGGCAGTTCTGTCGGCAGGCGCTTTTTGCATGAGTATGGCCAGCACCTACAACGCGCGCGGACGTGCGGCCGAAATTCTGGTGGATGGGAAGGCAGCCCACCTGATTCGCCAGCGCGAGACCATCGCCGATCAGATGCGCCAGGAAAAACTGCTCTGAATTTCAACGCGGCCTGCGCTGAGGGCGTGACGGCAGTCTAACGGCTACTTTGCTTCAAAAAGCGAACGATGCGCCAGCCCAGCAGCAGGGCCAGAACTGCGGCGTAGACCAGCACTTCGGCAAAGTTGTTCTTGGCCGCGCGCATCCAGAAGAAATGCAGTAAGCCCAGACCGGCAACAAGGTACACCGATCGGTGCAGGCGCTGCCAACGCTTGCCACCGAGCAGGCGGACAGCGCGATTGAAAGACGTTAGCGCCAACGCCGTAAGCACCACAAAGGCCGAAAAACCAACCAGAATGAACGGACGTTTCGCAATGTCCCTGCCTATATCTCCCAACTCGAAACCCATGTCGAAACCGCTGTAACTCAGCAAATGCAGCAGGACGTAAAAGTAGACGAACAGTCCCAGCATACGGCGCAGCCGCGCCAGCGCCGGGCTTGCTGTGATGACGCGCAACGGCGTCACGGCCAGCACCAGACACAGAGCGCGCAAGGTCCAGTCGCCACTGGCACGGATCAGGGCCTCGGCCGGATTGGCACCCAACTGATCGCTCAGCGTTTTGTACAGCAACCAAAAGAACGGAAGCAGCATCAGGCCAAACAGGAGCGGTTTGACTGCTCTGTGCAGCAGGAGTGCGCGCACCCGTGCCAGCATCAAATGAACTTCCGCAGGTCCATACCGGCGTACAACTGTCCGACCTGGGCCTCGTAACCGTTGAACAGCAGTGTCTTGCGCTTCTTCGCAAACAGGCCATCCTCGCCAATACGTCGCTCGCTGGCTTGACTCCAGCGCGGATGATCGACCGCCGGGTTGACGTTGGAATAAAACCCGTACTCATACGCGGCAGCCTTGTTCCAGGCGGTTGCCGGTTGCTTGTCGGTGAACCGGATCTTGACCAGACTCTTGCCGCTCTTGAATCCATACTTCCACGGCACCACCAGCCGCACCGGCGCGCCATTTTGCTTGGGCAGAACTTCACCGTACATGCCAAAGCTGAGCAGGGTCAGCGGGTGCATGGCCTCATCCAGGCGCAGACCTTCGACATAGGGCCAGTCCAGCACACGCGAACCGACAAAAGGCATGGTCTTCGGGTCGGCCTGAGTCACAAATTCAACATACTTCGCATTGCCCAGCGGCTCCACTTTTCGGATTAGTTCGCGCAGCGAATAGCCGACCCACGGTATCACCATCGACCAACCTTCGACGCAGCGCAGGCGGTAGATCCGCTCCTCCTGCGCGCTGAGCTTGAGCAGGTCTTCCAACGTATAGCGCGCCGGCTTTCTGACCAGGCCTTCAACCTCAACTGTCCAGGGGCTGGTCACAAGCGTATGTGCGTTTTGCGCCGGGTCTGCCTTGTCGGTACCGAACTCGTAAAAGTTGTTGTAGCTGGTCGCGTCCTTGTACTGTGTCGGCTTTTCCATCGTGACGGCGCCGGCCACACCCGACTTCATGCCTGGTAGCGGCGTCAACTTGCCCGGTCGTGGCAATTCACTCTGGGCCAAGGCCTGCCGCGTTGCCCATGAAGCCATGGCCAATCCGGCGACGCCGGTCGCCATCAGTTTTATCAAATCGCGTCGCCCCGCATAGACCGCCTGCGGTGTGATCTCGCTTGCAAGCGGGAGCGAGAAGTTGCTTCGGCTGGTTTTGATAAGCATGTCGCAGTCCTTGTCTGAGT
>Ga0194060_10002302_pt1 | contig 13641 bp, 10 predicted proteins | sample SepL225m_MetaG_FD_163427 | JGI IMG/M metagenome (GOLD analysis project Ga0194060, IMG submission 163427) | Anoxic zone freshwater microbial communities from boreal shield lake in IISD Experimental Lakes Area, Ontario, Canada - Sep2016-L222-5m | ecosystem: Environmental > Aquatic > Freshwater >... | reverse complement strand
GTGCTGAATCGGCCATATTATGAAGCATGTAATAACGTGCAATATTTAAATGTGCATCAACCGTTCCTTCTTTTTGTGTTAAGGTTGAATTTAGATATTTGAATGAGCTGGCTGCTGCTGTATCAATTTTATTTAACAATTCGCTCGATTTCATTTGTCCTAATAAAGCCACCGAAATATTATCACTTCCACTGGCAATTTTTTCGAGCGCACTGTAATAATCAAAAGCCTTGTCGTAGTTCTTTTTCATAAAATAAAGCACTGCACATTGTCTGGTGCTACGCTCTGTAAAATCATTGCGGTTGTATGCCGAAACAAACTCGTAGTTCACAAGTGACGAATCATAACTCTTGTTTTTAAAATCACATTCGGCTTTATAGTAGTTAGCTTTTAAAATAAAATAGCCACCAGAAAAACGTGCGATATAATTTCCAAAAGATTTTGATGCTTTGCTGCAATCGCCATTTTTGTATGAATTAAATGCCGACTCGTAAGAAATTGAATCTTGATAGGAAGGAGAGATCACAACGTTTGGCAACACTTTTATAAAATCGATATAAGCTTCACTCTCCCCTTTATTTACAAAAATATTTTTAATCACAACCAGCGCTTCTTTAGCTTCATCGGATGTGGAATAATTGGTAATTAATTTTTTAAATTCGGTTAATGCACTTTCATCATGGTTTGTGTTGTAGTAAGCCAAACCCTTATTTAGCATGGCTTTTCGAATGTATATGCAACGAGGATAATTCTCAATAATGTTTTGAAACCCCGAAATAGCTTCTTCGTATTTTTCGGTTTGTAAATTCACATTAGCAATTTCAAAAAGTGCATCATCAATGTATGGCGATTTTGGGTAATTGGTTTTGATTGCTTCGAGTGCAGCAATTTTATCAATAGGTTTGTTCAGCACTCCCAATATCATTGATTTTTGATACAATGCGTAATCAGAACCATTGAGTTTGTTATTGATGATGACATTATAACTCTCGATTGCTTTTGTGTATTCGTGTAAAATAAAATGACAATCGGCAACACGCATTGCTGCATCAGTCATCATTTCCTTATTCGTTTTCGAATAATCTGTTTGTAGAAATTTTTCAAGTTCTTCAATCGATAGTGCAAATTTTTCTTGTTTTAATTGGCAATAACCTTTGTTATAAAATGCCAAGCTGTAAAAACGTGTTTCTTTTGTTTCATTAAATGATTGAAATTTTTTATAGTTTTCAAAAGCCGGTTCATATTGATTTTGTTTATAAGCTAACTCGGCAATCCAGAAGTGAGCAAGCGCAAATAGCTTTTTGTCAAATTCGTATTGCAATGATTTTTTAAAAAGCATTTCGGCTCCTGCATAATCGTTGTTTAGATAAAGTTCTTCGGCACGGTAATAACAAACACGTTGAAATGCCATTTGATTTTCCTTGTTAGGATTTTTGATGCTCTCAATAATTCGAATGGCTTCCTTATAATTTTTTGTGCTTAACAGTAAGTTTCCTAAATCGGTTTTGGCTTCATCCATAAACTTCGATTCAGGAAACTCATTCATAAACTTCGCAAAATCTTTCAATGCATTTTGTTGGTCGGATAATTCGTATGCCAATTTGGATGAGTTGAATAATGATACTTCCGAAATTTGCGAGTTAAAATTTGAATGATATGCTTTATCAAAAGCCATGCGAGCATCTTGTTTTCTTGCTAGACCTACATAACTCTGTGCTAAATGAAAGTTTGCAAATTGCGAGGTAGAATCGGCATCGTCAGTTATTTGAGTAAACTGTTCGATGGCTTTTTCATATTGCAACGATTTTAAATAAGCGTATCCAAGTCGGTAAATATCTTGTTTCTTTTTACCCACTGGTGAGCTCATGTTAAACTTTTCGAGAAACGGAACCGACTTAGCATAATTTCCTATGTTGAAATAAGATTGACCTACAATTCCTGATACATCTGTAATAATTTCTTTGCTTCTAATGGTATCGGCAAACGAAACTACTTCAGCATATTGTTTGCGAGCAAATAATATTTGAGCAACATAAACTTGTGATAACGGGCCAAAAGTTTTTGATTTATTTATACGATTGAAATGTGCCAAGGCTTCATCGTAATTATTTTGACGATAAGTTACATATCCATAATAATAATTGGATGCATCGTAATACTTACCGGGTTGTTCTTTTATAGCATTGAAAGCATTTTTGGCATCATCAAATTTGTCTGTTTTAAAAAGACAATATCCTTTAATAAAATAAAACTCAGAAGCTTCGTCAGGAGTGAGGTTTTTAGCATTTACCTGATCTAAATATTTTACTGCAGATTTGTTATCCTTATTTCTATAGAAAAATTTCCCTAACTGAAATGTGGCTAAATTGGCTTTAACGTTTTCGGGATATTTAACACGAATGTTGTTTAACAATGTTGTAGCATCGGGGTTAAACAGTTCCATGGCACAAACTCCTGCAAAATACTCAGCGTTTATTTTGTACTCGTAATCATTGGTAATTTCGGCAAAACGTGTGAAATGTTTTTGGGCAACAGCATATTTTGCTTTGCTAAATAATTCAGCAGCATTGTTGTAAATGTGAATTTCATTTTCGTTTACTAATGTTTTCTGTGCATGAACATAAATACAATGCAATACGAAAAATGAAATAATAAGAACAGTTTTAGTTTTTAATTTCAGCATGGAGTTTCTGTATTATCAGCAACTCAAAGCTAAAAGCAGCAGCTAAATCAGAAGTTGAAATTTATCCCCAAAGTGGGCATAATGGGAAGCTGATCGATGCGTTTGTAATTTATCCTGTCGAAATAAAATACATTAGCACGGTTATACACGTTGGTACACGCGGCAACAATCATCAATGAAGAATATTCTGTGAATTTTATTTTTTTAGACAGTGAAAGGTCAAGTCGGTGGAAATAAGGTAATCTTGCTCCATTCATATCAGCATATAATACGCCAAGTGAACCATTTTGAGAATTTACATTACTTGAAGAGCCTCCGCTAAAATTCATTGTCTCGTAAAATCCTTGAGTTTGTGTAAACGGAAATCCTGAAGCAATATTCCATCTTGTGTTAAAACTCCAACTTGAGTTTTTACCGAATGAATAAGTTACCACTATGTTAAAATTATGTCTTCGGTCGAAACTCGGAACATACACATGACTGCCATCGTTTAAATTAACATAAGTTAATGAGTATACTGCCCAAAAGTAAATACGTTTGAAATCGTACTTATACAAAATATCACCACCAAATGCATTTCCATTTCCAACAATATAATCAACTCGGTCAATTTCAGGTCTCCATTGATTGGCTTCATCATTCGGATATTTTTTATCGCGATTGATTTCGGTAAGCTGTAAGAAATTTTTATAAAATCCTTCGACATTAATCGAACCATGTTGCCCGATATCAGCTTCAATACCGCCAACATAATGAATTGATTTTTGAAGTTTTGAGTTATTGGTAATGCCTAATTTTGAATTGCTGATATCGCTTTCCGGACCGGTTAAAAATCCGTAGAACATATTCACTACATCTTGATCGGAAGTTGCACTCATTAAGTTTTGAGTATAATATCCAGCAGCACCTTTGAATCGAATATTTTCGGTAAAGTTATACTTTGCAGTAATGCGTGGTTCAGCAGTATACTCGCCCAAAGAAGCATATCCCTGAAATCTTAATCCGGGTTCAATCAACACCCTTCCGATCGTTTTTTTATACTTTACATATGCCGAAAATTCGGTTGAGGTTTGCTGTTGAATGAGATGTATTTTATATGCATTCATATAATTAAAGGTTGTCCCAAATCCATTCATTTCAAACCCATATTTGATATCATCTTTACCTAAAAATGAAGTAAAGTTTAATCCGATATTGAAACCTTTAATATCACTAGTTCGAGAGTTGTTGTCACCAGTAACTAATTGGTTCATCATATAATCGGAGTAAGCAATAGTTCCGTTAATAACTGTTGAACCTCCGGGAACAAGAAAGAAGTTAGTACCAAAACCATATGAATTCCAGTTAAACTGCGTTTCGGGATATTTTACGGCATCGCTAAAATTAAATCCAAAGAAACTAATTTTGCTTCCGTTGTTACCAACTACCGATAATTTTCCATAAAAATCATCAAATGAATATGGTAAACCGTTTTTTGCACTATCTGTTGGATAAAGTGTTTTTGAAGTTTTATCTAAATACGAAGTTTTATAGGAAACGATGTATGAAATACTGCTTCCTTCATTAAATTTACTCAATGGCCCTTCAAGCAAAATTTTTGCAGTAATCGGATTGACATTTACTTTACCCGAAAAACGTGTTTTGTTTCCCTCACGAGTTGAAATATCTATTACCGAACCAATTCTTCCTCCATATTGGGCATTAAATCCTCCGGCCGAAACATCTGCAGTTCTCATAATATCTGCATCAAGCACTGAGAACAAACCGATAGAGTGGAAGGGGTTATAAATAGTCATTCCATCAATTAACACTTTGTTTTGTATAGGTGGTCCACCACGCATATATAACTGTCCGCCTTGGTCGCCACTAAAAACTACGCCCGGTAAAACTTGCAGGTATTGAGCTAAATCGGGCTCACCGCCAAACGATGGCAATTGCTTTAATTCTTTTTGAGTAATGGTAATTGTTGAAACCCTTGTTTCGGTTTGCTGCTTTTGTTTTTCGGCAGTTACCTGAACTTCATTTAGTTGATGGCTTTTTTTTGTGAGAAATAAATTTTGTGAAATGATGCTGCCTTCAGTAATTGTAACAACTGCTGAACAGGAATCATATCCTATATAATAGCATTTGATGATATACTTGCCTGGTTTTAATTTTGTTATGGCATAAAAACCGTTTATATCCGTAGCTTTTCCAATCAACAGTTCTTTAATAAAAACATTGGTAAAAATAATAGGTTCACCTGATTCCTTATCGTACACAAAACCACGCACTTCGCCAGTAGTAGCCTGAGCAAAAATTGAATGAATATGTATAAAAAGGATAAGCGGTATTAGTAATAAATATTTCTTCAAACGGAAGTTGTTTTTAATGCGTGGCGAATATAGTTTTTTCAATAATTATTTAAAGTTAAAATTGCTTTTTCGATTTGAATTAGACCACAAAACCCTTTCAGTAGTTGTGTTGCCAATTATTTTTTTTATACTTCGAAGTAATATCACATCTTGCATAGCGTTTATTTAATGTTATTTTTGCCTTATTGAGTATTGGTTTCAGTGTTTTATGCACTTAATTTATTAATTTATGTTAAAGCTAAACTGTAAAGCTTACAATCAGTTATTTACATTATTGTTTATTTTTCTTTCGGTGTTTGCATATGCTCAGTCACAGGGTTTAAGCATGCAAAATCTCTCAACTGTTAATGTTGAACAGTTAAGTGATGATCAAATAAATCAGTTTTGGGTTCAGGCTCAGGCCGGTGGTGTTAATTTGAGTTCATTGGAAACAATGGCAAAGCAAAGAAAAATGCCTCCTCAGGAATTTCTAAAACTTAAAAATCGCATCGAGAAGCTTAGTCAAACTGTTGGTACAACTGATGTTAATACTAGTAGAACAGCTCCTACCGGTAAAGAAGAAGTTAAAGATATTAATCAGGCATTTAGTAGTTTAAAGCCTAAAATTTTTGGAGCAGATTTGTTCAATAATAAAAATCTTTCATTTGAACCGAATCTAAAAATGGCAACACCACAAAATTACCAACTTGGTGCTGATGATGAATTGACAATTGATGTTTACGGAAACTCTGAAATAACACAAAGAGTGAAGGTTTCACCCGAAGGTGATATTCGCATTCCTCAAATTGGTCCGGTTTCGGTTGGTGGTTTAACGATTGAGCAAGCTAAGAAGAGAATCATCAATCAACTTTCTGGAATTTATTCGGGAATATCAAGCGGAGGTACATTTGTAAATGTTTCACTTTCAAATATTAGAAGCATAAAAGTAACCTTACTTGGCGAAATCAATATGCCTGGTAGTTATACGCTTCCTTCGTTAGCAACTGTTTTTAATGCACTATATTCATCAGGTGGTCCGAATGATAATGGTTCGTTTAGAAATATTATGGTTATTAGAGATGGCAAAACGATTGCAACCATTGATGTTTATGAGTTTTTATTGAAAGGCGACAGCAAAGGAAATGTCAGATTACAAGATCAGGATGTGATCAAAGTGAGTCCGTATACAACACGTGTTGAATTATCGGGTGAAGTGAAAAGGCCGGGTTTATATGAAACAGCTAAAAATGAAAACCTAACTGATGTCATTAATTTTGCCGGTGGTTTTACTGATAATGCCTATAAAGAGCAAATAAAAGTGATCAGAAATACTTTAAAGGAAAAGAGTGTTGCCGATATACAATTAAATAACATTGGCACTTTCAAAGCAATGCCTGGCGATGCATTTGTAATTGATAAATTGCTAAGCAGATATTCAAATAGGGTACAAATTAACGGTGCTGTATTCAGACCTGGATTTTTTGCAATTGAAGATGGAATGACCATTTCAAGTTTGATAAAAAAAGCTGATGGATTAAAAGAAGATGCCTTTGTTGATCGTGCAGTATTGTATCGATTGAGAGAAGATTTATCAGTTGAAGTGATTTCTTTTAATGTAAAAGATATTTTGGCGGGGCAAGGTGATATTCCATTAAAAAGAGAAGACGTCATACAAGTTGCTTCGAAAAACGAAATGCATGAAGCATACAAAGTAACTATTTCGGGTGAAGTACAGAAACCGGGTAATTTCACTTGGGGGCAAAATATGAAAGTGGAAGATTTGATTATTGCTGCTGGTGGATTAAAAGAGGCTTCATCAAACAAAGTAGAAATATCTAGAAGAATTTCAAATTCAGATCCCAATTCAAAGAATTCGGAAGTGGCAACCATTATTAAATATGAGATCAATAAAACAGATTTGAAATCAACTTCAAATGTATCGTTAATGCCATTTGATCATATAACTGTATTTCCATCTCCTGGTTATTCTTCACAAAAAAATATTCGAATTGAAGGCGAGGTTCTTTATCCTGGAACTTATACGATTAGTAACAAAAATGAAAAATTATCTGACATCATTGCAAGAGCGGGAGGTTTGTCAGCTCAGGCATTTCCACAAGGAGCAATTCTAATTAGAAATTCGAACGAAACAGAAGTTGACAGAATTATTAAAAGTAAAAAGGTTGAAACATTTAATAAGCAAAGTTCAGACACATTAAAAGGTAAATCGTTAGAAAAAGATATCGTAAACAATGCCAACATTGTAGGAATTAATCTTACAAAAATTTTGAAAAAGAATAATTCGAAATATGATTTGCTGGTTGAAGACAATGATATTATCAGAATTCCAAAACTGTTGGAAACGGTTCAGGTTAGCGGTGAAGTTTTGTATCCTGTAAAAGTGAGATACGAAAAAGGAACACGTTTAAATAGATATATTTATAGAGCTGGAGGTTTTACAGCAAACTCATTAAAAAGACGTTCGTATATTGTTTATGCAAATGGAACAGCTGCAAGTACCAAGCATTTTCTGTTCATGAATTTTTACCCAAAAATACTTCCTGGGTCTGAAATTATTGTACCGGTTAGAGAAGACAAACGGAAAATATCGGCAATGGAAATAGCCAGTATTGCTACCAGTGCAACAACACTTGTGTTTCTTTTGGTAACGATTATTCCTAAACTTTAAGCTTTTTCAAATGAATTCGGATAAAATTAGAATAATTGATCTGCCTAAGATTATTGACGATAGAGGCAATCTTTCGTTTTTTGAAGGTGAAAATCAAATTCCATTTCAGATAAAAAGATGTTACTGGATTTATGACGTGCCGGGTGGCGAAACACGCGGAGGGCATGCATATTATAATAATAAAGAATTGATCATTGCTTTGTCGGGAAGTTTTGATGTAGTTGTTGATAATGGAGTTGAAAAGAAAACATATTCCTTAAATCGTTCATATTACGGCTTATATATTCCAAATGGTTTGTGGCGACATTTAGAAAATTTTTCTACAAATTCATTGGCATTAATTGTTGCTTCAGAAGAATATAATGAGTCTGATTATGTCAGAAATTACGAACAATATATTGAGTTGAAAAAATGAAAAGGATTACGGTATTTGATTGTTCAATTATTCATCTTCCAAAAATTACTTTTCGAGCAGGTAATATTACCCCGCTGCATAATAATCGTGAAATTCCGTTTGATGTAAAACGGATTTTCTATTTATATGATATTCCGGCTGGCGAATCTCGGGGTGCACACGCTCATTTTACTTGTCATCAGTTTTTAGTTGCCGCAAGCGGAAGTTTTGAAATTTTATTGGATGATGGAAATACCAAACGCCAAGTAATGCTTAATAAACCCTACATGGGGTTATATATTCCACCAATGATTTGGGCTTCAGAAATCAATTTTTCATCAGGTGCAATTTGTTTGGTTTTAGCATCGCATTGCTACGACAAAAAAGATTATATTACAGAATACAATACATATCAATCGTTAATCAATCAGGCTAATTATACCATAACTGCTTAATATGAAAAAAGAAGATACTGGAGGTAAACTTAAACTTACAAATGTTGTAGAAGGCATTAAATTGAGTTGGAAATTTTTGCTATCGAAATGGAAAACAATTGTAATTTTTGGGATGATTGGTGGAATATTGGGTTTTACATATGCTTTTGTTAAGAAACCCATTTATAAAGCTGTATTGACTTTTGCGCTTGAAGAAAAAGGAAGTTCGATGAGCAGCTATGCTAATATCGCAAGTCAACTCGGAATGGATATCGGAGGAGGATTGAACGGAGGTGGAGGTGCATTTGTTGGAGAAAATTTACTAGAATTACTTAAGTCAAGATTTTTAGTTGAAAAAACACTTTTATCAGAAGTTGAAATTAAAGGTAAAAAAGATTTACTGGTAAATCTATATATCCAGTTTAATGAAATTGATAAGTCGTGGGAGAAGAACCCTGAAAAAAAGGTAAGCTACATTGTTAATCAACCAAGAAATAAATTCACTCAAGAGCAGGATAGTTTGTTGTTTCGTATTTACGAAAATATTGAAAAAGGAGATTTGATGGTTAGGAAGGTTGATAAGAAATTAAATATCGTAATCGTAGAATATCCAAGTATAGACGAAATTTTCGCTAAATATTTCACAACTGAACTTGTTAAAAATGCTTCGGAGTTTTATATCGAAACCAAAACAAAAAAGACAAGGTCAAATGTTGTTCTTTTACAAAACAGATTAGATTCAGTTAAAACAGCATTGGATCAGCTCATGTATACAGCTGCAGCAAATCAAGATCGCAATCAAAATCCTTCAAAAGCTCAGAGCAAAGTACCATTAATGAAACAGCAAATGGATATTCAAATTTTAAGTACAATGTATGGTGAATTAATCAAGAATTTAGAAATGTCTAAATTTACTTTAATGAGAGAAGAGCCACTTGTACAAGTCATCGATAAACCCATTTTGCCATTAGAGAAAACAAAGCCAGGTAAGTTAAAATCAGTCATTGCCGGAGGATTCCTTTTCGGATTTTTTACCATTTTATTTTTATTGTTAAATCGTACGTACAAAAAAATAATGTATATCGAATCAACCGAGAATGTTTAAAAATTGATGAGCAAAATTTCAACCATATCAGACTGTAAAATAATTGACCTGCCTAAAATTCATAACAGGTCGGGAAATCTTACAGCTATGAACGAAGGAATTGAAGTTGATTTTAATATTGCTCGAGTTTATTATCTATATGATATCCCTGGTGGTGAAAGTAGAGGCGCTCACGCGCATTACGAACTTGAGCAAATTATTGTTGCTGCCAGCGGTTGTTTTGATGTGGTTTTAGATGATGGTATGAATAAAAAATCATTTACGCTCAATCGTCCATACCAAGGATTATACGTAACTCCCGGTATTTGGAGAGATTTAATAAACTTTTCGTCTGGTGCGATTTTGTTAGTACTAGCATCATTGAAATATTCTGAAAGCGATTACATCAGAAATTATGATGATTATTTAGCGTATAAAAAAATATAAAAGGAGTTTTATAACTATGAATAATAATATCCATCCAACAGCAATTATTGATAGTAGGGTAACTATTGGAAGTAATAATGTTATTCTTCCGTATACAATCATTTACGGTCCAACTGAAATAGGTGATGATAATATCATAGGACCCAATGTTGTTATTGGAATGCCAGGGCAGGATACAAGAAACCCAAGATACGATAGTTCAAATTGCTTTATTAAAATTGGGAGCAGAAATATAATCAGAGAATTTACTTCAATTCAAAAACCCTGTTACGAAGATATTACCTTAATTGGTGATGATGTTTATTTAATGCAAAGTGTACATATACCTCATGATACCCATATATCAAATAAAGTTGTAGTTACGCCAATGTGTGTGGTGGGTGGAATAACACGAATTTTAGAAGGTGCAAATTTAGGAATGGGTTCAACTATCAACCAATATAATGTAATTGGGCAGTATTCCATTGTAGCAACTGGTGCCGCAGTGATGAAAAATGTAAAACCTTTCTCCAGATATATTCCGTATAAACCCATTTCTGTTAATGAATATGCTATCAAAAAATTTGGTTTTGAAAAGTATTTGGATGAAATAAGTGCTTATGTTTTGGAAGACATGAAGCCAACTTCTGACATGATCGTTCAGTTAATAAATGAGTTTAATGAGAAGCATCAAAAATCAGGTAGAGAGATTTACAAATAGTATTATATTGATGATAAAATTTTTAGATATAGAGCAGATAAATAATTCTTACAAAGCTGAATTTGAAGAAGCATTTAGTCGTGTGTTAAAATCGGGCTGGTTTATTTTAGGAAATGAAGTTGCTGCATTTGAGAAAAAATTTGCAAATTATTGTGGAGTTAGACATTGCCTAGGAGTTGCGAATGGTTTGGATGCACTCATTTTAATTATGGATGCGTATAAGCAAATGGGAGTGATGAGTGATGGTGATGAAATAATCGTACCAGCTAATACCTACATCGCTTCTATATTGGCTATATCGAAAAATAATTTAGTTCCTGTTTTGGTAGAACCCAAAGCAGATACATTTAATATTGATGTAACTAAAATAGAGTCAAAAATAACATCCAAAACCAAAGCGATAATGGCTGTTCACTTGTATGGCCAAACTTCTGAAATGCAGACTATAAATGATATTGCCAAGAAATATCATTTAAAAGTAATTGAGGATTCGGCACAAGCACACGGAGCAATTTATGCTAATGAAAAGCGAACAGGAAATTTAGGAGATGTTGCAGGATTTTCATTTTACCCCGGTAAAAATTTAGGAGCTTTGGGTGATGGTGGTGCTATTACAACCAATGATGATGAGTTGGCAAAAGTGCTTTCGGCATTACGTAATTATGGTTCTTACGAAAAGTATAAAAACATATTTAAGAGCGTAAACAGCAGGCTTGATGAGTTGCAAGCTGCTTTTTTGAGTATAAAATTAGATAAATTGGATGGCGATAATGAGCAAAGGAGATTGATTGCTAAACGGTACTTGAGTGAGATAAAAAACGAAAATGTGGAGCTTCCTTTTTATTCAGGCGAGAAAGATCATGTGTTTCATTTATTCGTGGTTAAAGTTAAAAACAGAAGTCACTTTCAACAATATTTAACCGATAAAAAGATTCAAACTGTTATTCATTATCCAATACCACCTCATAAACAAGAGGCATATGCTGAGTGGAATAATTTATCTTTTCCAATAACCGAAAAAATTCACGATACAGTTATTTCTTTACCGATTAGTCAGGTAATGAAAAATGATGAAGTAGATTGCATCATTAAAGCGGTGAATGATTACAAACTTTGATGAAAGCTAAAGTTAAGAGATTAATAAAGTCTGATTTTGCTACGTCATCTATTTATTCGGCCATAGCAACCATCATAAAATTGGCAACACTTTTATTGATGAGTAAAATTGTGGCTGTTTATTTGGGAAAAGAAGGGCTCGGGTTAATAGGTCAACTCACCAATTTTGTTGCAATTGCATTGGTTCTCGCAGGTGGTTGTATTAATATTGGTGTGATAAAATATGTTTCTGAATATGCAGCAACTGATCAAAATAAACTCGCTGTATTTTTAAGAACCAGCCTAATATTTGTGCTAATTCTAGGAATTTCAATTGGTGCTATTTTAATTATATTTTCTAGTTTTTGGGCACAGCTAATTTTATTAAACAGTGATTATGCTAGTGTATTTATATTGTTTGGTACTACTATCATTTTATACGGATTAAACACCTATTTTTTGTCGGTATTAAATGGGTTTAAGCAATACCGTCAATACAATATTATCAATATTATTACGAGCATTTCAGGGTTGATATTATCGTATTATTTAATCACCAATTACAGCATTATCGGTGCTTTTTATGCAATCGTTACCAATCAATCGTTGGTTTTTTTTATCACACTCATTTTTATTAGCAAACAAAAATCGTTCAATAAAATAGCAATTCGTGAAGGATTTGATGTGCATCAAAATAAACTATTGTTAAGATTTATCTTAATGACATTAACGTCAACCATTTTTGTTCCGGTTGTTCAATTGATATTGAGAAATTATGTTATACAAAATATAGGATTGTCATCTGCAGGTATTTGGGAAGCTATTAGCAGAATTTCTAATGTTCATTTGGTTTTTATTACCACAACTTTAAGTACATATTACCTTCCGCGACTTTCAGAAATACAGCAAAAGCATGAATTGCGACACGAGATAATAAGAATGCTAAAAATAATTACCCCCTTAGTCATTATATCATCAACAGTCATTTTCTTGTATAGATATCTAATTATTTCAGTTTTATTTACAGCCGATTTTAATGAAGCTGGAACATTATTCGGTTGGCAACTTTGTGGCGATATTATTAAAACGATAGGTTGGATTATCGGATTTCAAATGCATGCCAAAGCAATGGTTAAAACTTTTATTATAACCGAAATATTAGGAGGATTGTCTTATTTGTTCATTTCAATCTTGTTAGTCAAATATTTTGGTTTAATTGGAACATCAATGGCATATGCAATTAATTATTTTATTTATCTTGTTGCATTGTTATTTATATTTAGAAAACTTTTTTTTGCTAAACATAAAATAGGTTAAAATTTTGAGTGAAGAATATCCTTTAGTTTCCATTTTAATACCCAGTTATAATCACGAAAAATATATTAAGGATTCTTTGGATTCTATTCTTTTAGATGACTATCCTAATAAAGAGATTATCATTATTAATGATGGGTCAAAAGACCGTTCGGATGAATGTATCAAAGAATGGATATCGGCTAACAAAAGTAAAATTACCATTGTATATAAATCAAGAGAAAATAAAGGTGTTTGCAAAACGCTTAATGAATTAGTATCACTTTCATCTGGTAAATATTTAGTACCAATTGCAAGTGATGATATGTTGTATCCAGGTAGTATTAAGCATAGGGTAAATTTATTGAAGGCGCATCCTCAAAAATTAGTTTTGGTTTCTGATGCAAATGTGATTGGTGACAACAATGAATTATTAATGAATAGTGCGATTAATGACTATAACAAAAAGGATAAGAGACGGTTTAAAGA
>Ga0194060_10002301_pt1 | contig 13642 bp, 15 predicted proteins | sample SepL225m_MetaG_FD_163427 | JGI IMG/M metagenome (GOLD analysis project Ga0194060, IMG submission 163427) | Anoxic zone freshwater microbial communities from boreal shield lake in IISD Experimental Lakes Area, Ontario, Canada - Sep2016-L222-5m | ecosystem: Environmental > Aquatic > Freshwater >... | reverse complement strand
GTGCCCACCACCACGGCATCAATGCTCTTATCCTGGTCGAGCATCTGGCGGAAATCCTTGTAGCGCTTCGCGTTCGGGTATTTCTTGAAGACGCGGGCAGCGTGCGCTTCATCTACGTCACAGAGCGCCACGATGTTCTCGCTGCTGAACTGGTCCACATCATGACCGCCCTGGCCCCCCACTCCGATGCCGGCAATGTTCAGCTTGTTGTTTGGAGACGTCTCGCCCGCTCGACCCAGCACGTGGGCCGGCAAGGCCATGAACGTCGTGATCGCGCCTGTAGCGGCGAGAAAGCTGCGACGGGAAATCGGTCTCGACCGCAGACCATTGATTAGAGGTTCGGTTCTCATTTTGATATCAACTTGTCTTCATGCTATTGGTTGCTCTGACGCCGATTGCGCAGATTATATCGGCCCAGGCCCTGCCGCAAGGAATGCTGCTCAGCTTCCATCCACAAAGTTCCCGTCGTCTTACGATAGATCGCAGGGGCCACCACTGGCCCAAATGAGCCCGAGTCAATTAGCCAATTGGCCCCTTCGAGTTGACGGCGCCCGGCAAAGTTGCGAAGTTTGGGCTGCTTCAATGCTGCAAACAAAACTCATTTCTTCGAAAGAGGGCTATCTGCTTTCAATCGCCTTGCTGGTGGTGCTCAGCACGGCTGCCCGCGCCCTCCTCGTGCCTTCTGCCGCCGCTGCGGAGACGGAATATTTCCGCTCCGATGGGGGAGCGGTGCGCGCGGGGGGTCCCCTGCCTGAAGATTTCGACGCAGCCGGGAGCCTGTGCTGGCGGGTCCCGCTCGATCCTGGACGCTCCACGCCCATTTTGCACGGCGCTACGATCTTTCTGACTACCTATCGCTCTGAATCAAAAGAACTGGCGACGGTCGCGCTCGACGGGACGAGTGGGCGATTGCTTTGGCGAAACCCGCTGGTCCCCGAACGCGTCGAACAGACCCATCCGATTGGAAGCCCCGCGACCGCGACGGTCGCTTGCGACGGCCAACGCCTGTTCGTCTTCTTCGGCAGTGCCGGCTTGTTCTGCTATGACCTGGAGGGACACAAGCTCTGGGAGCAGCGCATGGGGCCCTTCCGGGACGAGTATGGCGCCGGCAGCTCGCCCATTGTCTTCGAGGGCAAAGTTATCCTTAACCAGGACCACGACATTGACAGCTTTGTGGCGGCCTTTGATTGTGCTACCGGACGCGTGCTCTGGAAAACCGCACGGCCTGACGCCGTTCGGAGTTATTCGACCCCGGCCGTCTGGACCCAGGATGGCCGGCCCGAAATCCTCGTAGCCGGTGCCTTGCAACTCAGCGCCTATAATCCGGCTACGGGCGAGCTTCTGTGGTGGGTCAATGGCCTCGCGCGGATCGTCATTCCCACACCCGTTACCTCCGGCCCCATGATCTACATGGCCTCCTGGGCCCCCGGCGGCGATCCCGGAAAGCGGCTCGTGCTCGATCCCTGGCCGGAAGCCCTGTCCAAGTGGGATAAGAACCATGATGGCAAACTGGCGAAGGCAGAGATCGAGGATCGGGAGGTGCTCGATCGCTTTAACCGGATGGATCTGAATCAGGACGGGTTGCTCGATCAGCAGGAGTGGGAACACCACGCCGTATTCTTCCGTCGCGCGCAAAATGCAGCGCTGGCGATCAAGCCCACCGGGCGCGGCGAATTGGGAGAAAGCGCAGTGATCTGGAAACACGGCCGCGGTGTGCCTTACGTGGCCACGCCCGTGTTAGACCACGGCATACTCTGGCTGGTTAAAGATGGCGGGATTGTCACCAAGCTGGACGCTGCCACCGGACGTTTGCTGCAAGAGGAACGGGTGACCGGCGTCGGCAACTATTTTGCCTCGCCTGTCTCAGGCGACGGTAAGGTGTATTTCGCCAGTGAATCGGGCACCGTAAGCGTCATCGCCACGGGGCCGGATTGGCGAATGATTTCCTCCCACGATTTCCACGAGAAGATATATGCCACACCGGTTCTCGATCACGATCGGCTCTACCTGCGCACGGATCGGGCAATGTACTGCTTCCGTGGCGTTCGGCCGTAACACTGCCAGTGGGTGGAGGCGGGCGCGCTTGAGCAGGGCTGCGTCCCTGGCTAAAGGTTGCTGAACGAAAGGGAGGAAACGCACAGGGCGAGCCGGCCGGTCTCTGCCAGGGCGAGCAGCCGGTGAGCATATTCGGCGAACGGTTGGCGATCGGCCAGATGTTCGAGGACCACATCGGTATCCAGGAAGATTTTATCCCTGGACGCCATGCTTCTTGCTCAATTCCTCAGTCAGAGCTGCCCGTTCGTCGAAGTCGGGCGGAAGCGTCACCGCGCCGCGCAACGCATCCGTGGCCGGCGTCTTGCCCGCCCGGCTCTCCTGCCAATTGCGAGCCATGACCCTCAGTTGGCCAGCGACCACCTCCGGCAGCGTCGTGTGACGTGCCCACGCTTCCTGCTCCGCCAGTTGCAGAGTTTCCGCATCCAGGTTGACCGTCAATGTCGCGCTCATGCCAGAGTACCTACTGCGTTCATCCCCGCGCGACAAGCCTGCGCAAACACTTCCTGTGGCTTCGTTGCACCACTGGGTCGGAATCGCCTCACGCGGCAGATCGCAGTCGTTGATCAGGGCAACGATCTCGGCCTTGCTCGGCCTTGTGGGATACTCTTGTCAGCAGGCTGCTCTGAGCGTAATCTTCATTCATGCTCGACGGCATCAGCAATCACGGGACCGGTCTGGAGAGGATCACCATCAACCCGAACCAATGCGGGGGACGTCCCTGCGTGCGCGGCATGCGCATCCGGGTGAAGGATGTCCTCGATCTGCTGGCTGAGGGCGCCTCGGAGCAGGAAATCCTTCAGGATTATCCGGACCTCGAGGCGGCGGATATTCGCGCATGTCTCGCCTACGCCGCTCGCTATTTCGACCATCCGGTTCTCGTAAACGGCTAAGATGCGTTTCCTGGTTGATGCGCAACTGCCGCCCGCCCTGGCCCGCTTTCTCGAAGCGCGAGGTCACGAAGCCAAAGCGGCTCGGGAGGTTGGCCTGCGGCAAGCGGAAGACCCTGCCGTCTGGACGTTCGCCCAAGCAGGCGCCTGGATCGTGGTCACCAAGGACGATGATTTTGCCGAACGTGCCCTGCGCTCGCAAACAGGGCCGCAAGTGCTTTGGCTCAGAATCGGGAACAGCACCAACCGCATCCTCTTGGCGTGGCTGGAACCGCTCCTGCCCGGAGCGGTGAAGGACCTGCAAGCGGGTCACCGTCTCGTCGAACTGCGACGAGCATAGCAAGCGCCGGGGCCTTCCATCCGGGGCAGAAATAGCTGCCGGTCCTCACCGTTGACCTTGCGCTTGATCCCGCCATTCGCATCCCCGTCCCGAAACCCGTCCGCGTGCCCAACCGTTGCAATCTGGAGCCCTTTAAGCCAGAAACGCCAAAAAGAGCACTATACCTGGTGGTCGCACTGGGACGGCTGACCCTACAGGTAGTATGCCTCAGCCTGGCTCATTTCCGATTGCCGGTACGGATCCTCAGAATCCCCTTCCCGGCCGACACGCCCGAACCCCGGCAGGCCTGGCGGGCGGCAGTTCCGAATAACCCGTTCGCCGGGTCGGAAGCCGGCCGACACGCCCGAACCCCGGCAGGCTTGGCGGGGGCAGTCTCGGCGCCTTCTACCTTCAACAAAGAAGCCGGCGGACAGCGGGTGCTTCCTGCCACGGACTCGCTCCAACGGCCCAATCTACGGCCTGACCCGTTACTATCAATCCTAGGCACAGTCGAAAGGGCTATTGCGGCAGCGCGCTTCCAATTCTTCCGGTGCGGAGCCCAAGCCACACGGCTCACAAACCGGCGGCTTCAAGGAAGCAAATTGCAGTTCACTGCTGACCGCTCGGCTGGCATCCCGCTCGCGCTTGACTCTTTCGGGGCTTGTTCCGTACTCTTACCCCAAGATTAGGATCCATTTAGAAGAATTCGTTTCTCAACTACCATACGACGCGCATGAAATTCTTTGAGGTCCGTTTTAAGAAGAAGCTCAACAGCAAAAAGCCCATCCTCGTTGAGGCTGCAAGTTGGCACAAGAGTGACGATAGAATGTGGGTGGAGTTCTTGGACGAGTCAGGAGCTGCGACAAAGCGGTTCCCTGCTCTGGATGTTAGCAAGGTTTGCCTATTTGCCGATGGGGATGACCCTCTCCTTTCTGTCGCTTCTTAGGACGCGTACGATGGCTCGCACGATGAACGACGGCAAAGAATTCGAGTTCGAGGTTCTGCGGTTGCTCCAGGCGATGGGCTTCGACGCCGAGGTCACGGGCTACTCCCAGGACGGAGGCGTTGACCTTGTTGCCACCAACTCCAGCCCCTTGGCGGCCGGCAAGTGCGTCGTCCAATGCAAGGCTCGGAGTCGGCCTGTCGGCGAGCCCGTTTTGCGCGACCTCTTTGGCACAATGCACGCACAAGGAGCGAACAAGGGCATCTTGATTACGACTTCGTCCTTTACGGCCGCTGCCCTACGTTTCGCGCAGGGAAAGCCGCTCGAACTCATTGACGGCGATCTATATCGAGACCTTTGCGAACAACACGGGCTAACCGCCTATGGTACGTCCGCTGAGTCATTACCCGACGTGTTGTTTGATCCAAATTCGACTAAAGTGCGGATCAAGTCTATTGATTGCACCGATCCGGACACGCGGAAGCTAATGCACCTGCAGGATTACATCTTCGCTGTCGGCCAGCTTTCCATTGGCAACTGCTTAAGAGTCCACGAACCCGACATGGATAGTTTCGGTCATTGCCCTGTGGCCGAACGCCTTGCATTCTACGCCGATGCGGGGCCTGCTTTCGAGCTTCGCATCGTGAGAGTGGAAGAGGTGGGCACCACCTACGACCTCATCGCTACTAGTAGCCCCGGTGGGTACGAAGCCCTCAACCGAGAGGTCCGAGAGTCACGGGAGAGGGATGGCGTAAGCACAGAGGGTCTTAAGGATCTAACTGAGAAACCCAGCGAACTCAAATTGACTTTCACCAATGACGTTCGCGGCCAAGACCGCTACTGCATCACCTGTGAGGGTCGCTCCGACGTGATCGAGCGTCTTCATCTGGCCGCCATGGCGAAGATGAGTCCGGGCGCTTTGGCTAGCGCAGCAGCTGACCAGGCCCGGGCCCACGCTCGGCGCGACGGTTTGGCTGCCTCCCCGAAGACGGGTCCGGGCGCGCCGCCCGCCACCTCGCCTGTGTCCGGATCGAGCGGCTGCTGGGTCACGCTGGCGTTCCTTTTCGCACTCGCCGCCCTCTTCGCACTTGCTGCCCGGCTGCTTTCGCGATGAGTATCAGTGACACGCGGGCGACCAGAAAGGGCTCAGAGTTTGCCTCTGACAAGTGGAGAAACTCTGCTTGACCCCTTTCCCGACTGGCCACACCATCGAGCGGATTCTGAGAGACATGCCGGTCTCGGCGGAAGTGGTGAACGCTTAAACATTCGAGATCAAATTCGACATGGCCGACTCAGCCCTCAGGGTGTTCAGTCTAAATGGTATTTTGACGGACCGGATGGATGCAAAAGAAGTCCGAAGCCGCGCGGACGCAACAAATCTTGGCCCGTTCATGGACGAAGACAAACAGCTCGTACACTGGGTCAATTGGAAACATTATCCTGATGGCAGTGTGGCGGCTCGACCTTGTTTCAGCCATTATCCTTTCAATCGTGGCGGGGGCCGTGCAGTTGAAGATCAAGTTCGGGTTGAATTAGACGAAAGGGAACGAATCCGAGGCGAGAGCCAAATTCACAAGAAAGCTAAAGTTTTCCTGGGTCGTTTTCTCCAGCGCATGGTTGATGAAGGCAAGGCGTTACACTGGTGCTACAAAGATCCGCGTGTCTCCGATTACCCTCTTTCTGGGAATTTGCTAGCAGAGGTTCGCCAAGTTGTGACGGATAGCTATACGCTGCGTCTGCCATTCGGCAAAAACTACCGTCCAGACATTGTTTTGCTTGGAGAGAAGGTCGTCAATAAGCCCATACTCCTTGGTGCAATAGAGCTTGAACTTACGCATCGAGCGGAGTTGCTCAAATGTTTGCTATGCAAATCCCTCGGTGCGCCGTTGATGTGCGTCGATATAACAGATGCCGCTGAAACAGACATTACCGAAGAGTGGTGTGTGAGCCGGCTGTTGGAAACGACGCGCGACTCGGAAGACGGGTTCCGAAGAAACTACGTGTTTCTCCACAAAATGCTCTACCCGGTGTTCTCTGACGCAACGCAACAGGTTTGGAGCGACGATAAGCACCAATTTCTTGTATTTGTTAAAGACGCCGACTTTCAAGGTTTATTTGCGCTTTTGCAAAAGCTACAGACAGCACTTGGACTTTCTCAGCGAGACGTTACCATTTCCGCCGTCAGGCTGAATCCAAATGAATTGTCATCAATCCGCATGTTCGAGAATGAAGGGTCTATCGCTGGCCACGCATGGCGAGATTACAACACTCAACAATACATTCGTATCGTCGCCCGGCGGCCAAAGGAAAAGTCTGGTTCGATTTATCGCTTCCACCTCGTTATGAGTGGCCTGCTGACGCTTCATTTCGACGCACTGGTCGGTTTCAAACTAGGCGAAGGCGACAAGAACTCAGACCCCACTAATCCAATTTGGGTTCGTCAGGTTGCCCGTCGCGAACGACCTGACGATCCCGCAAGTTACGTGTATGACAAGTATATGGTTTTGCCCAAACAGGTTTCCGAGCCCGTGAGATACATTATGCGAGTTTTGGAATCCGCTAAGCGGGGAAGCCTTTCGTAATGAGCAACGCTCTACTAACCCCCGAACTCCTGCGCTGGCTTGAGCAGTTCCAATATCAGTCTTCCACTTTGGCCCGCAGTTTCTCCGGATGCTCAACCCAGGAGAGTGAAAGTGGCTAGACGAGGGGCCCTTACGCCAGGAAGCAGCGCATGTTGAAGGAGATCACGAATGAAAGGGGGGCTTAGATTGGAATTCAAGCTGCGCATAGGCTCTGCTTGCGCTGGCGAACTGATTCCGGGGTCGGAAAGGGGTCAGAAAGGTGTCAAACCGGAATGGCCCTTGCATAAGGCGTAAAACGCTTAGCGTTAGGCACTTCCAGAGAGGCCTCAGGTTCCTCCTGGGGCAGCCTTCCCCAGCCCAGCAGCCTCAGGCTCAATCTGGAACCTTTCCGCCCCTTTCGGCGCCCCCGACTCGCAGCATTCCGTCCCCACGGCACTTTCGCACCCCATCCGCCCCGGCACCACACCGTAGCCTCGCCGGAGCCTCACGCTGGATAACATTGTTATCTACGGCGAGGCTACGGCGCGGCTACGGTGAGGCTACGGCGAGAGCCTGGACGGTTCTGGTTGCAGCAGCCGACACTCGTAGCGGAGGGCTAAAATGCCCCTTTTCTTATGTTCACATCGGTTGCGGTTCACCGGCTGGCGGCTCCGCTGGCGCTGGTGGAGGTGCCGCCCTGCTGCGTCTCGCTGCGGGAGCGATACTTTGTGCCCGGTTTCGGCCCGCGGGAATGCTTGCCCTTCGGGTAGGCCCGGGCCAGCCAGCGCCCCTGGGACTTGTACACGTCCACGCACCAGCCGCTGCCAAGCTCCTGCTCTTTTCGCGCTTTGAACGCTTTAGCCTCTTCTTCGGTGAGATTGACGCCGATCTTCATTGTTTTGGCAGGCTAGCAAAGCCGGGTGCCCAGCGCCAGCGTCATGAAGGGGGGCAACGGAGCGCGGGCGTATCTCGACAGTACCACCGGTTTTCTGCCTGAGAAATCCGAAATCCGAAACCCGAAATCCGAAACAAACTCCAATGAGGGAAATTCCAGGGCCAAAACGCCTCGGCGCCGGCGGGTTTTGGACATTGCGGAGAATTTGACCCTTGACGCCCCCACCTCGGCTGACACGCTGGTCTCAGAATGATTGCGATAGACTACCGACTCGCCCCCGTCCACACCGCGTCAAGGACCAGCATCCTTTCAGTTCGGGCGGCTGTTATGGCCGGCAGCCTGCTGGCGAGCGCCTTCTTGCTGGCGGGCGGAGCTCAGGCGCAAGGCAAGTTCGAGGCGGGATTCATCTTCGATCCTGCGGTGGAGAGCCACGGGCACGTACACGCGTCCTGCATCATCGAAGGCCCGAACGGAGATCTGCGCGCAGTCTGGTACGAGAACGGCATCCCCTTGCCCCCGCCTTACTTCTCCAAACAACAGGACAAAAGCGCCGACGTGCGGATCGGCGGGGCGCGGAAGGTTAAGGATGGGCAGGCATGGGACAAGCCGTTCGTCATGGCGGACACGTTCGGCGTCTCGGACAACAATCCGTGCATGGCGGTGGATAAGCAAAATCGGCTTTGGCTGATCTATGCAACGCTGCTGGGCGTACCGGAATGGAGTTGGGGCAGCGCCTTAGTCCGGTACAGGATCTCCAGTAACTTCGACCATCCTGGCACGCCGACCTGGGAAAAGCAGGACATTCTCGTCCCGCACGTTTCGGGACTTGGGAAGAGCCTCATGGCAGCGCCAGGCAAACCCAACCCTCTGATCGAGCGCCTGGGATGGATGCCGCGGGCACATCCGCTGATGCGGTCTGATGGCGCGCTGGTTCTGCCTTTGGCCAACGAAAACTTCGGCATCGCGTGCATGGCCATTACCAAGGATGGCGGCGAAACCTGGACATACTCGAATCCCGTTCCGGGACGGGGACTGGAGCAGCCGACGCTGGCGGAGTTGGCGGATGGCACAATTATCGCCTTCTTCCGTAATGATGGACTCGAACATCGCATTCGGCGGAGTGAATCCAAGGATGGTGGCATGACCTGGAGTCCTTTGACCGTGACCGATCGGCCACACCCGGGCGCAGGGATCGAGGCCCTGATGCTGCGCAACGGCCACCTGGCACTGATTTACAACGACACGGAAAAGGAGCGGGACAAACTGGCCATATCAATCTCGACTGATAACGGCGCGACCTGGCAGTGGACCCGGCACATCGAGAATACGCCCAAGGAGCGCTTTGATTACCCTTCTATCATCCAGTCCAAAGACGGCTCGCTTCACGTGACCTACAGCTACAATACCAAGGCCATCAAACATGCTCATTTCGATGAAGCCTGGGTTCAGGAAGGTGACCCCAAATGAGATTCCACCCCATGTTCTCAAAGACCTATCTGGCTGCCGGGCTTTTTGTCCTCATCTGTTTGACTGCGGCAGCAGAGGAGGCGAGCCTGGGGCCGGCGACACCTCCGCTGAGCGCCCCCTGGCAGAAGAAGCTGATCGAGTACGGCTGGGACAGCCAGACCCCGGCCTTCATCGCCGAACATATCCGCGACATGGAGAAGCGGCCCTTCGACGGACTCATCTTCCGCTTGGCGGGTGGAACCGACGTGCTCGATCCCAAGCCGTGGGACGATTCGAAATTCGCCGCGGACCTCGAAGCGATCCCCAAGATCGAGTGGAAGCATTTCACGGACAACTTCGTCGCCATGTTGGCCGCCTCCAATGAGGATTGGGAAGACGACCAGCAGTGGACCAACATCTTAAGGCACGCACAGCAAATGACCCGGGCGGCGCGGCTCGCCCAATGTGTGGGGGTCTGCTTCGACGCGGAGCCGTATGGAGAGAACCCGTGGGCCTACAAGAAGGGGACGATCACGGATACGCGCAAGTTCGAGGAATTCGAGGGCGTCGTGCGCCGTCGAGGCTCCCAGTTCATGCGCGCCATCGAATCGGAAATCCCCAGTCCCAAAGTGCTGCTGTTTTATACGTTCAGTTACTTCCAGAACTTGTGCGTACCCAAGGATCACGCGGCGCGGAAACAGCGATTGGCCAGAAATGCCAGCGCGCTGCTGCCCGCATTCATTGAAGGCATGCTGCTGGCTGCCAATGCCGGCGCCGAGATTATAGATGGCAATGAAGAGGCCTATTATTATTCCGATAGCGCCAAGTACTTTGCAGCTTACCATGCCGTCACCCAACGGGCGCGACACATGGTCACACCGGAAGTCTGGCCAGCCTATCGCGAACACTACCGCATGGGCCAGGCGCTTTACGTTGACCAATATTACGGCCTGCGCCAAGAGAAGGTACTCGGGGATTTCATGTTGCCGGAAGAGCGCCCCAAATGGATGGAGCACAACACGTACTGGGCGCTCTACACCGCCGATCGTTACGTCTGGTGCTACAGCGAACGCATGGATTGGTGGAAGAACAAAGATATCCCAGCAGGATGCGAAGACGCCGTGCGCAATGCCAGGTCCAGCGTCAACGCGGGAGAGGCTTTGGGGTTTTCGCTGGAGCCGATCGTGGCGGCCGCTCAGCAGCGCCGGAGTGAAGCGCAGAAAGCAGCGCGCTACACCCGCATGTCCCGCCGCACGGCTGAGCTTGCTCCCGTTCCGGGCGGTTCCTCACCGGTAGTTGACGGCAATCTGGATAAGGCGATATGGCAAGGCATCGCTGCTTTGGAACCCTTTGTTCTGGTCGGTAATCCGGACGCACCGGCCAAAGGTCAAACGATCACTCGCGCGGCCTACGACGCCAAGGCGCTCTACCTTGCGTTCCGCTGCGAGGAGCCGAATCCAGACCAACTCCAGTCCGAGAAGCTTGCGCCCAACGATATGGCCATCCTCAAGGGCAATGTGGTGGAAGTGTTCATCAATGTGACCCGGAGTGACAGCATGTTCTTCCACTTTGCTGTCAACCCCAGTGGGTCTCACTGGGCCGCTCATCATCTGAAGGATCAACCGGAATCCCTGACGCAACCGTGGGAACATGCCGCACGCCTCGATCAGAACGGCTGGACCGCTGAGATCGCGATTCCGTGGTCCACGCTCGGAATCTCGGGGCCGCCGGTCTCGGTCACATCCGCGCCAACGCCCGACAGGTATGTAGCGCGCCCGGCTCCCCCGGTGCGGGTGAACCTGGGACGAGCCCGCCCGCAGGCCAACGAATACAGCTCGTGGTCGCCTGTCGCGAGGAACTTCGTCGAATCGGACAACTTCGGCACCTGGCGATTCAAATAAAACCGGGAGCAACGCCTCAGCCTGCTTGAATCGCCGCGCCGTTCATAGATCGCGCGCACCTCAACTCCACGATTGACCACACCCTTTGCTTCGATATGTTGCCAACCATGATCGCCGGGAATAACGAGCGCGCTCGCACGGGCAGTGTCACGCAAGCAATTGCGCGTCAAACGCCCGCGGCAGATTGATCCTGTCGTTTTCGATGAACCCGCCATCACTGAGAAATGAGGAGAGAAGTTGTGCTGCGTATTCTTAAGAAGATAGCCATTGGTCTGCTAATTGTAATTGTTGCCGCCATCGTGGTGGGCTGGTGGTACATCCATCCCGCTCGTGGACCCAAGCTGGCCGTCAATCCTAACGAAAAGGGTTATGTTGAAACCATTGAAGGCACGATGGTGCTGCATCTCAAAGGCGCGCCGTATGAGATGGGCTATCAACATGGCGCCCTGGCGAAGGAAAGGGCCAAGAAGGTGGAGACGGGGTTTAACCAGTTGCTCGAACGCGCCAAGAAGGAAGTGGGGCTGCCCACATTTGCGTCGAAGCTGATTTTGGATGTCGTGTACCGCATGTGCATGAACAATATCCCTGAGCGCCTGCGACGGGAGATGGAGGGGATTGCCGATGGCGCTGGGATCGATTTACAGACGTTACATCGTATGCATGCGGTCTCCGAAGTGACCGAGCGCAATTGCAGCGTCTTCGCGGTATGGGGTAAAGCCACCAAAGACGGCAAGATGTATTTTGGCAGAAACTTTGACTGGATGATGGACGGCGGCATGCAAGAAGCCGCGGTGCTGATCCTCTACGAGCCGGAAGAGAAGGGGATGATCCCGTTCGCCTCGGCTGGGTATATAGGGCTGGTCGGCGTATTGTCGGGCATGAATATGGAGGGTGTGGCCATCGGTCAAATCGGGGCGGTCACGCGCGATCAGAGCTTTGCCGGCCTTCCGTTGATGCTGGTGATGCGGCGTTTAGTGGAAGAAAGCCATAATGTTGATGATGCGACCGCGATTCTGACGACAGTAAAGCGGACCGTTGGCTACAATTATGTCGTCGCGGACGCCAAGGCCAATACGGCCCGCGCTTACGAAACCTGTGCCCACCATTGCGCCGTGTTTAGGGACAATGATCCGAAAGAAACCGTCGAATACGCGCTGCCGATCGAGAACGCTGTTTTCCGCGCTGACGAAGCCATGGATCAAACCGTCCGCAGTTTCCAAGCTTGTTCCAAGGGGTATCCGAATCTGCCCTACGGGTGCAATTCCTACGACCATCGTTACAAAGGAATGGCCACTCGTATCAAAGACAACTATGGCAAGATTGATTCTGCTACGGCGCTGGAGACCTTAAAAGCGGTGGCGATGCGCGATACCAATCTGCATGCGGTCCTGTGCAACGTGACCGATCACGAAATCTGGGTGGCCCACGCCAAAGGTGCGGAAGATGCCTGGAAACAGCCGTTCATCAAATACGAACTGAACGAGTTGTTCAAACGCCCAGCAGATCGCAAAACCACTCCGGCTGGTTCTCGCTCATAACCCGGTAACTGGGGCAAGGGGGCAGGAAGGCAGCCCTGTTCCCCCACAGGGGCGCTCCAAAGTCGGTTAGCCCCGTGAAGTCTTTCCTACTTCACTGGGTTAGTATCTGCCTAAAACCGAAATCCGAAGCCCGAAATCCGAAGGGCGTGCGGGCGGCTGGCCCATTTCGGATTTCGGGCTTCGGGCTTCGGATTTGAGCCCGAACGCCGCGTGGGGGCACGCGGCCTACAGGGAGCCCTGGTTCACCCAAATTCGCAGCCGATTTTCCTTGCGTTAGCCACGGAATTCCCCGATTAAGGTCCGCTGTGAAAAACAATGGCGTAAGATTAGTTCTGGCGTGCCTCGCTCTGGCTTTGTGCATCAACCTGGCCCACGCTCAGGATTTGCGCTTCACCGCTTCGGTCCAGACGACGAACGGTTTTTCAATGCAATGGAGCAATTCGGTTGCCGGGCAGTCGTACACCTTGCAGTCACGGGACAGACTGACCAACAGCATCTGGCTGACGCTCGACAGCCCCCAACCCTGGCCAACCGTCCAGACGCAATGGAGTGACACCATTTCGTCCACCCAGTTGATGCGCCTCTACCGAGCGGTCGCCGTCCAACCCGCCACGCGTGGCAAGCTGCTCTCATCAAATCTATTGCAATCTTACACGGCCAGCCAGCTTACTTTATATTTCTCGTCGCAGGGACTGCCCCTCACGGCACAATATGGCGTGAAGTGGTACAAGGTGGTTTATGAAACCATTGATCCCATCGGCGGGCGAACGACGGCGTCCGGCGGGCTGTTCCTGCCACAGAATGTAGGCAAGGGCGTGCCGTTATTCAGCTTTTCGCATGGCACGACCACTTTGACCAACAGTGTCGCTTCCAATCTGAATCAAGGAGATTATCTTGCAGGTCTGGTGTTTGGCTCTGCCGGCTACGCCAGCGTGGTGGCGGATCTGCTCGGCATGGGCTCCAGCCCAGGTTTTCATCCTTACCTCCACGCGCGCAGCGAAGCGACCGCCAGCGTGGATATGCTCCGTGCCGCCAGACGCTATTGCGCCAGTAACAGCATTAGCCTTAATGGCCAGGTTTTCCTGGCCGGTTACTCA
>Ga0194060_10002300_pt1 | contig 13644 bp, 16 predicted proteins | sample SepL225m_MetaG_FD_163427 | JGI IMG/M metagenome (GOLD analysis project Ga0194060, IMG submission 163427) | Anoxic zone freshwater microbial communities from boreal shield lake in IISD Experimental Lakes Area, Ontario, Canada - Sep2016-L222-5m | ecosystem: Environmental > Aquatic > Freshwater >... | reverse complement strand
GTTCAGGGCTCCTGGATTAATGGGTCGGGGTTCGTCTTAGAAGCCGATACGCTGGACGTCGGCGAGCTTGATGGTTTTGCCGCCTTGTACTTGCAGCAAAATACTTTTGTCGGGGTCCTGGCGGACGCTGGTAACGCACGCCATCGTGCTCACCTGGGGATTGGTGGTCTTGCCCTGACTGACCGCAGTTGCCTTGAAGCGGTAACTGCCGTTGGCTGCAGCGGTTCCCTGGTCGGTCTTTCCATCCCAGGACCACGTCATGTCGCCCACCGTCTGCGGACCAAGTATCTGACTGCGAACCAGCGTTCCTGATGCGTCATAGACCTCAAACTTCACGCCATCGGCACCTCCAGGAAGACTGACAACGCCCTGCACCGGTACGCCACCATTCAGTATGGCTGGGCCATCGGCCACAGACACGGTCTTGCCGATCAGGTTGGCGCTGCTCATCATGCGTTCGCCGGACATGCTGGTAACGTAGTCAGTCAGTGTCTGCGACATGGTCGTGGTGGCTTCAAGCTGCGAAAACTGAGCCAACTGCGCTACGAAGGCTTCGTTTTTCACTGGATCGAGTGGATCCTGGTTGTTGAGCTGCGTAGTAAACAGTTTCAAAAAGTCTTTCTGACCCATGCCAGATGCGCTGGACTTGGCAGTCAACGCAGCCTCGGCCACATCAGCGGTGGTCTTGATACCTGTTGGCACTTTGGACGTCCATGTTGTGTCGGTCGACGTGTTGCTAGTTAGTAGATTGAGATTAGTCATATCGCTTCCTTTCTTGCACCCTAGCTCTTGATGATGTCGAGCGTTCGCATCGTCAATTGACGCGCGGTATTGATGACCTCGACGTTGTTCTGGTAGGAGCGCGCTGCTGCCATCATTTCCACCATTTCGGTCATTTCATTCACGTTGGAAAGGTAGACGTAGCCATCCTTGTCGGCAACCGGATTTCCGGGATCGGACAGGCGTGCAACAGGTGCCGGGTCATCGATCAGGCTGTCGATCTTGACGCCGCCCTTGTTGGGCGTTGCCTGTGCGCCGAACTGAGTTTCCAAAATGGTCTTGAAGACTGCGCGCTTGCCACGAAAAGCATCCTTCTCGGTGCCTGATACGGAACCGGCGTTGGCCAGATTCGACGCAGTGGCATTCATGCGTGTGGCCTGCGCGTTGAGTGCAGTTCCGGCAATGCCAAATATGTTGTCCAGTGACATGGTGAATCACTCCCCTCGCAAGGCCTTGCGAATGCCGCTGATGCGATTTTCAAGAATGCTCAAGGTCGCCTGGTAGTCGGCGGCAGATTGTCCGTACTTGGCTTGCTCCACGGAAAGCTCTACCGTGTTGCCATCAAAAGCCACATTGAATGGAACCCGGTACAGCAGCCCGTTTTGAGCCTCAGTCGCATCGGTTGGAAGGTGACTGGAGTGGGTGGCCTGCAGGACCGAAGTCTGAGCGCCATGCAGCACTTTCTTGAAGTCAATGTCTTGCGCCTTGAAGTGCGGCGTGTCAGCGTTGGCGATATTTCGCGCCAGCACTTCCATGCGCTGAGCGCGCATTCCCAGCGCCTGCTCGTGCACTCCAAATGCCTGATCAATCATATTCATGCATTCACCTCATCGCGTTGCTGCATGTGCCGGTTTATCGACACCCGACCCGTTTCATGGGTCCTTCACTCATTGACTGCAAATCGCGTGCCATGCCAGTTTTGCCGCTTTGCCAAGCCCTATCTGGAAATGAATCCGTGGTTGAGGATGAAAGCGGCAAGTGTTTGCCGCTGCTGACGCATTGACCCACGAATGGAGTAGCCGCTTTTTTGACAGGCTCAACTGGCGTTGCCATTACGCTCGTTACTGCGCAGGACTTGCTGGCGAGAAGTGGCAGGGGCGAGTAATTGCCCCAGGCGCTCGGCAGCGTTTTGCAGCAATCCTTGTCGAATTGACAAACGCGTAATGGGCTCCCTTGTGTCACCGCCCACGTGTAGATAACTCGACTGTGGCCCGGGAATATTGAGCGCCTGTGCGCCCTGCGTTTCGCTGCGAGAAGCAGGCCTGAGCACCGAAAGATAGAGATCTTCCAATCCATTGGATCCCTTGGACTTCAATCCCACTTCCTCGAAGTATTTGTCAACCAGACCGAGTTGTTTTTGAACACTCAATTCCAATATGGCACGGGGATTGGCAGCGTAGCCTGCAGATGCTGCGCCACGTGCAGGTCCGTCGCAAAACTGAATGATGCCGTGGCAGCGCTGGTTGCTGGCGCGCGGGTTCATGCCGTCACTCTCCATCAAGGTCATGCGCGCAAAATCGTCGGGGTTAAAGCGATGGTTGCTGGCAAGCTGGAGAATTTTTTCGTAGACAGCAGCCTTGTCCTGCGATGGAATGAACCCTTTGGCAACAGCCCGATCAAGCGTCTTTTCCAGCACAGGATGCACGCCACTGTCCTTATTTGAATCATTGATGGCGACAGTGCTATCAGCGATATTCTTAACCGGAACCGGCTTTGGAGTGGAACCCGCTTGCACTGACAATGGCGCTGCGGCGACAGACCCATTCAGTTCAGAAGGAAGCAAGTTCACAGCGACTTGCTGCCCCGGAAGTATGCAGTTTGGGTTTTCTATTCCGTTTTCCTGAGCAATACGCTGGGCAATTCTGAACTCTTGCGCTGGGCCTAGCGTGACGCCATGACTGTTGGCCTGCTGCCGCACCAAACCAATGAGCGTATCGCCACGGTTGACCGTGCGTATCTGACTTGGGCCAGTATTGCCACTCATGCCCTGACGCACTTGACCAAGTGCCTGTGCAAACGCACCCGGGCGGGTCTTTTGCCCCGCCCCGACCACCATCATCGCATTACCAACGGGCCGTGAGGAAGACAGCCCAGATGACGGTATTTTTGGATCGATCAGCATGTTTTAGTGGCTTCTCAGTGGCACCGTTCTTGCGAAGATTCTTTGTCGGCATAAACGCATGTCATTTTTTCAACACCCACCCTTCAGATCCACATAAACGCAAATGTTGTGCCAAATAGGATTGCCACCAACGACTGCAGCACGCTTCATGAGGATCTGGAGGTGCAGTCTGGCGAGCCTTCTGTGGTGCGCCTCTGTCACGTCAGGCTTCGCTCAAAATCTGACGCCGCAAGAGAATTTGTCGTTGCAGGTAACGCAATGGGTTACGCAAAACCTTCAGTTGTCGGAAAAGCAATTCAGCATCGCACCGCTGGACTCCAGGCTTCGCGTACAGGGGTGCGACCGGGCACTGACCATGGATCTACCTTTTGCTTCGCGGGAAACGGTGCGGGTGAGATGTGCATCCGAAGCACCTTGGCAGATGTACTTGCGACTCGTGCTTGCAACCCCCGCCCAATCCATCGCCGCTACGCCTGCCGCCTCTAACGGCTCAACAGCAAGTGGCAGAAAGGTGGTCGTCGGGACACAGTTGTTGCGACGCGGAACGATGGTCATCGCAGATCAACTTCAGGAGATAGAGCATTCTGGAATTGGACTTGATCCGCAGGCGGTGGCGTCTGTCAGGGATCTGGAGAATGGCGAAATGGTTCGCGACATCCCCGCTGGCACACCGCTTCGAAGCCATGATGTGAAGCGCGCCGTACTAGTCAAGCAGGGACAGTCGGTCTTGTTGACAGTGGCCTTGGGCAACGGTTTAACAATCACTGCACGCGTAGACGCCCTGCAGGATGGCAAAATGGGGGAGCAGGTAAAGCTGAAAAACTCGGAATCCGGGCGCTTGGTCACTGGAATTGTCAGCGGACCCAATGCAGCGCGTTCCCAGTGAGAAACTTTTTTTCTCCGTGCGCTCAAGTTTTTTGACTTGCATCCGAATCGTCTGATGATCACTATTAGTATTCGCTGTAAGTCCAGGAAAGAGAAAATGCCATGAGCAACCCAATTTCACAATACGGCAATATCACCCAAACCGAGAGCTTTGCGCGCACTGTTGCGGAGAAGAACGCCAAAAAATTGGGGGTGCCTACCTCAAACGTTTCAGGAACTGTGGGTACAGCAACGGGGTCGGCAATGCAACCGGCAACCACCGCCTCCCAAGCGGACGACGTCCTGAACTTGAGCGATATCTCTGAGCGCGTAAAGGCAGAACCAGAAATCGACCGCGCCAAGGTGGATGCCATCAAGTTGGCCCTTCAAAATGGCCAGTACCCACTGAACTCTCGACGTACCGCTGAGTGTTTTGTCGCACTCGAACGCCTCATCCGTGACTGAAATTCTGCCACCAGCCTCTGAAGTTTCCAAGGCACAGCAACTTGCCACGCAACTGGCCCAGATGCTGGAATTGGAATTTCAGGCTTTGCGCAAGCAAGAAATCGACCATTTTGAGCAGTTGCAACCGGTAAAAGCCGAACTATTGGGGTCAATCACAAATATGGCACCTTCGGCAGAAGTGCTACAAAGCGTCCCCGAATGGCAAGAGTTTCGCACCACGATGGCAGGCTGTCGTGATTTGCATCGGCGCAACCAGGTCCTGATTGAGAGAAAGCTCGACGCAATCCGTGGAACCTTGCAAAGTCTTCGCCTTCCTGACACAACCAGTTCGATCGAGGTCTACGATCGCCTGGGTCACATCGCACGGTTCTCGCGGAACCAAGGCTATAACGACGCCTGATCGCCCGCCGCTTTGGTTTTTTCATCACCTGGACGCATTCCCTTGATCCAATAGACCCAGGAAAGAATCACTGCCACTGCCGTGAACAGTTCAGCAGGAATTTCCTGATCGACACTCAATCGACTGAGAAGGGCAAGCAACTGCGGATCCTCTGTGACATAGACGCCATGACGGCGCGCCTGTTCGATCATGTAGAGCGCCTGCTCGTTCTGTGCCTTGGCTGTGACGACAGGCGTGAGGTTTTGCCCGTATTCGAGCGCTATGGCTTGGCGCGAACGATTCATGCTCGCGTGTCCAAAATTCGCCCGCAATCGGCCGGCGGCAGGTCTGGCAGCGCAGCCGGGCGGGCGCCGCATATAACCTGAAACGAACGCATGTTGATACCGGATCGCAATAGTTCCTCTGTCAGGGCTTGCGCACCTTGCTCGGCTTGGTCGACGACTCCGGCTTGCGTTGCCCACATGAAAAGTTCAACCACATTTCGGTCGTGGACCTCGGTCTTTAGCCAGACTTCTCCGTGCTCCCGACTATTTGAATGAATGTTGATTGTAAAAACCTCCTGCTGTTCTGACGAGGCACGCTGGCGCTCAAACGACAATGCGACCGGTTCTGCATCTTTGAATGGCACTACCAGGTTAAACATCATTGCGCCCTGCATTTGCGATTGAACTGCATGAACCTGCGCCGATTCGATGTCATCAATGGCGCGTTGAATCTGGGCACTGAGGTCGCCCTCTGCTTCTTCTGATCGATGTTGAGTTTGTCCCAACGCGAGGAGAAGTTGCTGCAGAAGTTGTTTTGGGCCTTGCACCGCAAGTCCTTGGCCTCGCGCCAATGCCGCCTCCGAACCCATCGCTCCCACCAGGGCAAACCGAATCGCCTCCGGACTGACGTTGGACATGGAAAGACGCATCGAATTCCATTGCGCTTGCAAGTCTGGCCTTGCTAGCGCGCGGATGAGCGCATCCATCACACCCGGTTTGAACAATGCCTGTAGGTCAGGAAGACCGCCAGGGTGAAACAGCAAATTCTCGACGCGCTGAATGATCGGCGGCGGCGTACCGGCAGCGGCGGCTGGCCCGGATGAAACAGCCGCTCCGGGATGAAGTGTCATCGACCCGTCCGAATTGACTTGAACACGCAATGAAAGTGTGGTGCCTGGGTGCCAATCTGGCATCGATGCCACCTCCACAAATCGGCCCCGCAAAAACAGCCCAAGTTGGTCGCCACGCGCCTGGACCAGTGCCTGTATCACCTGCCCGTCGCTCAGTCCCAACTCCCGCCCAACCTTGGCCTCCACGAGTGGAGCGGAAAACCGACCCTCCACAAAGACCGGATGAGCCCGGCTAACCAACAGCGCACTGTCGGGAGCAGTAATCAAGGGTACCGAATCCAGTGCCGGCGGCCTTCTGTAACGCCAACCGTGGATCCGCTCCCGTTTTCTGTTTCGACCACCGGTGCAGTGGCAACAGTTGTTGATTGCTGTGGAGACAATACGATCTGCGTCAAACGCTGGGAATCTGGCACTTGCAGAGCAACGTTCGCTCGCAAGCGAGACGGATTACCCGCAATGAACGCATGGCCATTAAGATCGACAAATGCTTTCCTGAGCACTTCGATCTTGAGTGGACTGTCGGCCATGGTCTGCTTGATCACGCGATCAAGACTTTCTCCTGCTTTGGGTGTATAGGTAAGCAATCGATTGGTTGGGGCCGCCACGGCCGCCGGAGCCTTGCTTTGCGCGCAAACAGGCGATGCTGCGGTTGCGAACAGCAGCAAACTTGCGGCGCTGATCAATACATTATGCGGGGCGAAGATGGAATGGATGTACTTCATGGCTATGTCCTTTTGTTCACCGATAACATTGTGAGAGCGCGCTGATCACCGCAGGTCCTCGGTCGACCAGGCGCGCCAACCATGCTGTACTGATGTCTGTGGTCCTGCGATCAACTGCAACTGAGCGTGATGATCTGCGACAGTTTGCACTTTGGCCAACACGCTTTGTGTGATGACTCCGGGCTCGAGAATGCGATGCAAATAGTCGCGACCACTGGCCAGCAACCACTCGTCACCAACACGAACCCCTGCCAAGGTACCGGCGTTGATGCGAACGACCTCGCGACTTCCAGAGATGATCTCAGGTACAACTGGCACACATGACAAGCGCTGATTCACGGTGTGCATCCAACTTTGCAGCTGCTGTGACAATAGTGTCAGCGACTCTTCACTCAATCTTGGCGGTTCCCAATTGGGCCTGTCGATGCGCCACTTGACCTGTGCCTGAGCTTCAAAAAGTGGCTCGTTTTGGTTGCGTTCTGCAACGGAGAAATCTAACTGCACCGTCGCTTCAGGCGAGGGTGTCAAAATCATGACCTCATCCGCCACAAGGTCGCGAAATGAGAAACTCGGCGCCGTATTGACTGTCGACGGGCGCATCGAAAGTCTCGCCTGCCAGGGCATCTGGTCTGCGCTGGAGCCCGTCAATGCACTTCCATAGGCTGCCCTCGTATTGACGGCGCTATGGGACTGCCGCCAAGTGACCGCGCTTCCAGAAGCACCCTGCCACTGGCGGTATACGTAGCCTTCCATAGCCCGAATCACCGGCAACTCATCACTTTTCCACTGTGACGCTGCTGAGATCACAAGACCGACGACATGACGCAGATGTCCCGAAGGATTTGCCGCACAAGGACGGGAATTTGCCGACTGAAGTTCGGGAGTCTGCGACGAACCTCCTTGCGCTTGCCACTGCAAGTCAGCAACGGGATGGCCCAGACTGTTTCGATCGTAGGCGACTACCTGAACACCGCGCACCTGCATACCAGTGCGAAACGAGCTACTCTCCTGAAGAGCCCCCTGTGAATCGATCCAGACCATGGATTGCACTTTGGTCGGCCCATCCATCGCCGCCTGCAAAAGTCCCTGCCGGATAGCAGACAGTTTTTCTTCCTGCGAAAGTGCAATTTGGGCATGAACTGGCTGCGAAAGCATGCTTGCAACAAGCGCTAAGCACGCCAACTTCAAAATCAGCTCACCGCCAGATCGTGTTCTCACGAAATCACCCAATGGTCGGCTTCATCTCAATGTGCCTTCGAGACCATTTGTCCGAGGTAAAGGGCACGCAAGTCCTGCACAATGGCTTTATCCAAGGCGAGTGTCGTTTCATAGGTATCGTCACCCGTGGGCGCGATACTGACCAGTGTCGCACCGTAAATGACGCCCTCAACACGGCTGCGAAATGTGTCACTTTGAACCATCATGTCCGAAACCGTGGCGTTGGCATCCATTCGAAGTCCATAGACCTGCTCGGTGAGCGACCTGTATGCGTCGAGCTTTGACGCTCGAATAGCAAGCAGACGCTGCTGCGCTGGGTTTCGATGGCCCTGAACGCTAATTACGGCGTACCCAGTGGCGGTCAGAGTGTCTCTCTTTTCAACCATCGGCGCCACAAGGGTCGCTGCGTCTGCAGCGACCCGCTGTTCACCGGTACTCTGACAACCGGACAGGCATACTAAAGCCAAGATCAAGCCAAGTTGGATATTGAAGCGTGATTTCATCAGCGATCCTTGATGTTGCAATTTGTGAATCCGTCTCACACTGATTCGGCACCAACCCCGCAAGCTTGAGCGGCAACCCGCAGGCACCCAATTCTTGAAGGTTTTAGGTCGCCGCAAGCGTCAAAGATTGACGCGCCGTGGGCTGCTGTGGTAGCGGGGTTTCAGAAGTTGCCGCGAGTCGATACCACTTCAAGGATTCAGCGTGATCCTGCTGAGTTCCTTCCCCGCTAGCGTACATACACCCAACGTTGAACTGAGCTGCCTTATCGCCCCCGATGGCAGCCAACAGATACCATTTGAAGGCGACCTGAAAATCCAGTTTCCCCCCCCACCAAGCCGCAAACAAGGCTCCCAGGTTGTACTGAGCCAAGGAATGGCCCTGTTCTGCCGCTGACTGAAGATACTGAGCGGCAAGACCAAAGTCGCTCTCTATTCCCTGACCCAGCGCGCACATCAAGCCCAAATTCAATTGCGCTTGTGGATGACCCTGCTCAGCGGCCAATTGATACCACTTCAGGGCCGACCGATAATCAATGCTCCCACCCTGGCCCTTGGCGCACATCACTCCCAACCCGTACATGGCGTCCATGTCACCCTGCGAGGCGCTCAAGTTGAACCACTTCAGCGCTTCCGCAGCGTCCTGCATGACGTATTGTGCATTGGCATACATGACTCCAAGGTTGTACTGCGCGGCTGAATCCTCTCCTACTGCGCCAACCTGGTAGGCACTGAACGATTGCTGGAAATTTTCTGTCACCGTACTTGACGTTGCAGCCATCAAGTCCAATTGCCTTTGCGCTGACTTGTCACCTTGCGCCGCAGCCAAACTGTACCATTTCGCAGCCTCTTCAAGATCCTTCTGGACTCCCTGCCCGTTGGCGTACAACACAGCCAAATTGTGCTGAGCGTCAACGTCACCCTGATCAGCGGCGAGTCTGTACCAATGGATTGCCTCTTCGAAATTCTGCTCCGTACCCTGACCCTGCCCGTTCATGACGCCAAGCGCATATTGCGACGCCACGTCGCCTTTTGTCGCCGCCAGTTGAAACCAATGCAATGATTGCTTGTCGTCCTGCGGTACCCCCTGTCCCTGGGAATACATGAGTCCCAAGTGGTAATGAGAGGGCGTATCCTCAAGCGCCGCCGCCGATTCAAAATATTCTAAAGCCTTGCCATAGTCTTGATCAACGCCCAAACCATCGGCAAACATGACACCTAGGTTGTACTGGGCGCCAACGTCTGACTGATCTGCGGCCAGGGTAAACCACTTGACTGCGGACGCGTAGTCGCGCTCGACGGGGCTCCCATTGGCGTACATGACACCCAGGTTAAATTGAGCAGAAGCATCACCCTGCGCAGCTGCCAATTGGTACCACTTGTGGGCTTCCAGAAAGTTCTGCGCGACACCCTGACCCATGGCGTACAAATATCCCAAACTGAACTGAGCATAGGCATGCCCCCGATCGGCTGCCTGCTCAAACCACTTAAACGCCTGCTCGAAATCCGTTTCGACTCCCTCGCCGTGGGCGAACATGAACCCCAAATTGAATTGTGCTGTGGCGTCACCCTGTGCTGCGGCCAGTTTGAACCACTTTGCCGCCTCCTCGCAATTCTGCGCGACACCCTGCCCGTTGGCATACATAAAACCAAGATTAGTCTGCACCTCTGCCATACCCTGGGTGGCCGCCATTTGGTACCAGTTGAAGGCTTGAACGTAATCAAGTTCCACACCCTGACCATTGGCATACATAAACCCAAGGTTGTATTGTGCCGGTGCATAGTCCTGCTCGACAGCGAGTCGGTACCAGCGAAGCGCCTCAGCGTAATCGCGGTTGACCCCATGCCCATTGGCGTACATGAAGCCCAAATTATTCTGCGCGGCCGCATAGTCCAATGTCGCAAGCGGGCGGCATATCCTCAAGGCCTGCGCAAAGTCCCCACGACCGTAGGCTGTATCAGCTTCATCAAGCAACGTTTTCATAAATATCTCAAAACCCTGCTTAGGCCCGATGATGCTCAATCAAGCATGCGGGGTACAACATCTTCGCGTGCTCAAGATGATTTGGTGAACTCAGTTTTTGCCCGTGCGGGATATGTTTTGGATCTATCGGCTTATGCGCCTGCGATGCAAGATGCAATGTCTGAACTTGCAAAAGATGCTGTGCAGGAGCCTCCAAATGCTTTGCTGTTTCTTTCAGTGAATCAGAGTTTTGCATAAGGACCCCTTGGCGGACGAGTGAGCTCAATCCAAGAACAATACATTCATTTCAGTTGGTTGCTCAGAATGCCGACCTTCTATCTTAAACAATAGTTTGGCTATTTGCTCATCAGAAAGCAAACATATTTCAAACTGTTGATGAACTGCAACCACCGATGGAAACCAGTACCGCTGGAAATGCGTATAGAAGCTGCGACTCCATGGTAGGTGAGGCGAACTACTTAAACTGGCCCAGTTCATGCTTCCAGCATAGCGATCAAGAAATTCGATCGACCAGGGTAATCCGGCATTCTCACTGAGGTGCTCCCAATTCCAGTGCTCACTGTTTCGCTCAAGCAGCTCCGTCGCCCACGGTAGCGCCTCGTTAGCACTGAGTCGCTCCCAATCCCAACGCTCCTGATGTCTCTCCAGCAGGTTTACTGTCCAAGGTAGCGCTGCGTTTGCACTGAGTCGCTCCCAATCCCATCGATCATGGTACTGATCGAGAAGATCCGCCGTCCACGGCAGCGCCTTATTTGCACTGATTAGCTCCCAATCCCAGCGATCCTGGTACTGCTTGAGTAGATCCGCCCTCCAAGGCAGTGCAGCGTTTGCGCTGAGTTGCCTCCAATCCCAGCGCTCCAGATGCCTTGCGATCAGTTCCACACTCCACGCCAAGACTGCATTGCCACTAAGTCGACTCCAGTCCCAGCGATCCAGATACCGATCTAGAAGCTCCGACGTCCAGGGTAAAGATTCATTTGCGCTGAGTCGAGCCCAATCCCACCGCTCAAGATGGGTTTCGATCATTTCAATGTTCCACTCCAACGACCTGTTACCGCTGAGCCATGTGTAATTCCAGTAACTAGAAAACCGCTCCAGCAAACTCTGACACCAAGGTAAAGCGGTATTGGCACTCAGGCCACCCCAGTCCCATCGATCGATATGAAGATTCAGCAACTTCGAACTCCACGGAAGTGCCTCCTGCCAACTCAGCCAAGCCCAATCCAGGCGGTCTATGAAACGCTCAAGCATTTCGATGTTCATGGGCAAACCGGCATTTCTCCGAAGACGGTCCCAATCCCAATGCTCACTGAATCTTTCAATCAGCTCAATACTCCATGGCATGTAGACGCCAGCACTGACTTTAGCCCAACCGACCTGAGAAGCGAGTTTCTCAACTGTCTCAATGGTCCAATTGATGTTCCGATTGGCACTCAATAGTTTCCAGTCCCAACAGACTGACACGTCCTGAAGACTCATCGCGCTCAAACCATAATGGCGCTGCACACACTGAAAGAACAAATCCGGGTGATTACCGAAAAACTGCACAATGTCAAACTGCTGCAGGTCGTTGAAAGTCGAATGGACTATGCTGCTGCGTTGCACACGCGCCTGTTCCACTATTGAAGACGCCGCCACTGCGACAAGCTTGTTCATGCTCTAAGCCCATTGGAATTCACATCCAATTCATTCATGTAGTGATGCATTGCCGCGGTTAAGCGAGTTGCCTTCTGATGGAACCACTCAGTCCAATCCGGCTTAGAACTAAGCTCCCGCCAACTCGCGTTTTGGATGACTTCGGACAACTGCTGATACTTGTGTGACAAGGTGCTTTCCAAGTCTTTCAACTGTTTGCCAAGTTCGTCAACGGGGTCCTTTAGCAAGGGATCCATCTTGGCGCCAAACCCTTGTTCAATCTTGTTTTTGAGCTGTTTCAAACCTGGCAGATCACTGTTTTGAAACGTCAGTTGGAGTTGTTGAAATAGAAAATTGGCTTGCCCCCTATCCTCCTCACTGACGCGGTCTGGATGGCACTGCATCGCCATTTTGCGGTACAACTGCTTTAATTCGTGCTGTTGCAGTGGATCGAGCTGCACCGGACTATCCTGATCAGTCTTGGCATCTTGTGACTCTTGATATTTCCGATACACGTCTTCAGCCGCTTGCGCCTCTCGACGCTGCATTTCCTCTGGCTGAACCCGATACTTGGCTCTATAGTAGCGACGCCTCAGATCAAGATACCGTCGCATCAGATCCCCGATTGCCTCCTCTTGCTGATAGTCAAACAGGTGAATCTGTCGCAGCACTTCATCAATCTCGGCATCGACCGCCATGATCTTGGTTTGCATCATGTGAACTTGCAAACACAGCTCTTCGATTTCCGGATCCTGGTAGATACTCAATCCGTGTCTATGCTTGGGTTCGTCCAATGCTGCGGGTGGGTCTTCCATATTCCCACTGTGGCCCAGCGCAATGCCAAACAGATGCCTGTAGTAGCTCAGAATCTTAATATCGCACTGTCTCATGACAGACAACTGCGATAGTCCCGCATGGATGGATGCTGAATCAGAGTTTCCGCAAATAACGATCTCATCGTCAATTAGGCAAATCAAGTCGTCACTTTTCGCAGACCAATCCGAAATTCGAACCACTCGCGCGCCCAACGCACAAAGCCGTTCCCATGCTAGGCAGGAGTGGCGATGAGCATCTGAGTCAGAGGTGACAAGCGTCACCGCCACACCACGCCGCTGACAAGACACTAACATCTCAAACAGAACACGGTCTGCAAATACATATGCCAGCAACATCGCACTATCAGACGCGGCCTGAAGCTCCTCCACGATAGCTTGTTGAATGTCGCAAAAGTGAACTTCAACTTGAATTGCCATAAGGTCAAATCACTTAAGGTCACTAAGGCCGTTTTTTTGGCAATCACGCGCCAGCGTCTGAGCCTTTGCAATTTGCTCCGCTGTCATTTGCCTAGCGATAAGCTCACGTCCGGTGAGCGCATCAGAATTACCAGCTGCGGCTCCGATGTTGAACCACATATGAGCTCGCTCATATGCTTGAAGAGTTCCTTGCCCGCTCGCATGCATCCAAGCCAAATCGACCTGGGCTGGAGAGAACCCCTGTGCTGCTGCAAGTCGAAACCAATGCAGCGCAACGGCATAGTCCTGCTTAGCTCCATCGCCGCTGTGGTAAAGCAAACCAAGATTGTGTTGTGCAAACGGATCCCCCTGGGCAGCAGATAACTCAAACCAGTGCAATGCCTGCTCGCTGCTTCTTGTTACACCCTGGCCGTTTGCATACATGACTCCAATGTTGAATTGAGCTTGTGCATCGCCCTCGGCCGCTGCCAGGTGATACCACTTAAGCGCCTGGAAAAAGTCCTGGGCTACGCCTTCTTCGTTGTGATAAAGCAAGCCGAGATTGCCCTGCGCGAAAACATCGCCTTGATTTGCCGCCTGTAGATACC
>Ga0194060_10002298_pt1 | contig 13649 bp, 9 predicted proteins | sample SepL225m_MetaG_FD_163427 | JGI IMG/M metagenome (GOLD analysis project Ga0194060, IMG submission 163427) | Anoxic zone freshwater microbial communities from boreal shield lake in IISD Experimental Lakes Area, Ontario, Canada - Sep2016-L222-5m | ecosystem: Environmental > Aquatic > Freshwater >... | reverse complement strand
ACAACGTCAGAATGGTGGTCAGCCTGATCGCGCCGATTGCGATGGAAGACGGGTTGCGCTTTGCCATTCGCGAAGGCGGTAAAACCGTCGGCGCCGGCGTCGTGTCGAAAGTCATCGAATAATTCCAGGCACATAGCGCGGGGCGTAAGGCGAGAGTATGATTGCGCCTCTTTTCTTCCCCTCACGCCTCACGAACGAAGGCCAATAGCTCAACTGGCAGAGCGTCGGTCTCCAAAACCGAAGGTTGGGGGTTCGATTCCCTCTTGGCCTGCCAAGAAATTAACGGATGACGGGATGCCCTCCGGGCACTGCGTCAACAGGTGAATGGCGGACAAAGTTAAGTTGGTGGTTGCGGTGGCCCTTGTATTGGCGGGCATCGGGGGCTTTTATCAGTTCTCGTCGAGTGCGGCGGTGCTGCGCCTGATGTCTGTCCTCGCCGGGGTTTTGGCGGGCGCTTCTGTGGCGTGGACTACCGCGCTGGGGCAGCGTTTTTTTGCGTTTTCACGCGAGGCCGTGACGGAGACCAAGAAGGTGGTCTGGCCGACGCGCAAGGAGTCGTTTCAGACGACCGCAGCCGTGTTCGCTTTTATAGTGGTGATGGCGGTTTTCCTGTGGATCTCCGACAAGAGCCTGGAATACATACTCTACGACGTGGTCCTTGGGTGGAAAAAGTCATGACGAAGCGCTGGTACGTGGTTCACGCCTACTCCGGTTTTGAGAAATCGGTGCAGCGCGCGCTCGAGGATCGTATCCGGCGCGCCAGCATGCAGGAGCACTTCGGAAAAATTCTGGTGCCGACTGAGGAAGTCGTGGAGATGAAAGGTGGACAGAAGAACATCTCCGAGCGCAAGTTTTTCCCCGGCTACGTTCTGGTCGAGATGGACATGACCGACGAAGCCTGGCACTTGGTCAAGAACACGGCGAAAGTCACCGGATTTGTCGGTGGTGCGCACGGCAAGAAGCCGCCGCCCATCAGCGAGAAAGAAGTGCAGAGCATCATGCAGCAGATGCAAGAAGGCGTAGAAAAGCCCAAGCCGAAAGTTCTGTTTGAGACCGGCGAAGCGGTGCGTGTGAAGGAAGGGCCGTTCACCGATTTTCACGGAACGGTCGAGGATGTCAACTACGACAAGAGCAAGCTGCGCGTATCGGTGACGATCTTCGGGCGCGCGACGCCGGTGGAACTGGAATTCGGCCAGGTGGAGAAGGCGTAGAAGACTCGGGTTATGTAGGCGCGGCGCAGCCGCGGTTTTTTAACGGGGAGAGCGCGCAAGCGTTCGTTTGAACCCAACAGGAGAGCCAACATGGCGAAAAAAGTCGTCGGCTATATCAAGCTGCAGGTTCCTGCAGGCAAGGCCAATCCCAGCCCGCCCATCGGGCCCGCGCTTGGCCAGCGTGGTCTGAACATCATGGAGTTCTGCAAGGCGTTCAACGCCCAGACCCAGAAGGTGGAACCCGGACTCGCGCTGCCGGTCGTGATTACGGCCTACGCGGACAAGAGTTTCACATTCATCATCAAGACCCCGCCAGCGACGGTCCTGATCAAGAAGGCCGCCGGCATCGACAAGGGCAGCCCGCGTCCGCATTCGGACAAAGTCGGCAAGATTTCCCGCGCACAGGCTGAAGATATTGCAAAAGCCAAGATGCCCGATTTGACTGCTGCCGATCTCGATGCTGCGGTGCGGACCATCGCCGGCAGTGCGCGTTCGATGGGCATTACGGTGGAGGGCGTGAAATGAGCGTGCTCACGAAACGCAAGAAGACCTGGTCTTCCGTAGTCCAGCGCGACAAGAATTACGCGGTGCTTGATGCGCTGCAGATTGTCAAGCAGGCGGCGACTGCAAAGTTCGACGAGTCGATTGATGTGGCGGTGAACCTGGGTATCGACGCCAAGAAGTCTGACCAGACCGTGCGTGGTTCCGTAGTGCTCCCTGCAGGAACCGGCAAGACAGTGCGCGTCGCGGTTTTTGCCCAAGGGGACAAGGCGGCAGCGGCCAGGGCGGCTGGAGCGGATATCGTCGGGCTGGACGACCTCGCAGAGCAGATCAAGGCGGGCAAGATCGACTTTGACGTGGCGATTGCCAGCCCTGACACCATGCGGGTGGTCGGTCAACTCGGGCAGATACTGGGTCCGCGCGGATTGATGCCCAACCCGAAGGTGGGTACGGTGACAGTCGATGTCGCGGCGGCCGTGAAGAATGCGAAGGCCGGGCAGGTGCAGTATCGCGCCGACAAGGGCGGTATCGTTCAGTGCTCGATCGGTCGCGCGTCCTTTTCCCCGGAACAATTGCGGGACAACCTGGCGGCGCTGGTCGACGCGCTCAACAAGTCCAAACCGTCCAGCAGCAAGGGTGTGTATCTGCGCAAGGTCTCGTTGTCGAGCACGATGGGGCCGGGAATCCGAGTGGATCTGTCGAGCATCGCCGGAGGCACGGCGCAACAGCACTAGGTGCAGGACGGGCGTGTTTAGGGTACGGCGTAAAGGCGCGGTACCCGTGTAAGCAGGGCTTTGGGCCGACGCAAGGCTGCGGTACGGGCGGTGCGGCGGGTTATCAAAGACCGTAGGAACCGGAAGGTTTAATCGAAAGGAGGGCGGCGCGGGAGTGCGGGAGACGGAAAGGCTTTGCCCAACCGGATCCAGTTTCCCATCCACCCGATCCTGCAGTCCTACGCAGATGGCGAACCCGAAATGAAGGAATTTTTCCTGAATGCAAGGTCGCCTGGGTTGCTGTCGGTCCAACCGTGATCGGCGGTGTTTGCAAATTGGAGGTAGACCTTGGGTCTCAATCTTGACGAGAAGAAGGCGGTAGTCGCCGAAGTCTCCGCGGAAATCGCGAAGGCTCAGGGGATCGTCGTCGCCGAGTACCGTGGTCTGGAAGTGGGACGCATGACCGAACTGCGCGCGAGAGCGCGCAAGTCGGGTGTGTACCTGCGCGTTCTGAAAAACACCCTGGCGCGCCGCGCCGTGGCGGGAACACCGTTCGAGAAGCTGGCCGAGCATATGGTCGGTCCGCTTGTTTACGGTATCTCGCCCGATCCCGTGGCCACCGCGAAAGTGTTGAACGAGTTTGCCAAAACGAATGAGAAGCTTGTGATCAAGGCGGGCGCGATGCCCAACGCCGTGATCACCGCCAAGGAAGTCAAGGCGCTTGCCTTGATGCCCTCACGCGAACAACTCATCGCCAAGCTGCTTGGAACGATGCAGGCACCGGTTGTGCAGTTCGTACGCACGCTCAACGAAGTGCCTTCGCGTTTCGTTCGCACGCTTGCGGCGGTGCGCGACCAGAAAGAGAGTGCCGGAGCCTAGCCCCGACCCATTCCATACCGAATACGCATACTGATTCAGGAGAATAGAAATGACCGTAGCAAAAGCTGAAATCCTCGACGCAATTGCAGGAATGACAGTTCTGGAGCTCTCGCAGCTCATCAAGGACATGGAAGAGAAATTCGGTGTTTCCGCTGCCGCAGCCGTGGCCGTCGCGGGCCCGGCTGCCGGCGGTGTTGCCGCCGCTGCTGTCGAGGAACAAACCGAGTTCACCGTTATGCTCGCCGCCATCGGCGACAACAAGGTGAACGTCATCAAGGCCGTGCGCGAATTGACCGGATTGGGCCTCAAGGAGGCCAAGGATCTGGTCGACGGTGCACCCAAGGCGGTGAAAGAGGGCGTGTCGAAGGCGGAAGCCGAGGCAGTCGCCAAGAAGCTCACCGAAGCGGGCGGCAAGGCCGAGATTAAGTAACAGGGAACGCGAAAGCGGGCCGGCGGTCCATATACAGGCTGCCGGCCCCCTCCCCGACTGACCACTTCGGCTTCTGCCGGAAACGTATCGAGAGCGCTGAAAGAGAGTGGATAGGTCCCCTCAGATGAGGGCCTGTCCCCTGTCTTTCATCCTCTTACCCCTGACGCGGAGCTTCCATGTCCTCCACGACGAGTTATTCCTCGACCGAGAAAAAACGCATCCGCAAGAGTTTCGCCAAGCGCGCAAGCGTTTTGAACATTCCGTTCCTGTTGGCGACGCAGCTTGAATCGTACACTGCATTCCTCCAAGCGCCGGTCGCGCCGGAGGGCCGCAGAAACGAAGGGCTGCAGGCTGCTTTCACCTCCATCTTTCCCATAGCCTCCCACTCCGGCAATGCACGACTGGATTTCGTGTCCTACGCGCTGGGCGAGCCGCCATTCGACGTAAAGGAGTGCCAGCAGCGCGGGCTCACCTACGCCAGCCCGCTGCGCGCCAAAGTGCGCCTCACCATCATGGACAAGGAGGCGACCAAGCCCACGGTTAAGGAGGTGAAGGAGCAGGAGGTTTATATGGGCGAGATTCCGCTCATGACCACCACCGGTTCCTTTGTCATCAACGGAACCGAACGCGTGATCGTCTCCCAGTTGCACCGTTCGCCGGGCGTGTTCTTCGAGCACGATCGCGGCAAGACGCACAGTTCGGGCAAGCTCTTGTTCTCGGCGCGCATCATTCCCTACCGCGGCTCCTGGCTGGACTTCGAGTTCGACCCGAAGGACCACCTGTATTTCCGCGTCGATCGCCGGCGCAAGATGCCGGTCACGATTTTGCTAAAGGCAATCGGGATGTCGCCGGAGCAGATTCTCGCTGCTTTCTACGACTTCGACACTTTCCACATCGGCAAGAACGGCACACAGTTTGAACTGGTGCCCGAACGGCTGCGCGGCGAAGTGGCGCGTTTTGACTTTGCAGACAAGAACGGCAAAGTCGTCGTGCCCAAGGACAAGCGCATCACGGTCAAGCATATCCGCGATATGGAAGCCGCCGGCATGAAGCGCATGAATGTCCCCGACGAGTTCCTGCTCGGCAGGGGGCTGGGTCACAGCGTGGTGGACAAGGAAACCGGCGAGATTCTTGCTGACGCCAATGAGGAGATCACCGAAACGCTGCTCGGCAAGCTGCGCGAAGCGGGGGTGGACTCGATCCGGACCAACTACACCAACGACCTTGACCAGGGCGCGTTTATATCTCAGACCCTGAGAATAGACGAGACCACGGACCAGACGGCGGCGCGGGTCGCGATCTATCGCATGATGCGGCCCGGCGAACCGCCCACCGAGGACGCGGTCGAGACTTTATTCAACGGACTGTTCTATTCTGAGGAGCGCTACGACCTTTCGATGGTCGGGCGCATGAAATTCAATCGCCGTGCCTATCCGGAGAAGGTGGACGAGCGTTCGCCCCAGTGGCTCAGGAATTTCTATGCCCGGGTGGGCGCGAAGGGAACCGAAGGCGCCGGAACGCTCTCGAACGACGACATCATCGCGGTGGTGGGCATACTGGTCGAACTTCGCAACGGACGCGGCGAAATAGACGACATTGATCATCTTGGGAACCGGCGCGTGCGCTCGGTGGGAGAATTGGCGGAAAACCAGTTCCGTGCGGGCTTGGTGCGCGTCGAGCGCGCGGTTCGCGAGCGCCTGTCGCAGGCGGAATCGGACAACCTGATGCCGCACGACCTGATCAATGCGAAGCCGATTTCGGCCGCGATCAAGGAGTTCTTCGGGTCGTCGCAGTTGTCGCAGTTCATGGACCAGACGAACCCGTTGTCTGAAATTACGCACAAGCGCCGGGTCTCCGCCCTGGGACCAGGCGGCCTCACGCGCGAGCGCGCCGGGTTCGAGGTGCGCGACGTGCATCCGACGCACTACGGCCGCGTATGCCCGATCGAAACGCCCGAAGGGCCGAACATCGGCCTGATCAATTCGCTCGCGCTGTACGCGCGGACGAACCGGTATGGATTCCTCGAGACGCCCTACCGCAAGGTGGCCAACGGCAAGGTCACCAATGACATCGACTTCCTGTCGGCGATCGAGGAAGGTAACTTCGTCATCGCCCAGGCGAATGCACAACTCGACAAGACCGGAAAGCTCGTCGATACGCTTGTCTCGTGCCGGAACAAAAACGAATTTTCGCTCGCCACGCCCGACCGGGTGCAGTACATGGACATCGCCCCCGCGCAGATCGTATCGGTTGCGGCTTCGCTGATTCCGTTTCTCGAGCACGACGACGCGAATCGCGCCCTGATGGGCTCCAACATGCAACGCCAGGCCGTGCCTTGCCTGCGCCCGGAGAAAGCGCTCGTGGGAACCGGCATCGAGCGCACGGTTGCGGTCGACTCGGGTACGGCTGTGCAGGCGCTGCGCGGCGGGATAGTGGACTACGTGGACGCCAGCCGTATCGTGGTGCGCGTCAACGACGAGGAAACCGTGCCCGGTGAAGTTGGCGTCGATATCTACAATCTGGTCAAGTACACGCGTTCCAACCAGAACACCAATATCAACCAGCGGCCCCTGGTGAAAGTCGGAGAGAGGCTCGCCAAGGGGGATGTCGTGGCCGACGGCGCCTCGACAGACATGGGTGAACTGGCGCTGGGCCAGAACATGCTGGTCGCGTTTATGCCCTGGAACGGATACAACTTCGAGGACTCGATCCTCATTTGCGAAAAGGTCGTGGCCGACGATCGCTACACTTCGATCCACATCGAGGAGTTGACGGTGGTCGCGCGCGACACCAAACTCGGACCGGAGGAAATCACTCGCGACATTTCCAACTTGTCCGAGGGACAACTCTCGCGGCTGGACGAGTCCGGCATTGTGTACATCGGCGCGGAGGTGGAGGCGGGCGACGTGCTCGTGGGCAAGGTGACGCCCAAGGGTGAGACCCAACTCACGCCGGAGGAAAAGCTCCTGCGCGCCATCTTTGGCGAAAAGGCGTCCGACGTGAAGGATACCAGTCTGAGAGTGCCTTCCGGGATTTCGGGCACGGTGATCGATGTGCAGGTGTTCACGCGCGAGGGCATAGATCGCGACAAGCGTGCCCAGCAGATCATCGACGAGGAACTCAAGCGCTACAAGAAGGACCTTGCCGACCAGATGCGGATCGTCGAGGGCGACGCCTTCGAGCGTATCGAGCGCCTGCTGACGGGCAAGATCGCGACGGGCGGCCCGAAGAAACTGGCCAAAGGCACCAAGATTGCCAAGAGCTACCTCGACGAACTCGATCGCTACCACTGGTTTGACATCAGGCTCGCGAGCGAGGAGGCGGCTGCGCAACTCGAGCAACTCAAGGACAACATCTCGAGGATGCGTGAGGAGTTCGACAAGGCGTTCGACTCCAAGAGCAAGAAACTAACGCAGGGCGACGAACTTCCGCCGGGCGTGCAGAAGATGGTAAAGGTCTACGTTGCGGTGAAGCGACGCCTGCAGCCTGGCGACAAGATGGCTGGTCGCCACGGCAACAAGGGCGTGATTTCAAAGATTGTCCCGGTCGAGGACATGCCCTGCATGGCCGATGGCACGCCCATGGACATCGTACTCAACCCGCTGGGGGTTCCGTCGCGCATGAACGTCGGGCAGATTCTTGAGACCCATCTGGGTTGGGCGGCCAAGGGCCTGGGCCTCAAGATCGGAGATATGCTGAAGACTGAGGCGAAAGCCGCAGAGATGCGTAATCTGCTGGAACGGATCTATAACACCAGCGGAAAGCCGGAAGACCTATCGCAATTGACAGACGGCGAAATTATGCATCTCGGGAAGAATTTAGTCGACGGTGTGCCCTTCGCGACGCCCGTGTTCGACGGCGCATCGGAGGACGAAATACGGACGATGCTTGACCTCGCCTATCCGGAGGCTGACGAGCGCACCAAGAGGCTTGGTTTCACGTCGAACAAGACACAGGTGACGCTGTACGACGGCCGCACAGGGGACGCGTTCGACCGGTCGGTCACGGTGGGTTACATGCATGTGCTGAAGTTGCACCACCTTGTTGACGACAAGATGCACGCGCGTTCCACTGGGCCCTACAGCCTGGTCACGCAGCAACCTCTCGGCGGCAAGGCACAATTCGGCGGCCAGCGCTTCGGCGAAATGGAAGTGTGGGCGCTGGAGGCCTACGGCGCAGCCTATACGCTGCAGGAGATGCTTACCGTCAAGTCCGACGACATCAATGGGCGCACCAAGGTCTACGAGAACATCGTCAAGGGTGATCACAGGATCGACGCTGGCATGCCCGAGTCGTTCAATGTGCTCGTGAAGGAAATTCGGTCTCTGGCGATCGATATAGACCTGGAGCGGTTTTGACCCCCTCGTGCGAAAACCATCGCAACAGCGGCAACAGCAGTTTTATATTGACGTGCCCCACGCAATATCGGAGTGAAAAATGAAAGCACTGCTCGATTTGTTCAAGCAGGTCACGCAGGAAGAAGAGTTCGACGCGATCAAGATCGGCATTGCATCGCCCGAAAAGATCCGGTCCTGGTCCTATGGCGAAGTGAAAAAGCCCGAGACCATCAACTATCGGACATTCAAACCGGAGCGCGATGGCCTGTTCTGCGCCAAGATCTTCGGGCCGATTAAGGACTATGAGTGCCTTTGCGGGAAATACAAACGCCTGAAGCACCGCGGCGTAATCTGCGAGAAGTGCGGCGTCGAGGTGACGCTGGCCAAGGTGCGGCGTGAGCGCATGGGGCACATTGAACTCGCGAGCCCGGTGGCGCACATCTGGTTCTTGAAGAGCCTGCCGTCGCGACTGGGCCTGGTGCTGGACATGACGCTGCGCGACATCGAGCGGGCGCTTTACTTTGAAGCCTATGTGGTGACCGATCCTGGCATGACGCCGCTCAAGCGGGCGCAATTGCTGACGGAGGATGATTACCTTGCGAAAGTCGAGGAATTCGGCGACGACTTCCAGGCGGCAATGGGCGCCGAGGGCGTGCGGGAGTTGCTGCGCACGCTTGAGATCAGCCACGAGATAGAAACGCTGAGAAAGGATCTTGAAACCACCGGATCCGACACGAAAATAAAGAAGATCGCCAAGCGCCTGAAGCTGCTAGAGGGCTTCCAGAAGTCCGGCATCAAGCCAGACTGGATGGTGATGGAGGTGCTGCCGGTGCTGCCACCGGAACTGCGGCCTCTGGTGCCGCTGGACGGAGGGCGCTTCGCGACCTCGGATCTGAACGATCTTTACCGCCGCGTGATCAACCGCAACAACCGGCTGAAGCGGCTGCTTGAACTCAAGGCGCCCGAGATTATTGTGCGCAATGAGAAACGAATGCTGCAGGAAGCAGTGGATTCGCTGCTCGACAACGGGCGGCGCGGCAAGGCGATGACGGGCGCGAACAAGCGCCCCCTCAAGTCGCTCGCCGACATGATCAAGGGCAAGGGTGGGCGGTTCCGCCAGAACCTGCTCGGAAAACGGGTGGATTACTCCGGCCGATCGGTAATTGTGGTCGGCCCCCAGTTGAAGCTGCACCAGTGCGGCCTCCCGAAAAAAATGGCTCTGGAGCTGTTCAAGCCATTCATTTTCCACAAGCTGGAAATGCAAGGCATTGCCACGACCATCAAGGCGGCCAAGAAGGAAGTCGAGGCAGAGACGGCGGTCGTCTGGGACATTCTTGAGGAAGTGATACGCGAGCACCCGGTGATGCTCAACCGGGCGCCCACGCTGCATCGTCTCGGCATACAGGCATTCGAGCCAGTGCTCATCGAGGGCAAGGCGATCCAACTGCATCCGCTGGTCTGCGCGGCGTTCAACGCCGACTTCGACGGCGACCAGATGGCCGTGCACATTCCGCTGTCGCTGGAAGCGCAGATGGAAGCTCGCACTCTCATGCTCGCCTCGAACAACATTCTTTCTCCAGCCAACGGTGACCCGATCATCGTGCCGTCCCAGGATATCGTTCTGGGCCTGTACTACGCGACGCGGGAGCGCATCGGTGCGCGCGGCGAAGCGATGACTTTTGCTGATGTCACCGAGGTGTGCCGCGCCTACGATTCGGGCAGGGTTGAGTTGCATGCCTCGATTACGGTCCGCATCCGTGAATACGAGATCGGTCCGAATGGCGAGAAGATCGAGAAACTGAAGCGCCAGCAGACTACGGTCGGGCGCTCGCTGCTGTCGGAAATACTTCCCGCCGGTTTGCCCTATGAGCTGATCAACAAGGCGCTGAAGAAAAAGGAGATCTCCAAGCTGATCAACGCGTCCTTCCGCCGCTGCGGGTTGCGCGAGACGGTGATTTTCGCCGATAAGCTCATGCAGGCGGGCTTTACGTTTGCAACGAGGGCCGGGATCTCGATCTGCGTGGATGACATGCTGGTGCCGACGCAGAAGCACGACCTGATCGCAGCGGCTGAAGCCGAGGTGAAGGAAATCGAGCAGCAGTACACTTCCGGCCTGGTCACGGTAGGCGAGCGCTACAACAAGGTCGTCGACATCTGGGGCCGTGCAGGCGACCAGGTGGGCAAGGCGATGATGGATCAGCTCTCGCATCAGGAGGTGATCAACCGCAAGGGCCAGAACGTCAAGCAGGAGTCCTTCAATTCCATCTATATGATGGCCGACTCGGGCGCGCGCGGTTCGGCAGCGCAGATTCGCCAGCTCGCCGGAATGCGGGGATTGATGGCCAAGCCTGACGGCTCGATCATCGAGACGCCGATCACTGCCAATTTCCGCGAAGGGCTGAACGTTCTTCAGTACTTCATCTCGACGCATGGCGCGCGCAAGGGCTTGGCCGACACCGCACTCAAGACGGCCAATTCGGGCTACCTCACGCGGCGTCTTGTCGACGTCACGCAGGACCTGGTTGTGATCGAGGACGACTGCAAGACCACCAACGGCGTCGCAATGAAGGCGCTGGTCGAGGGTGGTGAAGTCGTCGAGGCGCTGCGAGAGCGGATCCTCGGACGTGTCACCATATCCGACGTACTGCATCCGGAAACGCAGGATGTGCTGTATCCGGTCAGCACTCTGCTCAACGAAGACGAAGTCGAAACCATAGAGCAACTCGGTGTCGACGAGGTCCGTGTTCGCACGCCGTTGACCTGCGATACGCGCTGGGGCTTGTGCGCCAAGTGCTACGGGCGAGACTTGGGGCGCGGGTCTATCGTGAACGTCGGAGAGGCGATCGGCGTCATCGCGGCGCAGTCGATCGGCGAACCGGGCACCCAACTCACCATGCGCACCTTCCATATTGGCGGCGCTGCTTCTCGTACGGCTGCCGCGAGCCAGGTGGAGGCGAAATCCAACGGCACTGCCCGATTTACTTCGCAGATGCGCTACGTGACCAATCCGAGGGGCGAGAAGATCGTGATCTCGCGTACCGGCGAAGTGTTGGTTACCGACGATAACGGCCGCGAGCGTGAGCGTCATAAAGTGCCCTATGGAGCTACGCTCACAGTCGCCGACGGTACCGAAGTTCGTGCCGGCCAGTTGCTTTCGTCCTGGGATCCGCATACCCGGCCGATCATCACCGAGTACGGCGGCATCGTCCGGTTCGAGCACGTCGAGGAAGGCGTGACCGTGGCCAAGCAGATCGATGACGTCACGGGGCTTTCGACGCTCGTGGTCATCGATCCGAAGCGCCGCGCGACGGCTGGAAAGGGGCTGCGCCCGCAGGTCAAGCTTCTCAACGAGGCCGGCGAGGAGATCAGGATCGCGGGTACAGATCATGCGATCACCATCACCTTCCAGGTCGGATCGCTGATTACGGTGAAGGATGGCCAGAAGGCGGCCATTGGCGAGGTGCTGGCGCGCATTCCGCAGGAATCATCTAAGACGCGCGACATCACCGGTGGTTTGCCGCGCGTGGCGGAGTTGTTCGAGGCGCGCTCGCCCAAGGATGCCGGGATGCTGGCGGAGGTCACGGGCACGGTTTCGTTCGGCAAGGACACCAAGGGCAAGCAACGCTTGGTGATTACCGACATGGACAGCGTTGCGCACGAATTCCTGATCGCCAAGGAGAAGCACGTCATGGTCCATGACGGGCAGGTGGTGAACAAGGGAGAGAGCATCGTCGATGGACCGCCCGAACCTCACGACATCCTGCGGCTGCAGGGCGTGGAGGCGCTGGCTCGCTACATCATCGACGAGGTCCAGGACGTCTACCGGCTGCAAGGTGTGCGAATAAATGACAAGCACATCGAAGTGATCGTGCGGCAGATGCTGCGCCGCGTGCAAGTGGAGGATGCGGGGGACACTCGCTTCATCACCGGTGAGCAGGTGGAGCGGGCTGTATTGCTCGAACAGAATGAGAAGGTCCAGGCCGAGGGAAGGAATCCTGCGACCTACAGCTATATGCTGCTTGGGATTACAAAGGCATCGCTGTCGACCGACTCGTTCATCTCCGCAGCATCGTTCCAGGAGACCACTCGCGTTCTCACCGAGGCTGCGATCATGGGCAAGAAGGATGAGTTGCGGGGCCTCAAGGAAAACGTTATTGTCGGGCGCCTAATCCCGGCTGGTACCGGGATGGCTTACCACAACGCCCGCAAGACCGCGCCGGTGCAGTCGCTGTTCGAGGAACCCGGGGAATCAGCGCCCGAGAACGAAACGCAGGCCGAGAACGCGTAAAGGCAGGATTTTTTTGAGGCAATGAAAAAGGCCCGCTTGTGCGGGCTTTTTTCGCGCTCGTCCAAATTCGCGGCGGGTAAAGTGCATGCATCGCATAGTCAATGTGACCGCCAGCCGGGGGGTAATGATGAAAACACGCAAACTTGGAAATGGCGGGCCGGCAGTGTCGGCTCTCGGCCTGGGCTGCATGGGCATGACGGGCGTCTACGGGGAGCCGAACGATACGGAGTCGATTGCCACGATTCACCGGGCCATCGATCTGGGCATCAACTTAATTGTGACCTCGGATGCCTACGGGGCGGGCGTCAACGAGCAACTGGTGGGCCGCGCGATTCAGGGCATGCGCAGCCGGGTGCTGGTCGCCACAAAGTTCGGAAACCTGGGCATGGGCGGATTCACGCTTCCAGAGGGGCTTACACCTGGACATCCGGATTATGTGGCGCTGGCCTGCGATGCGTCGCTCAAGCGTCTCGGCGTTGACGTGATAGATATCTACGGGCTGCACCGTGTCGATCCCAGGGTTCCGATCGAGGAGACCGTGGGTGCGATGAAAAAGTTGGTCGAACAGGGCAAGGTGCGCTACCTTGCTCTTTCGGAGGCGGGTTCGCAGACAGTACGGCGCGCGCATCGGGTACACACGATTTCAGCACTTGAAACCGAGTATTCGCTGTGGTCACGTGACGCGGAGCAGGAGTTGCTGCCGACCTGCCGCGAACTCGGCATCGGCTACATGGCGTATTCGCCGCTCGGACGCGGGTTTCTGACCGCCACTATCAAGACGCTTGACGACTTGCTGCCCAAGGACCGCCGGCGCGACCACCCCCGCTTCGATCCGAAAAATATGAAGCAAAATGTAGAACTGCTTCAGCCGCTCAAGGATATTGCCGCGACTCACAAGGCCACGCCGGCGCAGGTCGCGCTGGCCTGGGTGTTGGCGCAGGGAGAGGACATCGTCCCGATTCCCGGCACCAAAAGGCGCAGCTATCTTGAGCAGAATGCCGCGGCCGCCTCCATTTCGTTGACCGCTGCGGAACTCGTGCAACTTGCGCAGGCGTTTCCACTCGGGGTAACGGCGGGCACCCGCTATCCTGAAAAGCAGATGGGCACGTTGGGTATCTGATGGAGGGGCCTGCGCGTCCGGTACCCTATCGGGCTGGCATGTAGTCCGGCGCTGGGATTCTGACGGTTTCGGTGTTGGAGCGCTGACCGGGCTTGCCGGTGGGGGAACAAGGGCGCACGAAATAGCGGTACGTGTGGCCTCCCAGAGCGCTGTTGTCGACCCAGAAGGTG
>Ga0194060_10002297_pt1 | contig 13649 bp, 9 predicted proteins | sample SepL225m_MetaG_FD_163427 | JGI IMG/M metagenome (GOLD analysis project Ga0194060, IMG submission 163427) | Anoxic zone freshwater microbial communities from boreal shield lake in IISD Experimental Lakes Area, Ontario, Canada - Sep2016-L222-5m | ecosystem: Environmental > Aquatic > Freshwater >... | reverse complement strand
CTCGACCACGGAGTGCGACCGGCGCTTTCCCGGTGGTGACGGCGTCGAGGTGATTGACGCCTCGGGGTGCACCGTCATCCCAGGCCTGGTCGATCCGCACACCCACCTGGTGTTCGGCGGCGACCGGCGCGACGAACTGCGGCAGCGGCTCGCCGGGGCCACCTACGCCGAGATCGCGGCGTCGGGCGGGGGAATCGTGGCGACGGTCCGGGCCACACGCGAGGCCACCGAGGACGACCTGGTCGCGTCGGCGGCCGATCGCCTTGATGCCATGCTCGGGTGCGGCACCACGACGTGCGAGGCCAAGAGCGGCTACGGGCTCGAGACCGACGCCGAACTCAAGATGCTTCGGGTCATCCGGCGCCTCAATCAGCAGCACGTCGTCGATCTGGTGCCCACCTTCATGGGCGCCCACGACATCCCGGTCGAGCACCGGGCGAACAGGCGCTTCTATATCGATCAACTGGTCAGGCAGATGATTCCAGCCGCCGCACGCGACGGCCTCGCCGAATGGTGCGACGTGTTCTGCGAAGCCGGGGTCTACACGCCTGAAGAGTCGACCGAAATCCTCGATGCGGCCAAGCGCCACGGCCTCAAGGCCCGCATCCACGCCGACGAGTTGCAGGAAAGCGGAGGCTCGCTTGTTGCCGCCGCTGTGGGCGCGCGGTCCGCCGATCACCTGCTCCACATCACTGTGCGCGGCATTCGCGCGATGAAAGAAGCCGGCGTGGTCGCCACCTTGCTTCCGATTGCGGCGTTCTACCTCAAGCTCGGGAGATACGCGCCAGCCAGGGAACTGATCGAAGCCGGCGTGCCTGTCGCGTTGGCCACCGACCTGAATCCGGGCGGCGGATTCTCGCCCTCGATGCCGTTCGCGATGTCGCTGGCGTGCTTCTCGATGCGGATGACGCTCGAGGAGGCCCTCGTCGCTTCCACCATCAACGCGGCCTACGCCATCGATCGGCAGGATCGGGTCGGCAGTCTCGAGGTTGGCAAGCAGGCCGATCTGGTGGTGGTGCGTGGTGAGGCGGCTGATTTGCTGAAGGTGGGCGTGCCGGCCATCCGCATGGTCGTCAAGAACGGCGACGTGGTCGCCGGCCCCGGGTAGTGGTTACCTGATTCGACCGCCTGGCACGTACCAATTCTGAACCGCGAGGTCGAGCTTCCACGGGTAGCGGTACCACGGCAACACCTGCACCTGCCGCACGTAGTTGACGTCGATAAAGATGCGATCGCCCGCTTTTCGGACGCGCACCTGGTCGGGCGTCAGCGCAATGTCCAGCTTGGCGGCTTCCGCCACCACCCGGGCCCGGATCTCGTCGTCGGCGCGTTCGGCCTGGAACTCCGCGAGTTGTCGCACCGCGTCGGTCAACTGGAAGTGATCCCACCTGGCCGCGGCGGCCTGCCACCCGCCGTAGAGCACGACTGCGACGATGGCGAACCTGATGAGTTTGCCCATCTCAGTGGATCTGGTGCAGCAGGCGGCCCCAACGTGTACTGGTGATGACGCTGAACAGGCCGGTCACGTCCGGATCGTAGGACCAGTAAATCATCAGCGCCTGGCCCTTGATATTATCGCGGGGCAGAAACCCCCAATATCGCGAATCCTGCGAATTGTCGCGATTATCGCCCATCACGAACAACGACCCGGCCGGCACGGTCTCGGGTCCGTAGTGTTCGCGAACGTCTTCGGAGGTCAGCTCGCCCATCGCGACCGCGTCGGGGCGCGGCAGGTAGTGGGCGTACGGCTCGTCGAGCGGCCGCCCGTTGATGTAGATGCGACGGGTCCTCAGCTCGACGGTCTCGCCGGGCAACCCGATGACGCGTTTGATGAAATCGCGTTCCGGATCGGTCGGGAACTTGAAGACGACGATGTCGCCGCGCCGGACCTCTCGGGCTGGCAGCAGCGCGCGTTCGAGCGCCGAATTGGTCGGCGAGAAGACGAATTTGTTGACCAGCAAATGATCACCGACCAGCAGGTTGGGCTCCATCGAACCGGTCGGAATCTTGAAGGCCTGGACGACGAAGGTGCGGATAAACAGCGCCAGGATGACGGCGATGACGATCGACTCGAAGTACTCCCGGGCCACCGATTTCCTGAACTCGAGCACCTAGTCCTCCGTTCCCATCTTGAGCACGGCCAGAAAGGCTTCCTGCGGGATTTCCACGCGGCCGACGCGCTTCATCCGCTTCTTGCCTTCCTTCTGCTTCTCGAGCAGTTTGCGCTTGCGCGAGATGTCGCCGCCGTAGCACTTGGCGAGCACGTTTTTCCGCATGGCCTTGACCGACTCGCGGGCGACGATCCGGCCCCCGATGGCTGCCTGGATGGCCACCTCGAACATCTGGCGCGGGATCAGTTCTCGCATCTTCTGTGCCAGCGCCTTGCCCCGCTGAAACGACGCGTCCCGGTGGACGATGGTCGAGAGCGCGTCGATCGGGTCGCCGTTGACCAGGATGTCGAGTTTGACCAGCGGCGAGTCCCAGTAGCCGCTGACGTGATAGTCGAGCGACGCATACCCGCGCGAGATGGTCTTGAGCCGGTCGTAGAAATCGAGCACGACTTCATTGAACGGCAGGTCGTAGGTGATCAGGACGCGGTCGCTCGACAGGTACTCGAGCGACTTCTGCACGCCGCGCTTGTCCTGACACAGGCTCAGGATGCCGCCGACGTGTTCGGCCGGGGTGAGGACCATCGCCTTGATCACGGGCTCCTCGAACTTCACGATGCGTCCGACGTCGGGCAGTTTGGCCGGGCTGTCGATCTCGTGCACCTCGCCGTCGGTGGTGGTCACCCGATACAAGACGCCCGGGGCGGTGGTCACCAGGTCCTGGTCGAACTCGCGTTCGAGCCGTTCCTGCACGATCTCCATGTGCAGCAGGCCGAGGAACCCGCATCGAAATCCAAACCCCAGCGCCGCCGACGTTTCGGGTTCGTAGAAGAACGACGCGTCGTTGAGGCGCAGTTTTTCGAGCGCGTCCCGCAGTTCGGTGTACTGGTGCCCTTCGACCGGGTAGAGCCCGGCGAACACCATGGGCTTGAGTTCGCGGAAGCCCGGAAACGCCTGGACCGCCGGGCGGGCGACTTCGGTGATGGTGTCGCCGAGTTTCGCGTCGCTGACTTTCTTGATCCCGGCGGTGATGAATCCGACTTCGCCGACGCCGAGTTCGGCCATCTCCACCGGCTTGGGTGTGAAGGCGCCCACCTGCTCGATCTCGTACTCCTGCCCGAGCGCCATCAGCCGGATTTTCATCCGCGACCGCAGCACGCCGTCGATCACGCGGACCACGATCACCACGCCGCGGTACGGGTCGTACCACGAATCGAAAATCAGGGCCTTGAGGGGCGCGGCCGCGTCGCCTGCAGGCTCGGGGAGCCGCGTGACAATGGCTTCGAGCACCTCGTGCACGCCGGTGCCGGCCTTGGCGCTTGCCAGGATGGCGTGCGACGGGTCGAGGCCGATGATGTCGGCCAGTTGCCGGCGCGACTCCTCGGGTTGCGCGCTCGGCAGATCGATCTTGTTGATGACGGGAATGATCTCGAGGTTGTTCTCGACCGCCAGATACGCGTTGGCGAGCGTCTGCGCCTCGACGCCCTGTGACGCGTCGACGATCAGCACGGCGCCCTCGCACGCGGCGAGCGAGCGGGTGACCTCGTAGGAGAAATCGACGTGTCCCGGCGTATCGATCAGATTGAGGACGTAGGCATGGCCATCGTCGGCCTGATAGACGAGCCGGACCGGGTGCGCCTTGATGGTGATGCCACGCTCGCGCTCGAGATCCATCGAGTCGAGCACCTGGGCCTCGGTCATCTCGCGCGGCTGCAAGGCGCCTGTGAACTCCAGGAACCGGTCGGCCAGCGTCGACTTGCCGTGGTCGATGTGGGCGATGATCGAGAAATTGCGGATGTAGTGCTGGTCCATGTCGTCAGGCGGCTTCTTCCGATGATACCCCGAAGGGCGGGAGTGTTCAGCGCCGCCCGGCAATCGGCTTGTAGATGACGCCGACGATTGCGCCGTACGCGGCCATCTCGATGATGGTGTCGATGACGAGCGCGGTGGCCAGCGCCGCAGACACGGGGCTCACCACGTAAACCCAGACGCCGGCGAATGCCGCCAGCATCAACCCGACGAGCACGCCGTACCGCAGCCCTTCGACCACGCCGGCGCCGCCTTCGTACCCCTTGGTGTACCCGTACGCGAAGACGAAGAACCCGAACAGCGATGCGCCGTAGCCGAGCACCAGGTCCATGTCGCCCGGCGCCCGCACGATGGCGGCGTGCTGGCGCAGCACATCCGAGAGCAGCGTCCCCCAGACCAGCCCGCTGACGACCAGATGCGTCAGCCAGCTCACCACGGCCGCTGCGGCCAGTCGCCCGAAATTCATCGGAGGCTGCCTACTTGCTGCGGGCCACCTGCGTGCTCAGCACGACGCCACCGCCGCCGAACTGCTGGACCACCGACATGAGGCCGGTGTAGAGGAAGCCGACCTGGAACAGCACCAGAAACGGCAGCGTGCCGTAAATGCCATTGGCGAGCGCGTAGAACACCGTCATGGTGAAGTAGAGCCCGAGCGCCACCTCGACCAGTGGCTGAATCGCCACCACCTGGCGGTACTTCTTGGTGCCCCAGTCGTCGGTCGATCCGCGCTCGATGCCGTACTTGGGCGTGCGCGCAAACGGCGACTGGTGGCCCATCAGGGCTTCGATGACCGCGCGGGTGTTGTTGACGGCCAGGCCGATGCCAATCGACATCAGGAACGGAATGTAGCGCAGCCGCGCCTTCCAGTCGGGATACAGCTCGCGCTGGGACACGACGTAGAAGTTGGCCACCGACGCGGTCGCCGCGAAAAACAGCGGCACGTCGATCAGCAGCATCTCGTACCAGCCCATGTTGTAGCGGATCACCATCGACGGGAACATCAGGATCGATAGCAGCGACATGAGCAGATAATTGAAATTCGCCGTGAGGTGAAAGAACGCCTCCGCCTTGACGCCGAACGGCAGGTCCGACTGCAGGATGCGGGGGAGCACCTTGAGGCAGACCTGAATCGAGCCCTTGGCCCAGCGGTGCTGCTGCGACTTGAAGGCGTTCATTTCGACCGGCACTTCGGCCGGCGCCACCAGGTTGGGTAGAAAGAGGAACTTCCATCCGAGCAACTGCGCCCGATAGCTGAGGTCGAGGTCCTCGGTGAGCGTGTCGTGCTGCCAGCCGCCGGCGGCGGGAATCACCTCGCGGCGCCAGACTCCCGCGGTGCCGTTGAAGTTGAAGAAGTGGCCGGCGCGGTTCCGCCCGCCGTGTTCCAGCACGAAGTGTCCGTCGAGCAGGATGGCCTGCGCCTTGGTGAGCAGCGAGTAGTCGGCGTTGACGTGGCCCCAGCGCGCCTGCACCAGACCGATTTTCTGGTCCTGGAAATACGGAATCGTCTTCTGCAGGAAGTCGACGCTCGGGATGAAGTCGGCGTCAAAAATCGCCACGAACTCGCCGCGCGCCACATTCAGGCCGGCATCGAGTGCGCCGGCCTTGTACCCGGTTCGGTTGCTGCGATGAATGAGCGTGATGTCGTACCCATCGGCCGCGAGCCGTTCGATGACCCGCCGGGCCACCTCGGTGGTTTCGTCGGTCGAGTCGTCGAGCACCTGGATTTCCATCAACTCGCGCGGATAGTCGAGCAGAGCGGTCGCCTGGAGCAGGCGATCGACGACGTACATTTCGTTGAACAGCGGCAGCTGAATCGTCACCACGGGCAACGGCCCATCCCAGGCCGGAGGTGGCCCGGGGACCTTGTCCTTGTTCTTCATGTAGGCGTAGACCAGATAGTAGCGGTGCCACCCGTACATCCCGAGGATGACCAGGATGAAGAAGTACAAGCCGAGGATGAGAGTTTCAAATGGGCTCATGAATGTCTCGCCAGTCTGATGTTGTGCCGCCGGACACAATCAGCCATTATAGCCGCTATGTGCGGCCCACCCAAATGAATCCGCCCGTCATCCGCGACCTCCTCGCCCAACTCCAGGATGGTTCGCTGTCGCTCGAGGCCGCCGAGGCCCGACTGGCGGACTTTTTGCGCGCCCTGCCCTTCGAGGATCTGGGCTTTGCCCGCGTCGATCATCACCGGGCCATCCGGCTCGGCATGCCCGAAGTGATCTTCGGCCTGGGGAAGACCCCGGCCCAGATCGCGGCCATCGCCGAACGCATCGCGAGCCGAGGCCAGACGCTTCTGGTGACCCGGGCGAGCCGGGAGGCGTACGAGGCGGTGGCGGCGATGCTGCCGGATGCCGCGTATCACGAGGTGGCCAGAATCATCGCACGCCGGCAGGACGATCTCGAACGGGGCGTGGGCACCATCGTCATCGCGTCGGCGGGCACTTCCGATCAGCCCGTCGCCGAGGAGGCGGCGGTGGCGGCCGAGGTGATGAACAACGCGGTGGACCGGCTCTACGACGTCGGGGTGGCCGGCCTCCACCGGCTGCTCAGCGCCCGCGACCGTCTCGACGCCGCGCGCGCCATCATCGTCGTCGCAGGCATGGAAGGGGCGTTGCCAAGCGTGGTGGGAGGCCTGGTCCGGGTGCCGGTGATTGCCGTGCCGACCAGCGTCGGCTACGGCGCCAGCTTTGGCGGCGTGGCGGCCCTGCTCGGCATGCTGAATTCCTGCGCGCCAGGGGTGGCGGTGGTCAACATCGACAACGGGTTCGGCGCCGCCTGTATCGCCAGCCAAATCAATCACTTATAGCCGGATCGCCCGTGACGTGCGCGTCCCCGCATCCGGCATTTGACGGTTGCTGGTGGCTCGCTCGCTGTGCTATTGTTAAGGGCTTTCCTCCGGCCCAAGGCGGTCGGCCGCGTACAGGGGGTGTCCCCTGCGTGTAAGCCCAGGTGTCTTTGACCGATCATGCATCCAGCCGTCCTGCAGGCGCTCGAATTCACACGCATCGTGGATGTGGTGTGCGGATTCGCCGCCACCCCGCTTGGGGCGGCGCGGTTGGCCAATCTGCGCCCCTCGCCCGATCCCAGGCGTGTGGCGCAGTGGCAGGCGGCCACCTCCGAAGGGGTGCGGTTCAACGAACAATTCGGCGGGTTCGCCCTCACCGCGCCGAAAGACCTGGGGGCGATTCTCGGGAGCCTCGCCATCGAAGGGCGCGCCCTCGAACCGCTGCGCCTGATCGCGCTGGCCGATTTTCTCGAATCGGCCGAGGCCACCCGTGCGGCCATCAAGCGCGCCGACGGGCCGTTTCCCACGCTCAAGTCGCTGGCCGAGTCGGGCGCCTCGTTCCGCGCCGAAACCGCCGAGGCGCGGCACAAAATCGACCCGTCCGGGGATGTGGTCGATGACGCCTCGCCCGAACTGCGAACCGTCCGCGAGCGGCTCCGGCGGCAGCGCGCCCGGCTGCGAACCACCTTCGAGTCGTTCCTGCGCAACAAGGACACGGCCAAATACCTGCAGGAGCAGATCGTCACCGATCGCAACGGCCGCTTCGTGCTGGTGGTGCGCGCCGAACACCGGTCGTCGATTCCGGGCATCATCCACGGCAGTTCGGCCAGCGGCGCCAGCCTGTTCCTCGAGCCGCTCAGCACGGTGGAGATCAACAACGACATCGTCGCGCTCGAGCAGCAGGAGGCGGAGGAGGTCCGGCGCATCCTGCTTCAACTGACGGATCAATTCCGCCGGCGCGCGCTCGATCTCCAGCGGACCATCGAGTCGGCCACCGAACTGGATTGCATTCAGGCGAAAGCGCGATTGTCGGCGGTGATCAACGGGGTCGAACCCGCGCTCTCGACCGACGGCGCGTTCGAATTGCTGGCGGCGCGGCATCCGCTGCTGATGCCCGCCATCACCAGTCGCCTGGCCGAACGGCGTCAGGCCAGTTCGGGCGCCGGCAGCGACGGCAGCGATTCGGCCGAGACGGGTGCGGCGCGGACCACCGATCCGGTGCCGGTGGATATCCGGATGGTCGCGCCCACCACCGCGCTGGTGATCACCGGACCCAACACGGGCGGCAAGACCGTGGCGTTGAAGACCGCCGGCCTGCTCGCGCTGATGGCGCAAGCCGGCCTGCACGTGCCCGCAGCGGGCGGGTCGCGGCTGCCGGTGTTCAGATCCGTGTTCGCCGACATCGGCGACCAACAGTCGATTGCCAACAGCCTGAGCACGTTTTCGTGGCACATCAGCAACATCGTGCAGACCGACCGCCTGCTCGCGCTGCCCGCCCTGGTGTTGCTCGACGAAGTCGGCGTCGGTACCGATCCGATTGAAGGCGGCGCGCTCGGCCTCGCCATCGTCGACCATCTCCGGCAGCGCGGTGCCCACCTGGTGGCGACCACGCATTACGAGCAGTTGAAGACGTATGCGGCGACCACCGAGGGCGTGTCGGGGGCGGCATTCGGATTCGAGGCCGAGACCTTTGCGCCGACGTACCGGTTGATCTACGGGACGCCGGGGCGCAGTCTGGCCCTCGAGATTGCCGGGCGACTGGGGCTGCATCCGACGATTCTCGACGAGGCGCGACGCAACATCAGCGCGCGAGAGGCGCAACTGGCCGAGCACCTGGCCAAGATCGACGCGGATATCCGGACGCTGGAACACGAGCAGCGCCTGGTGACCCGCGAGCGGGAAGCGCAGGCGGACGCGGAAGTGCGGCTACGGACGCGCGAACAGGCCTTGAAGGACAAAGAGGATCGCGCTCGTCAGCGGGTCGACGAGGATTTCGAGACGCGGGTGCGAACGGCGCGGCAGGAAATCGACCGGGTGGTGGACGAGTTGCGCAGGCAGGTGGAGCGGCTCAACGCCGAGGCGGCGCGGCGCGCCCAGCACGGCGCCCAACTCTCCACCAGCGACGTCGGCGCGGCCAGGGCGGATGCGCGCGCGGCTCTGGATCAACTGGCGGAGCGGATTCGCGTCAGTGCGGGTCGAGACGCCGGGACCAGGGCCGTCGACACGGGAGCGGCCGCCGTGGTCGGCGACCGCGTCACGCTGGCCGGACTCGGGCTGGAAGGCCGCGTGGTGGCCCTCCACGGAATCGAAGCCGAAATCGACGTGCGCGGCAAGCGCTTGCGCGCACGCGCCAACGAGCTTCACGTGGTTGGAGGCGGGGCCCCGGCTCCGGCCGCCGCACCCCGCGTCAGCGTCACCGTGCAGGTGCAGGCCCGCGGCGCGATCGGCACCGATCTCAACGTGATCGGCTGCCGGGTCGACGAGGCGCTGGGCCGGGTCGAGCGGTTCCTGGACGACCTGCTGATGAGCGACGAACGGTCGGTCCGCATCATCCACGGCCACGGCACCGGGCAGTTGCGTCGTGCCATCGGCGAGTTTCTTCAACGCCACCCGCTGGTGGCGCGTCATCAACCGGCGCCTCCAGAACAGGGCGGCGACGGGGTGACGGTGGCGGAGCTGAAAGACTAGTGGCCCTGTTTCCTTCCGCCTTCATCGACGACCTGCGAACCCGCGCGGACATCGTGCAGGTGATCCAGGAATACGTGTCGCTCAAGAAGGCCGGGACCAGCTTCAAGGGCCTGTGCCCGTTCCATGGCGAGAAGACGCCGTCGTTCAACGTCAACGCCGAGAAAGGGTTCTTCCACTGCTTCGGCTGCGGGGTCGGCGGCGATGTGATCAAGTTCGTGGAGATGCACGAGAAGATCGGATTTGCCGAAGCCGTCCGCGTGCTGGCGCGCAAGGTCGGCCTGACGGTCCCGGAGTCGGGGCCCGACGCCAACGAGGTTGATTCGAGAGAGCGCGAGACGCTGCTCAAGATCCACGAAGTGGCGGCGGCCTATTTCCGCGAGCAACTGGAGGGCCCTGGCGGCGCACGGGCGCGGCAGCAGTTGACCTCGCGCGGCCTGACGCCCGAGACCATGGCCACGCTGGGACATGGCTACGCGACCTCGGCGCGGGACGCACTGAAGAACCGGCTGGTCGAGCAGGGGTTCTCGCTGCCGCTGCTGCTGCGGTCGGGACTGGTCGTCGAACGCGACAACGGCCAGGTCGTAGACCGGTTCCGCAACCGCCTGATGATTCCGATTGCGCGCGATTCGGGTTCGGTGGTCGCGTTTGGCGGCCGGGCGATGGACGCCGACCAGGTGCCGAAGTACCTGAACTCGCCCGAGACGCCCATCTACACGAAGGGGCGGACGCTGTACGGGCTGACCCACACGAAATCGCTGCTCAGAACGACGGGCTTCGTGGTGCTGGTCGAGGGCTACTTCGACTTCGCCCAGGTGATGCAGGAATGCAAGCTGCCGGTGGTGGCCTCGTGCGGCACGGCACTGACGATCCAGCAGGCGCAGTTGCTTCGACGGTTCGTGTCGAAAGTCGTGTTGAGCTTCGACCCCGACGCGGCGGGCCAGGGCGCGGCGGCCCGATCGTGCGAGATGCTCGTGGCGGAGGGCTTTCAGGTGAACGTGGCCATCCTGCCGGGCGGCGACGATCCCGACACGTTCGTCCAGAAGCGCGGCGGCGCCCAGTACACGGCGCAACTTCAGCAGTCGAAACCGTATCTCGACTACCTGCTCGACCGGGCCGTCACCGCGCACGATCCGCGCAGCGACGATGGCCGGCGCGAGTTCCTGCACGAGATGCTCGGCGTGGCGGCGCGGATACCGGATGCGGCCTCCCGCGATCAGTTCGCCGATCGGATTGCGCATCGTGCCCGCATCACCGAATCGGTGGTGCGCGACGAGATTCGCAAGGCAGCGGTCGAGCGGCGGACCACGGTCGGGGTTCGCGAGATGCCGTCGCTGGGCCAGTTCAAGCCGGCCGAACGCGGCCTGATCTGGGCGCTGCTCAACAGGCCAGAAGAGGGCGCCGAGGGTCTGGCCACGCTCGAACCGGAGGACGTCGATACGCTCGCGGCGGCCCCCATCTTGCAGCAAGCGCTGGATTTGGCGCGATCGGGCGGCGATGTCTCACCAGCCGCCCTGCTGGAGCGTCTAAGTACTCAGGAAGCTCAGGTGGCGACGGGCATCGCCGCCGAACCCACCGCCTTCGCGCCGGCTCTGGCCTGCGCGCAGGCCATCCGGCGACTGCGCTTCGAGCGCCAGAACGCCGCCGTGCAGCGCGAAATCGATCGGCTCCAGGAATCGGGTGGCGATTCCGGGATCGATCAGTTGTGGCAACAAAAACGTGATCTGCTCCAGCGCATCGCGGCGCTGGAGGTATCCGGCACCTAACGGGAGGACGCCTTGTCAATCGAGGACAAGTTCGACGAAGTTCAGCAGCTCATCACCATCGGCAAAGAGAAGGGATACCTGCTCTATGACGAGGTCAACGACCTGCTGCGGGCCGACATCACCTCGTCGGACGATCTGGACGATTTGTTCAGCACGTTCGGCAACGCCGGAATCGAGGTGGTCGATTCCGATCACAAATTCCGGGAGGAGAAGCCGGATGCCGACGACCTCGAGCTCGACCTGACGCCAGGCGCGCTCGACAAAACCAACGACCCGGTCCGGATGTACCTCCGGGAGATGGGCACCGTGCCGCTGCTGACGCGCGAGGGCGAAGTCGAGATCGCCAAGCGCATCGAGCGCGGCAAGCTGGCCGTGATCAAATCGATCTCGCGCACCCCGACCGTGGCCGCCCGCGTGATCGAAATGGGCGACAAGCTCAAGCTGGGCGAGCGCACGATTCGGGAGCTGGTGATCTTCAATGACGAGGAGATCACCGACGAACGGCTCGAGGAGCGCGCCCGCGAGGTGCTGCGGCAGACCGATGCCGTCAAGAAGGCCCGCGTGTTCTACGACAAGGCGCAGGAGAAGCTCGACGCCACGCCGAAGAAGGACAAGCGCAAGTACCGCCGGGTCCGCTGGAAGGCGATGCGGGCTCGCATCCAGGTGTCGAAGCTCATCCGCGTGATCGAGTTCACCGAGGGCGTCAAGCGCCGGTTGATCGAGGACATCAAGGAGGCCGTCGAACGCGTGCAGCGGGTGCAGCGCGACGCCGACCAGCTCGACAAGCAGCTGACCGCCAAGAGCCGTCGGACCAAGCTCAAGGAAGAAGACCGCAAGGCGGTGGCCGCCAAGCATCGCGAGCTCCGGGGCGAGGTGAAGCGCCTGGCCGACGACCTGGGCGAGACGCCGATCTACCTGCGCCAGACGCTCGACACGATCCGCCGCGGCGAGGCTCAGGCCGAACAGGCCAAGAAGGAACTGGTTGAGGCCAACCTCCGCCTCGTCGTCTCGATCGCGAAGAAGTACACGAACCGCGGCCTGCAGTTCCTGGATTTGATTCAGGAAGGCAACATCGGCCTGATGAAGGCGGTCGACAAGTTCGAGTACCGCCGAGGCTACAAGTTCTCCACCTACGCGACGTGGTGGATCCGCCAGGCGATCACGCGCGCCATCGCCGATCAGGCCCGGACCATCCGCATCCCGGTCCACATGATCGAGACGATCAACAAGCTCATCCGGACCTCGCGGTCGCTGGTGCAGGAACTGGGGCGCGAACCCACCTCCGAGGAAATCGCGGTGCGGATGGACATCCCCGTGTCGAAGGTGCGCAAGGTGCTGAAGATCGCACAGGAGCCCATCTCGCTCGAGACCCCGATCGGCGAGGAGGAAGATTCGCATCTGGGCGACTTCATCGAGGACCGCAACGTGGTATCGCCGGCCGACGCGGTGATCAACCTCAACCTCAAGGAGCAGACCGACTCGGTGCTCAAGACGCTCACGCCGCGCGAGGAGAAGGTGATCAAGATGCGGTTCGGTGTCGGCGACGGCTCCGAACACACCCTCGAAGAAGTGGGGCAGAATTTTGCCGTCACCCGCGAGCGCATCCGCCAGATCGAGGCCAAAGCGCTGCGCAAACTTCGTCACCCGTCGCGCAGCCGGAAATTGCGCGCGTTCCTCGAAGGACGGTCGGAATAGGCGATACACTACCGTTGGGGCCCATAGCTCAGTGGTTAGAGCCGCCGGCTCATAACCGGCCTGTCCCAGGTTCGAATCCTGGTGGGCCCACCAGAACCGATATGCATCCTGATCTCGAACGCGTCATACGCCTGCAGAAACTCGAGGACGCCGCCGACGTGGCCCGGCGGACGGTGGCCGACGACCCGGTCCGCCATCAGGAACTCGACGCGAAGCGAGCCTCGGCGCAGCAGGCGCTCGACGGCGAGCGGCAGCGGCTCGCCGCCAATCAGTCGGCGCGGCGCGAGATCGAAAAGGCGCTGGCCGAACAGCAGGCCCGCCTGTCCAAGTTCAAGAATCAGCTGATGGAGGTCAAGACCAACCGCGAATACCAGGCGATGCAGAAGGAAATCGAGGTCGCCCAGCACGAAAGCCAGCAACTCGAAGATCGGCTGCTGGAGAAGATGCTCGAGTTCGACGAATTGGCGCGGCTGGTCAAGGCCGCCGAAAAGGCGTTCGCCGATCAACAGGCAGAGATCGAAGCCGAGCGAACCGACCTGGCGGCCAAACTCGCAGCGGCGCAGACCGCGTCGGTGGGCCTGGCCGCCGACCGCGCAGCCGTGATGGCCGAGATGAGCCGGTCGGTGGTCACGATTTTCGAAAAGGTCATGAAGTACCGCGGCATCACCGCGATCGCCACTGTGGAAGAAGGCCGGTGCAGCGTCTGCGGCGTGCGGATGCGGCCGCAGGCCTACAACGACCTGCGCCGCAACGAAATGATCTTCCAGTGCGAGAGCTGCCAGCGGATTCTCTACT
>Ga0194060_10002294_pt1 | contig 13659 bp, 13 predicted proteins | sample SepL225m_MetaG_FD_163427 | JGI IMG/M metagenome (GOLD analysis project Ga0194060, IMG submission 163427) | Anoxic zone freshwater microbial communities from boreal shield lake in IISD Experimental Lakes Area, Ontario, Canada - Sep2016-L222-5m | ecosystem: Environmental > Aquatic > Freshwater >... | reverse complement strand
AATCTATGCAGTACAAATATATATTTTTATGATTATTAAAATCTATCAAAACAGAAAATAAACTATGATTTTATTTAAATATCTGTGTAATAAAATTTAATAATTGAGTATCAATCCCTAAATTGGTATATTTTATCATTCAAACATGGAGAAAAATTGCGTATTCTTGTTAGTAATGATGATGGAATTGATTCGCCTGGTATTCAGGTTTTAGCTAAAGCATTAGGCGAAATTGCGGAGGTTACGGTAGTTGCTCCTCATCAGGAACAAAGCGCCGTTGGACATTCGATAACTATGCAGACACCTCTCAGAATTACTGAACATTACAGGGACGGCAGTTTCTTTGGCTATGCCGTTAACGGCACTCCGGCCGATTGTGTCAAGATTGGTATAAGAAATATTATGCGAATACCTCCCGACCTTGTTGTTTCCGGGATTAATCACGGTTCTAATACCGCTATTAGTATAATCTATTCCGGAACTGTGTCAGCAGCACGTGAAGCTGCAATAATGGATATCCCTTCGATGGCGGTATCTATTTGCAGCTATGAAGCAAAGAACTTTGATTTTGCCGGTAAAGTCGCGCAAATAATGGCTCCGCTTGTTCTTATGAAGGGAAATGATATTTCTAAAGGTACTCTGCTAAATATTAACATTCCTGATATACCTGCCGGACAGATAAAAGGTTTTAGACTGACAAAACAGGGGAAATCCAGATGGGATGATTTTTACGAAGAAAGACAAGACCCTTATGGCAGAAATTATTACTGGCTTAAAGGCGAACTTGTCGAAGTTGATAAGGAATTAGATACTGATCAGTTCGCCGTTAAGAATGATTATGTCTCGGTTACTCCAATTCATTTTGACCTTACTGATTACGAAACTTATAATAAAATGAAAAACTGGCAACTGGAGGAGCTAATCTATGGAACAAACCTATAATATATTTAAGGGCGATACCTTTACTGTTAATTCATTGGGAAATAATCAGGACGTGGTAACTTTCGACCAGGGACTTATCAGTCGCCAGGCGGGGGAACTTTATATTTAATGTTTAATATTGATAATATCAACCTTAGTCTTTCCTATAGCCCTGTTTATTTCTTCATCGGGTTGATTCTTATAGCTGCCTATACTATTTATTCATACAGATATACAACCCCGCCGGTAGCTCCGCTGTTTCGTTTTGGTCTTATATCATTAAGAACAGCCGCTTTGCTGATGATTTTATTTGTCATATTTGAACCTGTCCTGAATCTTTCCCGGAAATCAATCGTTAAGCCGGTTAATCTTATCTTTGTCGATAATACAAGATCAATTCTGATTGAAGACGGAACTAAAAGAAAAGAAACTGAAACAGAATTTCTTAAAAAACTTTCGCAAAGCCGGATAAAAAATAATTCAGAGTTATATTCATTCGGAACAGAAGTAAAAAGAGTATCTATCGACAGTTCCGGCAGTTTTACATTTAACAACGGTTCGACAAACTTCTCTAAAATTTTTAGTGGCATTAAGGCAGATGAAAAAAATATTTCGTCTGTTACAATTGTAAGTGATGGAGTAATAACTGACGGAGCTAATCCGGTTTATCAGGCTGAAAAGCTTTCTATACCAGTCTATACTGTCGGAACAGGTGATACAACAAAAAAAGATAATCTTGCTGTAAGCCGCGTTCTGTTTAATGAATACGTTTATACCCGGAACCAGACTGTTATAAATGCAGTAATTACAAATACCGGCTTTAATAATAAAACTGTGCTGTTAACTCTGCTCGAAGATAACTCACAGATTTATCAGCAGGACGTAAAGCTTTCAGCTAGTGGAATAAATAATTTTAATATCCCATATACTCCTAAAAGTCCGGGCGAGAAAAAACTTATGCTTAAGGTAAGTGAGCTTGCCGGCGAGTTTACTTATGTTGATAATAAGAAAATTTTCTACATCAACATCCTGAACAATAAGTTTAATACGCTTATTATAGCCGGCAGTCCTTCAGCCGATTTATCATTTATCCGCAATACGCTACAAATGGACGAGAATCTGAAGGTACAGACTATTACTCAGGTCGCTCCGGATAAATTTTTAGAAAATGTAAATCAGAACAGACTGATAGACAGTTCCGGCATAATATTTCTAATTGGATTTCCTTCCTTACAGACACCTGACGCGCTGCTTCAGCGTGTACTGAAGGAAATCCGCGACCGTAATAAACCCTGTTTTCTGGTAATTTCAGCCTCTACTGATTTTAACAGACTGAAAGCGTTTCAGGCAGAACTGCCGTTTACCATCGGCAAAATAAATACCGGGTTTACCGATGTTCAGCCGAACGTGGCAACTGACCCGGACAATCCTCTGCTTCAAAATAATTCGAATAATACTCTTGAAGCATGGAATAATTTGCCACCGGTTCCAAAGCCAAACGTTGAACTATCGGCTAAGCCTGAAAGTAATATTCTGTCAAAGATAAAAATAAATAATATTCCGTTAAACGCTCCCCTGCTTCTTTCGCGTAAGATGGGAAGCAAACGCTCAATAGCCATACTCGCGAAGGATGTCTGGCGCTGGAAACTTCAGACGGCAGAGAAGAAACTCGATGTTTTCGACCGTTTTATCCTGAGCGGTATTAAATGGCTTAACATGCGCGAAGATCAGAAACAGGTCGATATCAGAACTGTAAAAAAAATCTATTCACCCGGAGAACCCATTGAGTTTACAGCCCGGGTTTATGATGAAACATTCAATCCGCTTGACAACGCAGAGGTAAATGTTTCTGTAAAATCAGGCAGTGAGAATTATTTGGTCAGTATGAACCCATTAAGCAACGGATTATATGAGGGTTCGCTGATAACCAGCAAGTCCGGAGACTATTCTTATTCCGGTGAGGTAAAAATGAATGAACGCATTATCGGTAAGGATGCAGGCAGATTCAATGTCGGCGATGTGGACATGGAATTGATAAATCCCCGAATGGATAAGGATTTCCTTTTACTGCTTTCCAGGCAGACCGGAGGAAAATTCTTCTACGGCAAAAACTATGACCGGTTGTTCGATGTTCTTCAGGAACTGAATTTACAGAAATCAAAAGATAAAATAACGTCAGATGAAATAATTCTCTGGTCCAGCGAATGGATGCTCTCGCTGATCATCCTTCTGTTTTCCGTTGAATGGTTCCTGCGCAAACGGGCAGGAATGTTATAATGATAAATAAATCCATTACTGCACTGCTTGATTTTATACTACCGAGAATTTGCGTTTCCTGCGGACATAAACTTTCTTTGTATGAAAAAATCATCTGCCCGCTGTGCAGTAATTCAATTGAATATGTTTCTGAAGAACTTATTGAACATGAATTTAGAAGAAAATTCTTCAATGACGGGTATATTTCAGGGCTGTTTTCACTTTATCAGTTTGAAAAGGGAGAGGCAGTTCAGGATCTGATTCATTCTCTTAAATATCATGGAAGATTTCAAAATGGAATATATCTTGGCGAAAAGTTAGGTCAGACGGCGTTAGATAAACTGAATCAATGGAGAATAGATGTGATAATTCCGGTTCCGCTTCATACAGTCAAAAAAGCTGAAAGAGGATTTAACCAGTCGGATTACATTGCCAGAGGTCTTAACAAGGTAACTTTGATTCCATATCAGTTTCATGCGTTAAAAAGAATCCGCCATACTGAATCTCAGACTAATCTGAATGCAGTTCAAAGAAAAGAAAATCTAAAGGATGCTTTTAAGGTTATAAGAAAAGATTTAGTTACAGGCAGAAATATAGCCGTTCTTGATGATGTAATCACAAGCGGAAGCACAATGACAGAATGCGCAAAAGCTCTGCTCGATAACCAGGCAGCTAAAGTATATGTCCTGTCGGCAGCATTAGCCTGATAATTTGCAACTATTTCTCCTGTATTTAATAAGATGCTGACCCCGCCCGCATATTCTGAATCGGGCAATTTATCCGGCTAAAAAATGAATATTGCATTTTTAGCTTGTTTTAGAGCTTTCGTTCCTTAAGATATTACTTTTGTACGTATAAAAGTTAAATCTATACGTACAGAAATAACTTTTGTACATATAAAAGTTAAATCTATACGTACAGAAATAACTTTTGTACGTATAAAAGTTAAATCTATACGTACAGAAATAACTTTTGTACATATAAAAGTTAAATCTATACGTACAGAAATAACTTTTGTACATATAAAAGTTAAATCTATACGTACAAAAGTAATATTTGTTCCTGTAAAAGTTAAATTTGCAACTATAAAAATAATACCGGAAGGTGGCTCAGGTTTAGAATCTGACGGTAGTATTTTAGGGCAGGGAAATATTCTTTCAATAACTCCTTTATGCTTTACATTCTATCGGGAGCATTGACCCCAAGAACTGTCAGTCCGTTCTTTATAACCGTCTGAACGGCGATGGAAAGAGCTATTCTCGCCTCGGCAAGTTTTTTTTCAACGCCGATTATCCTGCAATTTGTATAAAATCTATGGAATAAGCCTGCTAATTCTTCTAAATATGCCGTAATTCTGTGGGATTCAAAGTTCTCGGAATCATAAAGCATTTCAGCGCTGAACTGATGAAGCTTTTTTAACAGGCTCTGCTCTTCGGCTCCGGTCAGCAGGTTCAGATTTTCGGATGAACACTCAAGTCCGTTTTCTTTTGTCATTTTAAGGATTGAGGAAACCCTTGCGTGAGCATACTGAAGATAAAATACCGGGTTTTCATCGGACTGTGTCTTTGCAAGTACCAGGTCAAAGTTCAGATGACTTACAATACTTCGCATATTAAAGAAATAACGTACTACATCGCTTCCCACTTCATCAATCAACTCGTCAAGCGTAATGAAGTTAGCCTTGCGGGTTGACATTTTAACTGCTTGTCCTTTGTCCATAATGGTTACGAACTGGTGGATTAATACCTTTATTTTTTGTGTTTCATAACCGAGAGACTTAAGACCGGCCATTACATCGGGATATGTCGCGTTATGATCGGAGCCAAAGACATCGACAATTAAGTCATAATTCCGCTCGAATTTGGTTCTGTGGTATGCAATATCAGGAAGGCGGTAAGTAGGCTCGCCGGTTGACTTAACAATAACCTTATCCTTATCATTGCCTAATTCCTCAAGCTTCAGCCAGATGGCGTTGTCTTTTTCATAGGAAAGATTCTTCTGCTTAAATATTTCAAGCAGTTCCTTTATCTTTCCTTCTTCATAAAGACTATTCTCATTGAAGTAGCTCTGAAAGTTAATCCCTATTCTTGCAAGAGTTCCTTCGATATCCTGAAATATCTCTTTCTCCGCAGTTTCCTTAAACCTTCCTTCTGCTGGTTCATTCTCCAGCGTATCTCCGTATTCGGTGTAAAGCTTCGCCGCAATATCTTTAATATAAGCTCCCTGATAATGATCGTCCGGGAATTGTTCTTCCTGTCCAAGAATTTCAAGATAACGATACTTAACCGACTGACCGAGGACTCTCATCTGGCGCCCGGCATTATTAAAATAATATTCTCTGTCAACTGAGTAGCCGGTCCATTCGAGCATATTAGTGACAGTATCTCCAAAAACAGCATTGCGGCCGTGTCCTACAGTAAGCGGACCGGTTGGATTAGCCGATACAAATTCAACAGTAGCTTTTTTGCCTTTATATTTATCCGAGCGGCCGAAGTTTTCCTTTTTATCAAGAATATCAGGGATAATTGCAGTCAGAAATTCAGGATTAAAATAAAAATTAATAAACCCCGGACCGGCAATTTCAACCTTTAAAATTACTTTCGGGTCGATAATAAGATTATTAATTATTTCTCCGGCTATTTCCCTTGGATTGCGCTTAAGCTGTTTAGCAAGCAGCATAGCCATATTTGTCGAAATATCGCCATGTTCCTGATTGCCGGGAACATTAAATATTGGATTTACATCTTTTAAGTATTCTAATCTGTCAGAAGTTGTTCGAAACAACTCTGTAAGGATATTTTTCAAAACTTTATTTCTCCGGGGGGTCTAACGAGTTTGTTTCATTAAGGATTTATCTTCAACAATAATAGCCGGAGCATCGCTCCAAAGTTTTTCCAGATTATAATTAGCCCGCACATCTTTTTTAAAGATATGCACAATAACATCAAAATAATCCATAAGTGCCCAGTTAAGCCCCTTTAAGCCTTCTTTACCATGAGCTTTGATTCCCTCATTTCGCAACTCCTTATCAACTTCGTCAGATATTGCCCGGACATGCGTGTCAGAGTCTGCCGAGCAGATAACGAAGTAATCGGCTATGCCTGAAATAGTTCTTAAATCAAGGATTTTAACATCGTATCCTTTTTTATCAAAGATTAACTCTGAGACTTTGTATGCAAGTTCAATTGATTCCAAATTTATCCCTTACTTTAGTGGTTTTAGCTGATTATAATCTTTACCGATAACAACCGATACATCCAGGAAATAATCATTATTTAACTGCTGGATTACATTTTCTTTCTTTACGCCAAGCATGGAAGCGATCTTTTTTGCATTGGACAGATTGCCGGTACGGTCAATTACAATAGTTTTAACTATATCAAAAGAGATATAATTGCCGACATTTACCACATCCACCTTATTATTTCGCAGATAATCGGTAAACTTATCTCCAACGCCCGCCATACCGCAACCGTTAAGTACTTCAGCCTGAATAATTTCAGACGGGACCTGCACCTGTACAGACATATTCTGTTCAGAGTCTTTATTGATAAGCTTTTTAACTATTGCAAAAGCCATATACAAAATTAAAGCACCAAGCAGGAAGATTACAACGTTTAAGAAAATATTCTTTACAGGTGTGTTAATGCCAGCGCCCGCGGATTTTGAGTTTGTACTGTTTTTCTTAATCATTCCAGAAATTGTTTTTTACAAAAAAAATAACCAAATATAATATACCACGTTAATGCTTAAAATAGGACTAAATATGTATTCATGCAAAAACACAGGAGCAGCGGATTTCCTTTTTATCTTACCCGTAATCTTAACCATACTCATAATCAATAATGATTAAGATGAAAAGTAAGAAAGAACAATCGCCCGATATTTTTGAGCGGATACCTGAATGTGTTTACCATCCGTTGTTCATTATATCCTGATTAAACCTTGGAAATCCACCCGTATAGCCATAACCCACAGACCCGTTCGGCGGGTAATAGTTATAAGGCAACCTGTTATACTGAATGTTTATCAGAAAATCTTTACCCGGACGATAATTCAGTTCGGCGCGGCTGACATAAATTCCGTTTATATTATCCATTGTACCTTTGCCAAAGCTGCTGTAAGGCGTATGAACAAGACTGGCATCCACCTGAAGGTTAAGCTCATTGTTAAACTTGTAAAGCATGCTGTTGGTATATATGCCGACAGCCAGTCCGTTCCCGCCAAAAGCGGAATATGACAAACTGTAAGAATGATGCATCTGAAAATTATTGGGATTAATAAAGCCGAGTACCATACTCGGAGTATTATTGGAAATCATACCGTCATGTACGCCGGGCTGATTATTAAGCTGTTCTCTAAATTGTCCAAAAACAGCCGAAGAAACTATAATAAGAATGAATAAAATCTTTTTCATTATTACACCTGTAAATTTCTAGAACATATTAATTTTAATTATAAAAAAACAATCCGGATTTATTACTTTTGTTCTTATACAATTAATCATACAAAAAGATTCCGGAAATAATATTTTAGATAACCCATTATCTCAACATTCTCTATAGTTCAATAAAAGCCGGATTAATTTTCTTAACCTTATTTTCCTTATCAACAAGTACAATTCTCGGCTTATGAGTACGGGCTTCCTCATCGTTCATTCCCGCATAGGTAATTATTATAACTTCATCTCCAACGGCGCCAAGCCTTGCAGCAGGACCGTTCAGACAAATAATTCCGCTACCGGCTTTGCCGATAAGCGTATATGTTTCAAATCTGGCTCCGTTATTTACGTTTACCACCTGAACCTTCTCATATTCATAAATATCAGCAGCGTCCATTAAGTCTTTATCTATTGTAATGCTGCCTTCATAATACAACTCGCTCATTGTAACCGTAGCGCGGTGTATTTTGGCTTTGAACATTTCTCTCATTTTCAATTCGCGTCTTATTTTAATTACACATCTAAAATAATATTTTTTAACTACTTCTACCAGTATTAACATAATTAATAGTGTATGAATTCACAAAATGTTCAAATTTGAATCAGTTTTATGAAATTTATGCTTGACAAACCATTATATTTTTCAATATATTGGTGAAAAAAATTATGAAAACAACAATAAATACATACTACGTTAATTTTTATCTCTGTTTCTTTGGATTCAGCCGATTTACCATGCCTGTTGGTTAGCTGGTGAATTAAAGAAGAGTATTTAATAAAAGATTACAAAAGCCCTCCTTAGTTCACAAGGAGGACTTTTTTGTTGCCATAAACCGGCGACTGAAAACTTATAGCTAAAAGTGAATTAAATTATAATCCATGTAAGGAGTTGCGAATGGTAATTATTATGAAACTGGAAGCATCGGAAAAAGATGTAGAAAAAGTAAAAGAAAGGATTGAACTTCATGGCTGTAAACCATATCTGATTTATGGCACACAAAAACTTGCCATTGGTGTAACCGGTCCGACTACTCAGCTTGACGAGGAAGATTTCCTGATTATGGATTCAGTACAGGAAGCGCTCCGCGTTTCTAAGAAATATAAACTGGTCAGCCGCGAAGTTAAAAGTGAGGATACGATTATTGAAACAGGCGGACAAAAAATTGGCGGGGAAAACCTGACAATCATTGCCGGTCCATGCTCAGTCGAAAGCCGTCAGCAACTTTTTGATATTGCCGGACCATTAAAGGAGATGGGAATAAGATTTTTTCGCGCCGGAGCTTATAAACCACGCTCAAGCCCTTATGTTTTTCAGGGACTTAAGAGCAAAGGTCTGGAATACCTGTCCGATTTGAAAAAAGAACTCGGTATGATAATAGTAACCGAAGCTAAAGATACCGAGACGCTCAACGATGTAGCAGCGGTCTCGGATATTATCCAGATTGGCGCACGTAATATGCAAAACTTCAGTCTTCTCGAAAGAGCAGGCGACCTTAAAAATCCAATACTCCTGAAACGCGGACTTGCAGCCAGTATCGAAGACCTGCTCATGAGCGCAGAATATATCGTCTCTCAAGGCAATTTTAACGTCATTCTCTGCGAACGTGGCATCCGTACATTTGAAACTTATACCCGGAATACGCTCGACCTGAATGCAGTGCCCGTAATAAAAGAACTTACCCACCTGCCTGTTTTTGTCGATCCTTCTCATGGTATAGGAATCTGGGATAAAGTACCCGCTATGTCAATGGGAGCAGTTGCCTGCGGAGCGGATGGGTTAATTATCGAAGTTCACCATAAGCCGGCAGAAGCATTATCCGATGGCTATCAGTCTTTGACTCCTAAGAATTTCAAAAAGATGCTTGCAAAGATTGAACAGCTTTGCCCGATAGTGGACAAAAAGATACAGCTTGTAAAATAAAGATAAAACCGGCATGTAATAATTTAACTGCCCCGGTTATCAACCAGGGGTGGTTTATATTAGTAATATAGCGGGAATAAATCACTCAAATGGAAGCTCTTTCATTTTTTAATTTTGCAATAATCTCTACTTCGACTGCCGCATTAACCGGCAGTTCATTTACTCCGACAGCACTGCGCACATGCCTTCCGGCTTCGCCGAAAACTTTTACAAAAAACTCAGAAGCACCGTTCGCAACCTTTGGCTGGGCGGTAAATCCGTCTGCGCTGTTAATAAAAACAGTTACTTTAATAATCCGTTCAATTGCATCAAGACTGCCGGCTACGGATTTAATAACGCTAAGACAATTAAGTGCGCAAATTTCAGCGGCTTTCTGTCCTTCCTCCTCGGAAATATCAAAGCCAACCTTTCCCTGATACTTTAATTCACCGCCTGCAAACGGAAGCTGTCCGGCTGTATAAACAAGACTGCCCTCAATTAATGCCGGAATATAGGCCGCAAGAGGCTTTGGTGCGGCAGGCAATTCATACCCAAGTTCTTTTATTTTTTCTTCAATCATGATAAATCCTTAAATAGTTATAGAATTATTGTAAAGGTTAAAACTAAGTCAGTTATAACAGAAAACCAATAGAAAAACAGATTATGACCATTCTATTGCAGGCGGGGAAATTTGCTACGCTGCCAGAATCGTAAAATAAAAAGCAGTTCCTTTTCCTATCTCGCTTTCCACCCAAATTCTGCCGCCATGCTTTTCTACAAATTCTTTGCAAAGCAGCAAACCTAAGCCCGATCCTGACTCTCCGTCCGTCCCTTTGCGCCCGACTTTTTCATCTGTCTTAAATAATTTCTCGGAAAACTTCTCCGACATCCCGATACCGCTGTCAGTTACTGATATCTCCACCATGTTATTGGCTACTTCTGTTGCCTTAACTATTACTTTACCCCCCTGCCTGGTAAACTTTACTGCATTTGACAAAAGATTACGCAGAACAGTGTTAAGCATAGCCTCATCCGCCTTAACAGTCTGGTTTTGGTCTGTTTCGTGAGTTATCCTAATTCCTTTCTGCTTTCCGCGTTTAATTATTAAATTAATATTTTCAGAAACTATATCCGATAAAAACAGCTCCTTTGGATTAAAACTTATCATACCCTGCCGCATACGTGCCCATTCCAGTAAATTATTTAACAGTACAAAGAGATTTTTAGCAGTAATGTGCATCTCGCGGGCTGCCTCGGACAGGTCGTCCTGAGAAAAACTGCCAATATCCTCAGCCATCGATTCTGTCAGCCCCAGAAAACCCTGGAACGGGCTTCTCAAATCATGAGCAACAATAGAGAAAAGTCTGTCCTTCTCTGAATTTATTTCCTCAAGCATTTTTTGAGTATTGGTCAGTTCTTCCACCAGCGCGTGTTCCTGGTTCAGATTTTTTTCAGCATACATTTTCGCTATTCGCAATTCTTCATTAAGTTTCATAAGCTCAAGCTGCGCTGCTTTCCGCTCTGTAATGTCAAGAGCAAGTCCGGTAATTTTAACAGGACTTCCGTTTGAATCAGCCTCTGCAACAGTCCCGATATCATAGAACCATTTATATTCATTTGAACTGGTTAAAATCCGGTATTCAGTTTCATATTTCTTTAATGTTCCACAGATATGCCCGTTCATTGCCTCCATTCTGCGCGCATAATCATCGGGATGAACCAGATCCGTGAAATCCCCGGAATGTTTAAACCTTTCGGGAGGGAAACCGAGCATTTCAGCTTTCCGTTCTCCGAAAACAATACCGCCCGAAGGCAGTTCAATTTCCCACCATGCCATATCAGCAACGTTCATGGCAAACTCAAGTCTTTGAATACTCTTTTTCAATGCTTCTTCCGCCTGCTTTCGTTCGGTTATGTCATGATAATTCATCAGCACGCCATTAATTACCGGATCATTTATAAGATTGATACCCGTAATATGCACCGGTTTATAACTCCCGTCCTTACATTTTGATCTGCACTCCACAGTTTTTACCGAGTTATCCTCTTCAAGAAGAGAAAAGAACTCTTTCTGAATACGCTCCATATCGTCCGGATGAATCAGTAACCAGCCGTCTGTGCCTACAATATCCTGCCATTGCCATCCGAAGCATTTCTCAATGTTGTGACTATTATATGTAACTATGCCATTTGCATCAAGTATGCAGACTACGTCTGAAATATTGGCAATCATCGAACTGTGTTTAGCTTCGCTTTCACTTAAGTCCCTGGTTAATTCTTCTGCAAGTTTATAAGCGCGGATATTCGTATTAATAAGCGACAAATAAAGGACAAATAATAAGATACAAACGCCCGTTCCGCCTGTTGCAGCATACCATACCCTGCTGTAATCCGGACCGGATTCACCGGAATCATACTGCGTAAACCGCGAATACCATATAGCGTTGTTAATGTCAAGAGAATATTTAAGAGAGAATAAAGGAGATGATTTTTCTTTATTTTTAATTTCTTCCCTGCCGTCAAAAAGCAGGGACTTCCGGTCAAATACAAAATTATCAGATATTTCCAGAAGGATATTTCTTTTTATCAGGTTCGGTCGGGATCCAAAAGTTCCGGTACTCAAAATATCTTTTTCCGTGTAACCTTCAAAAATTCCGTTTATCAGATCATTCATCCGGTATGTAATAAAAACCCACCCCTGTACAGCACGCCGGCATTCTTCTAAATTTTCCTTTGGCATTCCTTTCTTATAAACAGGCGCGCACATAAACGCATCCGCCTGAATATGCTTATTATTTCCCTGTACATGGGGAATTCTCCCGGAAAGAGCAACAATATTATAATCCCTTGCTGTTTCCAGAGCTTTGCGGCAGACCGGATCGGAAAAGACATCATAACCAAAAGCATGCAGGTTTTCGCCTGAAAATGGCTCTATGTATGTAACCCGCGTAGATATTTCTCTTTCCCCGGCCGGTTTAACAGAATATTGCGAAACTCCTTTCCCCCGGATTTTCTTTTCATGCAGGGCTGACTGACCCTGAGGGATTATTTCCGCGTATCCTGCTCCATAAATTCCGGCTGAATTCGACTGTGTTTTCTGCGAAGCAGTGAAATTCCGCCATTCGCTCTGCGTAACTGTTTCAGAATTCTCAAAGAAAGAGGCTCCGCTTTGGACCAGCTGAACGTGCGTATATAGTCTTGATATTATTTTATCGTTAAATCCGGTACAGGCAAAATCAAACTCATTTTTCGCGTCCTGTTCAACATCTGCTTTTAATAAGAGACAGGCTGTAAGCGTCAGCAGTAGCCCGCCCGTCAGTAAAGCTAAAGCCGTCCATATTTGCTTACCTGCCGGTTGCCGGACTGATTTTGTTTTAAGAAATTTTCTTATGAAATTAAAGACAGGATTTAATCCGGAATTGTCAGAATTACCAATTGACATACAATCCTCTTTGTTTAGAATTAGAATATTTTGATTTTAAGCTCCACGACCGGTCACAGCATAGCGGCTTCAATACGTTTTGTCTGGAATTGTTACCACATCTGCACGCAACTTACTATATATTTCTTTAAAAAACATCGGTATAAGTACGTAGATTCGTGCGAACTATGATTTATGTGATTCATATCATGTTCTATTTTTATTAAATAATATTAAATTATTGTAACTATTTAGGTACTCTAACTGTTTTTAAATTAGATAGTTGCAAATTTACCATTATGAATATCATCTAACAGTTTAGAAAATCTATTCTCGTGTCATAATTTATACCTGATGCTATATCTTTGAAGATATTGGATATTTTATAACCATTTTCAAAACAATATTTTTTTAATAATTCTATTTGATTATCTAAATCTTTTTTTTTTGGAGTAGAAACTCTTGCATAAATTACAATTTGTCTATCCATTTTCTTATTAAGAAATTCATTAACAGATTTATCATCATACCAGTATCTTCCATTTTTCAATTTCTCAACTAAAATCCGGCTCTATGTTGTTTATAGCGGAACTTATCACTTTATTCTCTCCTTTACCCTCAGGATTATTCAGTCTTATTTTATCTGTATTTTTTGTCTCACTAATATAGGCAAGGAGGGCAGAGAACCACGTTTGGTTCTCAGAGAACCAAACGTGGTTC
>Ga0194060_10002293_pt1 | contig 13660 bp, 18 predicted proteins | sample SepL225m_MetaG_FD_163427 | JGI IMG/M metagenome (GOLD analysis project Ga0194060, IMG submission 163427) | Anoxic zone freshwater microbial communities from boreal shield lake in IISD Experimental Lakes Area, Ontario, Canada - Sep2016-L222-5m | ecosystem: Environmental > Aquatic > Freshwater >... | reverse complement strand
GTCATATTTTGGTCGGTCGATGCTGCTGTGCCAGTGCTGGCCGCCACGATGTTCGCCACAGGCAGACTGAACATCGGCGCATGCAGATCCGGGTGTGGCAGCACACTGGTCAGCAGGGTCAATGGCAGCAGCCACCAACTCGCGTAAACCAGCGAGGCGCCGCCATGGCGGCGCAGAATGGGGCGCAGTAGCAGGACCAACAACAGCGACGCGCTGCTCAATTGGGTCAGGTTGACGAGGTGTTGCAGCAGTGTGGAGCTCATTTTTCCATGTCCTGAATGAGTTGCTTGAGTTCGGCGATGTCTTTCTTGCTGAGCTTGCGGTGCCGCCCAAAGTGTGCCACCAGTGGTGCAACGCGTCCGTCAAACAGTCGGTCCAGCAGGCCAGCACTTTGCCGGTGCAGCCAGTCCTCCCGGCGCAGCACAGGGGTGTAAAGGTAGCGCCGTCCCTCCGGTTCGGCCGAGATGGCGCCCTTTTTGAGCAGGCGATTGATCAAGGTCTTGACGGTGGCTTCCTGCCAATCCTGCTGATGCGCCAGCGAGGCCACGATGTCGTCAGCCGATAGCGGGCGTTGACGCCAAAGGACTTCCATGACGACTGACTCGGCCTCGCTAATGGCAATGTCGTTTTTCATACAAATTTGAGCCTGTTCAATTAAATTACACGTGTAAACGAGATTGTAGTTTACACGTGTAATTGACGCTGTCAAGCGGCTGCAGCATCGATCTTTGGTGCGCCATGATCTTGACGCTGCCGCCCCGCCGATTGAAGTATCGAATTCATGTCGGCGAGGGGCGGCAGACAGGAAAATCCCGTCAAGTTCAAGCGCCACTGTCGCCCGTCCGTCGGGCCCAAGTGCAGTTCCTCTCGCTGTTTTGCAGCGGGTCGCAATGTGCGAGCAATGCCTCGATGACGGCACTACATTCACTCCAACGAATCACATCGATTCGTCCCTTTAGGAGTTTCAAAATGTCACAAAAAAGTCAAGCTTCGTCCAAGATCATTTCCATTGTGTCGGCCGTTGCCATCACGTTCGCGCTCCAGGGCGCGTTGATCAAAGGGTTTGACCAGATGGCCCGGGAATCCCAGACCAACGCCGTCGCCAGCCAAGCTGCCACTCGCATAGCTGCGGCCGCAGCCGCGGTGGCAGTTCATACCCCCGGATAAGCGGCCCGCGCCGACGTCAGCTTTCATGAAGACCTTGCTCGTGCTAATCGTTTGGTTTCTGTTGTTTGCTCTGTGCTGGCCGTTGGCCTTGTTAGCACTCGTTCTGTGGCCGCTTGCGTGGTTGTTGGCCTTGCCGTTGCGGCTGATCGAAGTCACCTTTGGTGTCGTTTTTCCTTGATCAAGACCATTTTTTTGCTGCCGGTGGCGCCAGATCACTACATGCCCTTGAACAGACCAGCGAAGCTGCGACTGACCTCCAGCTTTTCTGCATGGCCGCGAATGCTGACAATCTGCCTGCCACGCTCGTCTCGGCTTACGCCTGCAATCGCTTTGGTGTTGACCAGGGTAGAGCGGTGGATTTGCCAGAACAGGTTCATGTCAACTTCCTGAACCAACTCCCTGATGGGCTTTCGAATGAGGGCTTCCATCATCGGCGTCTGCACCCTCGTATACTTTTCGTCCGAAATGAAAAAGAGAACGTCCTCCACGGGGATCATCTGGATGCTCTGTCGCACTGTGGCTTGTATCCACTGCAGTTTGGCTGGAGACTTCGGGTCAAGCTGCAGCGCCAGGCGCTGTAGCAAATGCTGCATGTCTGGCGTGTGGGCGGGCAGGCTGACGTCCGCGCCCTCGCTCTCCTGCTGCACGCGCTCGTCCATGCGCTTCCTGATGCGATCCACGGTGACCCTTAAACGTTCAGCCTCGGCCGGCTTGAGAACATAGTCCAGGACGCCCTGCTCAAAAGCCTGGGTTGCATACTGGTCATACGCGGTGACAAAGACGATCTCGCAGCCCGCCCAGCCATTGGCTTCCTCGTGGGTCGGAAGTTGGGCAATTTGGCGCGCGGCGTCAACGCCCGTGAGCACCGGCATGCGGATGTCAAGAAACACGATGTCGGGGTGGTGCTGCTCGGTCAGGGTCACGGCCTCCTGGCCGTTCCTGGCCTCCGCCACTATCTCCAATTCGGGCCACACCTCGCTCAGGCGGGAACGAAGTTGCTCGCGCATGAGGCGTTCGTCGTCGGCGATCAGAGCACGTGTCATATCGGAACTCCTCGGTTTCTACAAGAAGAAGGAAAATCAGGTCGACTGCTCTGCTACGGTACGCGCCAAATAAGGCACAGTGATCGTGACCGTGGCGCCCCCTCCGGCGGGCTCCGCGACATTCAGGCTGGCGCTGCTGCCGTAGAGCAAGGCCAGCCGTTCACGAATGTTGTTCAAGCCAATGCCGGTGCCTGCAGTTTGCGACTTTCCGAAGCCCAGGCCCGTGTCTGCCACCGTGACAGCCAGCTTGCCGTGCACGATTTCCGCGCTCACGGTCAACTGCCCACCATCGGCCTTGGGCTCCAGGCCGTGCTTGATGGCATTCTCCACCAGGCTTTGCAGCATCATGGGCGGGAATTCGGCCGACATCAAGCCTTCACTCACGCTGATCGTGGTCTGCAGGCGCTCTTCCATTCGCACTTTCAATATTTCAAGGTAAGGGCGAATAACGCCAAGTTCACGGCCCAGGTCGCGCGTTCCCCGGGCGTTGACCTCGCGCATGGTGGGCATGCTGGCGCGCAGCAGAGCGATCAGGCTTCGCTGCATCTTGCCGGCACGTGCCGGGTCGGTCTCGATCAGGTGTTCGATGCTGGCCAGGGTGTTGAACAGGAAATGAGGTTCAACCTGCGCCTGCATGGCCGCCAGTCGCGCCTCCATTACCTGACGCTTCAGCGACTCTGACTCGGCGACTTCGGTAGCTTGCGCCGCCTTGACTTCAGCCTGAACCTGTCCCTTGTAGACAATCTTGACGACGATAGAGATCAGAACAAACCACAGCGCCATCGGCATGAGCGGCGAACCCAACTGATAGGGGACGAACGGGAGATTCAAGTTGAACGGCGGCAATCCGTGGATCACTCCGGTCGCAGCAAGCATCACGAGTGACAGGACAATGGACCTGTACCAGGTGATGCCCACCAGCCAGTTGGCGTAGTCGTGAAACACCTTTCGACCGCGGTCGGAAAGGCGTTCCCAGCGATCGTTGCCACCCGGGCTTTTTGCTTGGCTGTTCATGTTGGGCACTGGCCTTGGGAAGCTGGAATGACCCGACTGTACGCAATCGAGCCTCTCTGGCGTAAGAAGTCTAACGCTACGACACGCTTTGGCCGCTTTGACGCAACTGCACACCAAACACGTTGCCGTTGGCGGCCTGACGGAACGTTACCTCCGTTGCGCCAGCTTTTGTGGCGAATGCGGCGGGTGAAGTTGCTATGAGTTCCACTTCAGGCTGCCCTGTCACGGCGGCGAACAGTCGTTGGCTCTTGCGCACCACGGTCAGTGTAGTCCCATCATCAAGCGCATATTGCCCCTGAAACTCACGCAGTTCTTCGGCTGACACCTTGTAAGGATTGCGCGCCACGACCAGTACCGGAGACGGGGCGATGACCTTCTCCTGCGGGCCTTCTCCTTGCTGTGCATTTGCGGTTGAGCCGGCGAGGAGTGCAAGGGATGCGAAAAGCAAAGTGATGAGTGTTTTCATGGTGATCCTATCAATGGTTGTGTATCTTGGAAGAGTGCTACGCCCTGGCGTGATGTCAATTGCGCCAAGCATCAGCAATGTATTTGAGGGGACGGTGGTGCGCCAACGACTTCCGATGGGCTGCAAAATCAGCGGATCAGACTGCATAAACGGGTAAATATTCTGTGCCCGATCTTTCCGGCGTCAGACCAGATCAGACAATCCAGGGTGAGGAGCTTTGGATGTCTGTCACTTCGCCAAGAAGTCGGGGGCGACCCGACTCGCGCAGACCACGAGTCTAATTTTTCTGAGGGTTCATGTCGATGTTGCGGGCAGTGCCTAACAGCGTGGCACAGAGGGTTTCTTCACCACTTGCAGTCACTGCGTATACGTTTGCTGCGCAGACGGTCAGCATCCTTCCGGCATCAATTACCTGCCCCCGCGCCCGCAGCGCGACACCTTTAGCTGGTGCAACCAGTTTGAGCGTCGCATCAATAGTGGCGTTGATCCATCCCGGATCGAGCATCGTGCCGGCGGCTGCGACCGCTGCAAAGTCGGCAATGGCGAAAACAGCCGTGGCTTGTAATTGACCAGGGCGAAAGGTAAAGGCTTCCAGAACCGGGATCTCAAGCTCCACCTGGCCCCGGCTCGTGCGCGTGAACTGCAACCCGAGGGTTTGTGCCATTGGCATGGACAACACCATGCGTTCGAGCTGCGCATAATCGTGCAATGCTTCAATATCGGAATTCTTCATGAACGGGACCTTCCTAGAGTGAGATGGGGTGATGGGGGGGTGCATTTGTTGCTGCCAGGTCTGCGAGCATGCTACGCCGCATGGATCGATCGACCGTTGGTTTGCAGGGGGGACGCAGGAAAAACCAAAATGCCCAACGGGAACCTGTTTAGCGCTCCTGGGAGCAACCATCGTCCGCCAGTCGGGAGTCGCTTAGGCGCAGAAATTCGCCGACTGATTCGGTCAACTCGGTGGACATCAGTACCTTCATGTGCCCATAGGAGCTTGTCTTGATCAAGTGTGCGCCGGGGCAGATCGCCTGAATTTTGTCGCCTTCGCTGTGATCGATAAATCGATCGAATTTGTCGTAGATAAGCAGAAGATTTGACCCCGCTTCCGCAAACAAGCTGCCGGATCTCAAGTTCTCCCAGGTGTCATCAAACAACCCCGCAAGGTGACGCCTGTACTGTTCCAACACGCCGTCTGTCGGATTCAATTTTTCCCGGATGATCTCAATGGGAGGGAATGGATGGGAAGGAGCACAGATGCAGACATAGCGACTGGCCTCAAGGCCTTTTCGGTCTCTTGCCGCCATCATGGCCATCGCTCCCGCCGAATGCCCCACAAAGGCATGAACATCCTGCTGCAGCGACTGCGTCAACCCAGCGATGTCATCCATGAAATGTGCCCAGTCGCTTTGCAGCTTCGGCGAGCTTCCATGACCGGTTACGTCTATGGCCACGCATCTGAAACCCAACACAGCGATCGCAGTCGCCAGAGGAGCAAGTTGTGCAGCACGGCCGTTCCAGCCATGCACAAAGATCACCAATGGCCCATCTCCCCAGGTCCACGCGACATTCTGACTTTTTGGACCATAGCGCAGAACGGTGGCCGCCCCCATCGCTTCTTGTTGGATCGGCTGAATGGATGGGCGTTGGGTTCTGGACGCAAGGAATCGGACAACCCTATATGCAGCCCAGTCGGGGAGAAATCTGACAAGCTGACGGGAAAATTTGTGGAGCATGAAAGCCTGGAACATCGGTAGAAGACCACCTTGGCCTCGATGTCGGCAAATCTACATGGGATGCAGACTGAGGTGAATATCCAATTTCAAATTGGCGTTGAATGAACCCGACCAGGCTGCCCCTTTGCGTCCTACTCGTGCGAGCTGCGACCGCACCAACTTTGACTTTACCGCCCAAATGCGCAATCCTCAGCGCGTTCAATCATTCATCACCCACAATTAAATGCCCAGTCGCAACACTCGCATCTTCATAGCGGCATGGCTTCTTTTTTGGGTGCTCATGGTCGCTGTCCAACTGCAGGAGTACGTCCGCTCAGGCGGCAAGCAATACTGGCAACCCGTGTTGTGGGAAACCTCGGCTGCAGTCGTCATGACTCTTCTGCTGTTGGCACAGCGCCGATTGATGCGTCGTTTCGATCGTTCGCTCGATAGCCCTGTTCGCTGGTTTTCGATGCAACTGGCCTGGTTGCCGCTGTACTGGGTCTGTTTCACGCCAGTGGTGTACGCCATACGACATGAAGCGTATGCATTGTTGAATGATCACTACGTGCACCCGCCGTGGCAGCAGGTGTTCCTCTACGAATCGGTGCGCCTCTCTTTGTTCGTTGCGATCTTCGTCGTGCTCCTGTTTGGAGTTCTGTCGTACCAGGCCCTGCTGCGCGAAAAGGAACAGACCCTTGCCTCCGACAGGTTGATGCGGGAGATGGATTTGCATCGACTGACCCAACAGATTCAGCCGCACTTTCTGTTCAACGCGCTCAATACCGTGTCGCAACTGATGCATGTCGACGTAAACAGGGCCGATTCGACCCTGGCCCAGTTGGCTGACGTATTGCGGGCAACGCTCGAGATGAGCGAGCAGCACGAGGCCACCTTTGCGGCAGAATTGCGGTTGGCGCGCGCCTATGCGCACCTGATGAGCGAACGTTTTTCCGAACGCGTCGATATTTCCTGGGACATCGCCCCGGACACCCATGACTGCAAGGTGCCGGTGATGAGCCTTCAGCCGCTGCTGGAGAACATCTTCAAGCACACAGTCGAGCAGCGACGCCAGAAGACTCGCATTTCAGTCGTAGCGGGCCGCGTGGACGGCGAATTGGTCGTGCGCCTGGAGGATGATCTCGGAATGCTGCGCCCCGGCGAGGGCAAGGGCATTGGACTGAGGAACTTGCGCGCCCGCCTTCACACACTGCATGGCGACAAGGCCAGCTTGACCCTCACGCAATTGCCGCCCAGTGGCGTCCTTGCCGAAATGAGACTGCCATGCGCGTGCTGATCGTTGACGACGAGTTGCCTGCACGCGACAAGTTGCGCCGTCTGCTGCAGGCAGAGGATGACATCGACGAGATCTTCGAGGCTACCGATGGCTACCAAGCTCTGGAGCGCATCGCCGCAGAGCATCCAGATGTCGTTTTTCTGGATATCCAAATGCCCGAGATCAACGGCTTGGAGGTGGCGGCGTCGCTGCCAATGCCAGCACCCATCATTGTCTTTGTCACCGCTTTCGATCAATATGCGATCCGGGCGTTTGACGCCAATGCCACCGACTATCTGCTCAAACCCTACGATCAAGCACGACTGGGGCGTGCCGTGCAACGCGTACGCGAGGGCTTGCAGCGACGCGGCACGCAACGTCCAGGCCATGCCGAAGGTGCTGCACGCTCGGGAACGGGGGATAGCGGCGCACTCGCGCTGCCACCGGTACGGCAATTGCTGATAAACGAACGCGGAGTCCTGCGCGTAGTCAAGGTCGATCAAATCGATTGGGTTGAGACAGCCGATAACTATGTCGTCTTGCACACCATGGATGCTCACCCCTTGTTGCGCCAAACCTTGACAGCTTTGATGGAGGTACTGGGCCCAGCCTTCATTCGCTGCCATCGGCGCGCTGCAGTGCGCTCGGACAGGATCGAGCGGGTCATAGCGCTCGACAAGGGCGACGGCGAACTGCTGTTGCGCGGCGGCGCCAAGGTGCCGTGCAGCCGTCAGTATCGCGCCGCAGTCGTTGCTGCGATTGCCTGAGAATCCAATTCGCCCCACGCTTGTCCCGGCTCGCCACATTGGGCTGGCTTGTCGTTGCCATCTGACCTACGCTGTGAGGCATCAATATCACACGGACCATGACGCGATGTTTCCGCCAGCGTTTCCAACATGATTTCGGAGCTGAAATCGGTGGGTAACACCTCTGCGGAGCATTTGACGATGGATGACAAATGCACTTGCCACCAGCTGCAGCGCAGCGAATCGCACCATCCCGGATGGGATCGCCCCTCTCGTACAACGCGGCAGGCGGCGCAAGGGTTCCGGTGGTTGTGGGTTCGTCGATGGACTCGCGCTGCGCATGGATAGACAACGTGCGCACGGCCGCCGTCGTTCTTGTGGTGAACCTGCACTGCTGCGTCACTTACAGCTATGTGGGGGGCTGGTATTTGAACGATGGCCCCGAGCGTGGTTTGGCGGAGAAATTGCCCTACGTACTTTGGGAGTTCCATCTGCAGTCGTTCTTTATGGGGATTCTCTTCTTTTTAGCAGGAATCTTTGCGGACGGGGCGATTCGACGCCGGGGGCCGGGGTCGTTCATGCAAGAACGCCTGGTTCGACTGGGTCTTCCCGCATTGTTGTACATGGTCTTCATCCAGCCCCTCATTGTTTTCGGATTGCTGTCGGGCTCGACGTCGCCTGGGGATCCTTCGTGGCTCACGCTCTACACGCGCTACCTCACTACGCCATGGATTCTCGGCGGTAGCGGCCCGATGTGGTTCGCGCTCGCGCTATTTTTGTTCTGCGCGGTCTTGGCAGCGTGGCGGACTTTCGTTCCCCCCGCGGCCATCGGCGTAAGCCGACCTGCGCCCAGTGCGCGGAATTTGCTGACATTTGCGTTCGCTCTTGCGCTGGCGACCGCCGTGATGCGCGTCTTCTTTCCCATGGAAACGAGTTTCTATAACTTTCAACTGTGCTTCTTTGCGCAATACATAGCCGCCTTTGTTGCTGGCGTCGCCGCTGCGAAGGGCGGTTGGGTGCAGGAACTGGCGGCCGCGCGTCGCGCCAGAATCTCTGGTTGGTTGGGACTGATCGGCGGCCCCCTGGTCTTCCTGCTGCTGCTCTTCTTGGGCGGTACCGAACACGGTGCAAAACCCTATTTCGGCGGATGGAATCCGCAGGCGTTTGGCATGGCTCTCTGGGAACAATTCGCCGGCCTGGGGCTGGCGCTTGGAATGATGGCGTGTTTCCAGAGAAGCTTCGATCGTGAAGGCCCCATCGCACGATGGCTCTCCGAGCGGTCGTTCGGGGTCTATGTTCTTCATCCGCCGATTCTCGTTACGCTGACGCTACTGTTTCGCCCGATCCAGATCACCCCTTTATTGCACATCGCACTGTTGACAATCACGGGCTTAGGGTTGAGCTACGTGGCCGCCGACCTGGCTAAACGGATTCCAGGACTGCGAAGAATCTTCTAAACGGAGTTTTCTCGGACCTAATTTTCTGCGACAGTTAGAAGAACGATACCGACTGCCACAATGGCTGCCGCAGCAACACGACGTCCAGCAAAGCCCTCGCGCAGAAAGACGGAACCGATGACTGCGGCAAAGACAACACTGGTTTCTCGCAGCGCAACGACCGGCGCCATCGCAAGAATCGACATTGCCCAAAGCGCAATTGCGTACCCGGTCACGGAAAGCATGCCTGCGATCAGGCCGGAGCGCCACTGCGTGCGCGCAAAATCAGCAAGGACAGATTTGCGCCGGACGCAGGCCACCGACACCATGCCGACTCCCGTAGCGATTTCAAGCCACGCGATGTAACCCAGAAGGGACTGGGACTTGCGAATGCCTAGACCACTTAGGAAGCTATAAGCCGCAATGGCGATGCCGGTAAGGAGCGCAAGAATGACCGCGTTGCGGTTGACGGTGTGGCCGGACAACGCAAGGAGAAAGATGCCGACAGAAAGAACGAAAACCGCCATAGCAGACAGTGGCCCCAAGAACTCCCCGGCAAAGTAGGTGGCAAGGAGCGCAACCAATAAAGGGGCGATGCCGCGGGCGATGGGATAGACCTGACTCATGTCCCCGACGCGATAGGCGTTGAGCATCAGGCCGTAGTACAGGTAGTGAACGACTGCGGCGGCGAGAAGGAATGGAATGCTTTCTACGGAAGGGAGTGGGACCCATGAAGCCACAGCGAGTCCCACGATAAGACCAACAACGCGAATTGACACAAGCATCAGCAGACGGTCGCCGCTGCTCTTCACCATTGCATTCCACGACGCATGGGCAACAGCCGCGAGCAGCACAAGTGCGTACAGTGCGCTATGGGGCATGACGTAGCGGTAACCATCATGCATTGCGATCTGCCGGGTGGTTAACTCCGTCATTGGTTGTCACTGTCCCCAAGTCGAACGGATTCACGCCATCAAGGCAGCCCACGTTGTAGCCATATTGAGCCGGGTTTGAACGCCTTTGGTGGTGGGTATAGATCCCGCACTGGGAGCAGAAAAAGTGCTTCGCGGTCTTCGTGTTGAACTGGTATTGCCTCAGCATCTCGGCGCCCTGAACAATTGTGATGCCAGCGAGAGGAACAGATGCAACGATCGCGCCCCTGCGCCGACACATTGAACAATCACATCGGCGCGGATCTACGACCCCGTCGGGCAAGTCGAGTTCCAGAACCACTGCCCCACAGTGACACGAAGCGCGATGCTTTGCTTGAATCTCGGTTTTACCAACTTTCTTGATCATCATTTCTCCTTCAATTGAAAATTTCTCTACCACGTACCGCCAACAAGCGCGGCAATTTCAAGGACAGTTCCTGCGGCTTTGCCGAAGTACCTTGCTCTCCACCATCAAGTTGCAGAATCACCGTTTCACTCTGAAAATATGTCACGGTTCACCGCGTCGAGGAATGGCGTATGTTCCGACAACGTGCGCCACAGGTTCACTTGAACCCTCCGAATAGAGCGAAACCTCGCCGACAGCGAGCGACCGCCCAACCTTCATTAGCTTGCAAACAGCCACGATGCTCTTGCTCGCGGACGGTTTTCTTAGAAAATTGATGGTGAGACTCGTTGTAACGGTGAGGGGAATGATTCCGATTTCACCAAGGATTGCAACGTAAAGCGCGACATCAGCAACACCCATGAGAACGGGGCCAGAAACCGTCCCACCTGGTCTCAGTTCATCTGGTCCGACCGCGTGCGTCACCGTCGCGCCTCTGTTGCCGACCTCCTGGACGACGCACTTGGTCTGCGGAAATTCGGCGGCGATGAAGGCGATAACTTCTTCTTTGGTGACCATGTTTTCCTTAGGAAAATTTAGCAGACAGATGGAGAATTTGGCTGAGCGCGACAGCAAAGGCGACGAACAGCAGGTAGGTGAAATCCTTGTTATGCAGCAACGCCGTCAGGTCCATTGCCACGTCGACGCGGACTGACTCAACTCGATGTGTCATTGAGCCACGCCGAATTCTGTAGAACGATCCGGTAACCATCATGGTCTTCATAGGTGCGGCCGTTGGCATCCCAGTACGGATTGAATGAAATGACGGACTTGAAACCAGCGTTTATCAGGTCTGCACATGCGCCATCCCACTCTGCCTTGGCTGGCATGTAGAAAACAATCAAGTCTTCCTGCGTGGGTGTCGGAGTGACTGGATGGCCGTGGCACTGCGTGAATTCGAAGTGGTACTGTGCCCCAGGCTTGCCGAGCATGACGCCATCAAAACCCGCATGGTCCTGAAAACTGGCGATAACGTGCAATCCCAGTCCTTTGACATACATGGCTTGAGCTCGGGCCAGATCGCCAACCGGGCGTGCGAGACGAAGGTGATGTTGCATTGGTACGTCCTAAGGTTTATCAAGAAATTCGGAATGGTTGGTGTGTGGTCACGACGTTTTCAAGCTCTGACTTCCTGCATTAAGCGCAAGCGCTGAGGATGTCCGGCAACCGACAATGGCAGGGGCTTCGTGTATGAGTTCGTCGTCTTTCAGGGCCTCGACCATAAAGTGGGCGAAGTCCACGCGGCGCGTGATATTGCTCGAGAGGACAGGGTCGCCAACGTGCCTGCTCCAAACCGGCAGTCCTTCGCTCTCCCCCTCTTCGAGGGCACTCCCGCGCACGACCGTCCATCGGCTGCCGCTTTCGAATACCCGTCTGCAGGCCTCCACCTGGTCGTCGAGTTCAGCGACGCGAAGCAGTCTCGCGAGCCAACTTGCGATCGCCACGAGCGTTACAAAAGTCCGCGAGTACACGTCCTTGCCGTCTCGCGTGATGTGCCATCCGCAGGAGAAAATGAGGCGCGCGCATGGGTGTGCGTAGTCCAGAACTGCCTGTGTCGTTCCAGACGAATACTGTTGAATACCCCAGGGGGCAAGCACGACAAGCACTCCGTCACACCCGTCCACCGCATTCTTGATGACTTGGCGATCATTCGTTGCTCCAGGGACGATGGTGATACGCCCTTTGAACTTGTCAAGCTTCCCTACGCTGCGCTCCCGACAAACACCAACGACCTCGTAGCCGAGGTTGAGCGCGTGTTGCACCATGTACTGCCCGAGTTTTCCAGACGCACCGACTACACAGATCGTTTTCATATTTCATCCTTCATTTCAAAGACATGCGATGCTGGAAACGCGACTGCCCGCGTCTGGATCGACGGTTCGCAAGGGCTCCCGATTTCCCAAAACAAAGTCCAATAGCAGATTGGATATTAACATCGGTCACAAAGTCAACTATATTCAAAGTCCTTAAACGAACTTGGCCTTTATCAAGGGCTCCACCATGCGCCTGCCACTGGTCCACCTCCTTCACGTTATTTTCCGCAGTTGCCAGTCGAAGCTCGGCACCGTCAGGTCCAGAGGCCTCGACGCCGATGAGCGCTACCTGGCCCGGTCGGTCGATGCGCCTGACTTTGAGGTCCGGATTCAGGCCCTGGAACGCAGGAGAAACTGATGGGCCACGGTGACTGTCGGCGTCGCCCCGTTGTAGCCGGCGATACACGCTCACTGAACAGGGCAATGCGCCTCAACCAGGCCTAAGTCAATCCATTCACACCAGGAGATAGAAATGAAAAATATCGGGTATTGCTTGAGCTTGATCATTGGCATGGCGCTGGCTTCCAGCGCCGCATTGGGAAGCCCCATCAAGATCGAATCGGGCGCGATAGAAGGAGAACAAGTTGGCGGCCTGAGGATTTACCGGGGCGTTCCGTACGCCAAAGCGCCTGTCGCCGATTTGCGGTGGCGCGAACCGCAGCCGGTCGAACCTTGGAAGGGCGTGCATCAAGCGACCCGGTTCGCCCCCGCCTGCATGCAAACTGGTGTGTCGATGCCAGGCGAAGTGCCACCAGCGGTGAGCGAAGACTGCCTGTTCCTCAACATCTGGGCTCCTTCAAGGGTCGCAGCGACCCCCTTGCCGATCATCGTCTGGATCCATGGCGGCGCCTACAACAATGGGTCGGCGTCGATGCCGCTTTACCACGGCGACCGATTGGCCCACAAGGGGGTCATCGTCATCACCGTGGCCTACCGACTGGGTGTGCTGGGCTTTCTCGCGCATCCAGAACTGACTCTCGAGTCAGCGCACCATGGCTCCGGAAACTACGGTTTGATGGATCAGATCGCTGCCCTTGAATGGGTTCAACGCAATGCCGCGGCTTTTGGCGGCGACCCGCAGCAGGTCACGATCGCAGGGCAATCGTCTGGTGCAATCTCGGTAAGCGCATTGATGGCATCGCCGCGCGCAAAAGGTCTGTTTCATCGGGCCATTGCACAGAGCGGCGGACTCTTTGAGCCCAAGCAACTCGGCCGCGGCTATCTGCTGGAAAACGCCGAGCGCGATGGCGAAAAATATGCAGCCTCGCTGGGCATTTCGTCACTGAAAGAATTGCGGCAGCGACCGGCGGTGGACTTTCTCGGATCGGGAGCGAGCGCGATCGCGCATCCGGTGTTCGAGCCGTATGTGCTGCCCGAAACGCCCTATGAGGTCTTCACCTCCGGTCGCCAAAACGACGTTCCTTTGCTGCTTGGCTCCAACGCCGACGAGGCTCGATCATTGACTGACGTCACTGCCGTGAAGGCCACCACATTTGCGGCGGACCTTGAGCGAAGCTTCGGCCCGTTGCCACCAGCACTGGCCACGGCCTATGCTTACGGCACGGACGAGGAAGCGCGCGAAGCACGACTCGGTCTGGAACGGGACCTGCGGTTTGGTTGGGATATGTGGGCTTGGGCGCGACTGCAC
>Ga0194060_10002292_pt1 | contig 13662 bp, 10 predicted proteins | sample SepL225m_MetaG_FD_163427 | JGI IMG/M metagenome (GOLD analysis project Ga0194060, IMG submission 163427) | Anoxic zone freshwater microbial communities from boreal shield lake in IISD Experimental Lakes Area, Ontario, Canada - Sep2016-L222-5m | ecosystem: Environmental > Aquatic > Freshwater >... | reverse complement strand
CTTAACAGCATTCGCAATCCACCGGCAATTGCCTTGGCATCGCACGATACGATGACCCCGCCTCCGCTATCGCCGAGTGCCGCGAAGTCGCATTGATCCGTAATCAAAAGCGGGCAGGCACATGCAGCAACTTCGAGGGCAACAATGGTCATAGTATCATAACGGGAAGGTATTACAAAAAGGTCGGCAGCATGATAAGCCCAACTTTTTTCAGCACCGAATATCGGTGGAAATATTTTTACTTTATCCCGCATGTCAAGCACATCAACTTTTCTTTCAACATCAGCCTGAAATCCGCCGTGATCGTTCCCGAATATCAGCAGTTGATAATCAGGAAATTCCCCGGCAATCAACGAAAATGCCTCAACCAGCAGGTCCGGCCCCTTTTCCGGACTCAGCCTGGCGATGCACAGAATTATCTTCCGGCCATCCAATCCGTAGCGTTCACGAAAGGCTTTGTCATCTCTCTTGTCAAGTCCATGCGTCGTAATGCCATTTGGAATAAAACAGATTTTTTCTTTCTGAACATCGAACCGGACGTAGTTATTATATTCACGTGGTGATATGGCAATGACGGCATTCGCATCGCGCAAAATTGGACGAGTCCCGAAGAACCTGAAAATCCGTTTAAACAGTAGTGATCGTCCCCAGATATCAAGCTGACCCATTGCTGAGAAAACATACGGGACATTGTGTTTTCTTGCCGCTTTATAGGCCAACGCATTGATTGGCGACCAGTTGCCCGCCAAGTGAAGGATGTCAAACCTGAGAATATTCTCGTCGAACCACTTACCGGCACCTTTTGGGATAATATAGCGGTCAGACAAACAAGGTAGATCTATCCCTTCAACACCCTCAATTTTATCAATAAAATTTTGATCCCAGCCTTTCGAAGTTGCCAGAATTGCACATTGGTGGCCTTTTTGAATCAGTTGACGGCTCAGTTGATGGACCCGTTGCATAATGCCGCCACCGACGATCGGGTCCATTAGCGAAAGAACGTTGAGTATTTTCATATCAAGTTCCCAGATGAGGTTTTTCCATTGTCCTCAGCGCCTTTTACGAAAACGATCAGTTGCTAACGCCGCATATTCTCGTTTCCCCAGTCTCCCGGTCAAACCATCGCGCACCCCGTATAGAAGTCCTAATATGCTTTGCCATTTGCTACGGACAGTCAGCAAAACAACGCGCTTACCTAAATGCAAGCCGGCAATCAAATGCGCCAAGGTAAGGTGTAATATATTTTTAGCCCATAACCGCTGAATTAATATCATATTCCTTGACTGATAATAAACATACTGGGGCGCATCCTTTCCTCCGGCCGAGACTGATTCCTTATGCCAGGCAACGGCTGTCGGCACATATCTTATCCGGTAGCCCTGCCTCATGGCACGCATGCCATAATCAACATCTTCGCCTACAGCAAATATATCATCGTCCAGCAGCCCGACCCTGGATAAAACTTCTTTCTTGATGAACATTGCACAGCCAACGGCAAATGGAAGATCGCATTCAGAATCATATTGCCCAACATCTTTTTGCCCATAGCCGGTCAAGCGGGTCGTCATGCACCACTCATAATACTTTGTACCGGCGGACCATATCCTGTCGCGCTCGGGATGATAGAGAATTTTCGGGGTCACCATCCCGATCTTACTATCGCTTTCAGCAACCGCCGCCATCTTTTTCAAAGCATCCGGCGCGATAAACGCATCGTTATTAAGAAGCAAAACATAATCAGCATTGTGTTCCAGAGCATAATTTATGCCGAGATTATTCCCGCCGGTAAACCCCAAATTTTGACTGCTTTCGATCAGGATGATCTTATCGTTGACCCGTTTGAGGATTGACAACGAATCATCTAGGGACCCGTTATCAACCACGACCGTAGTAAAGTTTGGATAATCGGATGACTCTATAGAACGGATACATTCTATCGTGTCCTGCGCACGGTTCCAGTTAACCAGTATAATGAAAATACTCAATGAAGATTCCGTCATTCGTTTACCATGCGTAGTTCGGATTTTCCGCTGATATAGCAGTTTTCATAAAAGCCTCAGTGCGAGTTTCTTGAATTATTGAGCGGCTGAGTGCCACACCGCACCCCATCAGAAACCAGACAAAATCATTCAAGTAGTAATAGTAAAAAAAGTTGCCCAGCAATATTGTGATATATGCCGCCAATATGCCGGCCAATATGTTTCGTTCCTCGCTGTCGCGACAAGAGGCTTTCAGTCCATGCCACATATACAATCCGACAATAAGCATAAAGTACCATTCGAGGCAGGCGCCTAACAGCCCGGTTTGGCCGAGGATATCAAAATGATGTGAATGCGCCCCCCCCCACACTGTCTGGTAACGCTCCGAGTACCAATGCGAGGCGTTTACACCCAGACCGACCCCAAACAAAGGACTTGACATCCATGCGTCTATGGCCAACAGCCTCGTTATAATATGTCCTTCCATAGAACCAGCTTCAGAGACACCAGGATCTATCACATCACTAAAGCGTGAGGAGAGAGCATCGAAGACCCGAGGGAAGTCTATATTTGCAGAGTCTCCGACAAACTGAGACATGATTACACTGCCCATTATTACTAATGATAATAGAATCGTGACATGCCGCCACGCATGAGACGCAGTGAGGTGTGCGCGCCATCTCACGAATAGTAAGGATGGTATGCCAATCAGGATAAACGCAGCAATTCCACTCCGCGATAAGGACAATAGTAATCCCATAAGTCCAGCCACTATAACCAGATAAGGAAGAATCTTCCTCCGTTTATGGGCGACAAGCCCCATTGCAATTAGCAGAACCCCGGCCATGTATCCCGCATAGTGGCTGACATCGGCGGGGAAAAAACCCGCTGCCCTAAAAAGTCCATAGGAGCCGGCATATGAGTATCCTCCAATTGATTGGTCATTTGCCGTGGAAATGCCGGCCATGAAAGTCTGGTACGTTGGCCAGTTCATACCCATATTTCCACCTATCACCTGGTATAACCCGTAAACCCCCTGCACAAGACCTGTCACAAGATAGAACTTGATGGCTTTAATGATGAATTCGGATCTTGTACCGACGATGACTACAGTAATAAATATGGCCATAACATTCATATAAATAAACATTATACGCAATCCATCGGACACCCGTGATGATGACAGCACGGCAATGAGCTGCACTAATAAAATCAATGGAAAAACACTTATGAATCTGGATAAACATTCTAATTGAAAACCGCCGCGCCTGCCGACCGCAGATCGAACAATAAGGGCAAGGAGAAAGAGGAAAAGCATAATACGCGACAAATAAATAGTAGCGCCGATGTGAATATTTATCCCGACAAGAGAAACCACCAGAGCTAACGCATAGAGGACAGTAACCGGTCGAGATGCCATTAAGGCCGCCAGAGTTACGACAGCCATAAAAGCAACACCAATAAAAAGCCAAATCATTGTTTTCTTACCCTGACCCGGGTGAGCCGATACCCAAAGGTTATTCTCTACACAAGCGCGTTGTGCAAATCATGATCACACATCTGCACAATCGACATCATGCCATAGTCAACATTTCACCAGAAGTTCATCGCAAAGAGAAATAAGGCGCCGGCAAAATAAAACGACCCCCTGCCATCAAATAGTCCCTTTCGCGAGCCTGAAATTCATCAATGAAGTGCCAGGGCAATACAAGGAAATAGTCCGGCTTATTAGCACGCGCTTCAGTCTCGGAAATAATCGGTATTCTCGAGCCTACCGTTTCCTTGCCCCATTTTTCCGCATTTCGTTCAGCCGCTGCAGTAATCAGTCTCTTATCTAACCCATAGTATTGCAATACGGTGTTCCCTTTAGTAGATGCCCCATAGACGTATACTTTTTTGCCGCGATCCACTTGATCTTTTATGAAGCCGACAACATCATTCTTGATCCTTTCAACCCGGAAGGCAAAGTCTGTGTATGGCAACCTTTCTTCTAACGACAGCATGGCTTCCTGTTGGCGAAGAGTTTGAAGGCGCTCTTCGGCAAGGTTACGATAGGTCTCGTCGCCAAATAAGGAGCGGTCAGCATTTTTTTGACGAACGTAAGCTCGCATGCTGCCTCCATTTACATCGTTCAACGTCGCGTCGACTACCTCAAATCCGTGCAAGCCGAGCAGATACTCAAATGAGTGCAGCGAATAGTATTCGAGATGTTCATGGCAAACATTGCCGAGCTCATTCGTGCTAAGCATAAGAGGCAGGTAGCTCATTTGGAGAATCCATAATCCATCGGGATGAAGAATGCGCTTGATGTCGGCGACAAAATCATTCGGCTTCTCCAAATCGTAAAACATTGCAATGCTCGTTACGATCTTTGGCCGTTTATCGGCCAACTCCGGATCATCAACCCACGCCTTTGACTGAAAGAAACCCACCATGAGCTTATTGGCAATCTTGCTCGAATATGGCGCCAAATTTTCGGCCGGATCAAATCCAATTTTATAGATTCCTTTTGTTTTATAAGTATCTAAAAGAGTGCCGTCATTGCAGCCGATGTCAAGAACGGCGTCACCGCTCTTCAAATGAATAAGCAGTTCCGCAGATTGGGCGATATCGGCAAGCGCGGTGCGCATCGTCTGATTTGTACCCGAACGATACCAGTAGTTCCGGTAAAGCGCCTCTGCCGGCACAGTGTGTTTGAGTTGTAAAAGTTGACACCGCTCACATAATACCAATTCGAGTGGGGCTTGCAGGCCATCCGGCTGATCCGGATCGGGAAAGTCAGATACATAGTGATCACCGAGAGCTAATATGGGGCTCAAAGAGCCTTCGCATACCCGGCATGTCGTTCGAGTTATCATAGAAAACCTCCATTCCGCTTGATAGCACTTATATTTTATTTTAATGGTTATCGGTGAGAAGCACGACTATTGCGTAAGTTATCTATCAATAGTCTGTCTAAATGGGCTTACGCGCGATCAACATCATGTCGCTTCGTAGCCACGGAAATATATCGACCAAAGCGATGAGCGGCGCTTTAGCAATCTTGAACCTGAGGGGCTCAGAGGATGAAATTTCTTTGCTGCGCATATGGGTGGTTATATCGTGCAAGCTCTTCATCTGCACGACTCGCAGATTGTTCTCGATTAGCACGAACTCGACTATCGAGAAATTGGTTGCGGTGAAAACGAACTGAAACTCCTCGATGGTGTACTCGTGATGGTGCCCTCCATGAAAAGGCGCATCGAAATACTCGCGAAGGTTAGCCCAATTGGAGTAGCCTATCATCACCTTCAAGCGGGTGGTCAACCGCAACGCATTCGGCGTCGTCGCGATACAGACACCGCCCGGTTTAAGCACTCTCATAATCTCGAGTAAAACTGATTTGGGTGAGTGGATCAGGTGCTCAATCACATCCGTGAATAATACGCAATCTGCAACACCGCTTTCTATCGGTAGCGGCTCGTGCAGCACGTCGCAGAAGTGACACTCGACGCCAGTGGTCTTGAGGTTCGCAATTGGCGCCCCCCCCCGGCGTCAGGGGAGTCCACTGAAATGACTCGGCATCCAAGTTTGCGTCCAAAACGGGCGCCAATGCCCCTGCCAGTCCCAATATCTACAAGTACGCCGTTCTGCGGAAGATATTTCGCCAATGCAATCATCTCTTGCAGGCCAAACTCAGTCGGGGAATGTATCCACCCTTCATCTGTGGCCAATGGCGTTGAGTTGTATTCAGTTGAGACTGCTTGATAAAGTTGTACGACCGCATCTCGCGTTATTGATCCCCCTGGCATTTTCACCCCCATATAGATATAAATCTCATGCTTTTTCGCATGACGTTTTACCAACTCGATGAGAAGCACGACTATTGCGTAAGTTATATATCAATAGTCTGTCCCGGTGTATTGCAGCGTAGAGTTTCAAGATGCTTTGGGCAATCCAAAAGGGCATGAGAGTAATCACACGGGCGGTCAAACGTTGCCATTTCAATTGCAACCGACATTCAAGCCATTTGGAATATTCTGTCAATGAGTAAATACCGAGCGCACGGTAATAAATAAGGCTGTGTAATCGTTGCCAGGGCAGCCGGCGGCAGACAGCCCGCTTGCTGAAGTCGGAAAAATCGGTGAAAGACCAAATCAATTCAGGCCACTTAAACATCCAGATGTCAAAACCAAGATTAGCCCATTCCGCATTACCAAGCCGAATGACGATCCATGGCGTCGCGATCACCAAAATCTTTCCCGGCAACATGCTTTGGAAAATAACCCCGACATGTATAAAACGTGAACCATAGTATTTAGCGCGGTCACGCGACAACCATACACTTCGCCTGATGACGACGCCGCCAATAAAGGTTAAATAATCGCCGACCTCAGCTAGAAATCGTTCCTTATCCGGGGAATCATCTTCATACACGCGATCCGACGTCATCGCCCATTTTCTTTCCGCCAATAATTCTGACAAATCTGCATTTCGGATTTCGGAATTCACTACTACCAAACTGTAATCTTCCCCGATCACATCTAATACGGCGCGAACTGCGCCCGGCTTCAATATATCGTCGTCCGAGAACAACCAGCAAAATTCTCCCTCTGCCAACCCTACGGCGCGGTCATAATCCTGGTCCACCCCTCCCTTGGCCGCCAGACGGATATACTTTAATTGGGAACATTGTTCACCGTATCTGAGGACTATCTCTTCAGTATTGTCCGGCGATGCACCGTCAACGACCAAGACTTCAACATCATCAGTCAATTGCGGCAAAATACTTTCCAGGGTTGCTCCGATAAACTGAGCGCGATTGTATGTAGCGATACAAATTGAAAGGGCTTTATTCGCCATCGGTTGTCTGCTGTAATTGTTTAATTTCATTATCAACCATGCTGCACACCAATTCTTCGAAGCTTATTGAGGGTTCCCAACCACAGATTTTTTTTATTTTGGATGGATCGCCAACATAAGGCGCCTGGGTTGAAGGTACAAACGATTCGTCTTGAGAAATATATTCGTCAGCATTTAAACCTACGTGGGAAAAAGCGGCATCCACAAAATTACGGACCGTATGGGGAACGCCTGACGCAATGATATATTCACCGCCATTTGACTGCTGCAATGTGAGCCACATAGCCTTGACATAATCTTCTGCGGCGCCCCAATCAACAACGGAATCAAAAGACCGGATTACCAGTTTTTGGGGCATCCCTCGATGCGCAAGTGCCGCTGCGCGAGCAATTTGCTTTGTTATGAAGCTCAGGCCCCTGCGGGGAGACTCATGATTGTATAAAATCCCCACCGCAGTAAACAGTCCAAATGCCTCCCGGTAATATCGGCATACGTGCAGGGCTGCACTTTTGCTTATGCCATAGGGTGTATTTGGTCTCTGGGGCGTTAACTCGTTCTGGGGAAACGTTTCAGGCAGGCCAAATATGTGAGAACTGGCAGCATAAAAAAATTTGCATTTATTACAATAATCAACCAATGCGCGCAAGACATCATCGGCTGCCAATAAGTTAACCGTCACAAACGGCGCCAGTTCACCGGTTCTGTTTTCGCCACTCTGCGAAGAAAAATGATGGGCAGCCAGATAATATACTTCGTCAGGTTTAATTTCTTGGATAAGATCTCTAAGATTACCTGAATTATTCAAATCTATGACAACGACTCTTTCCAATATCTGCGTTAGATCAGGGGACACTTCTGCATGTGTAAGGCTTGTCCCATAAATTTCATACTGCTTGTCGTGCAATAATCTACTTAAGTAGTATCCATCTTGCCCGGAAACTCCAATAATCAAAGCTCGATTCATTTTGGCCGAAACCTGCTAATTAGCACTTCACGCACAATTGTAGCCAGTTCGCCCTTACGATTTAACCACAGTAGCACAGGAATTAACACAAGGCTGAATAAGAGCAGACGCAAGGCAAGGAAAAGTGACGCCATACCTAATGTTGCACCTTCTGGTATGATGATCATAGATAATACTAAACCTACGATCATTAATAGAAATACCCCCAAAATTTCACCAAAGAAGACCATCATATCCTTCCTCTGCTCAAAAACATAATAGGCGGCAAGGAACGTGCTACCACATCCGGAGCATAAATAGACAACTGAGGTACCCCAAGCAACACCCAGAATCCCCCAACCCATATAGACAGCTATCGAATCAAGGATAAGGGACAGTGGTATCAACGCCAATATAATTCTCAATATATACTTCTGTTTATCAATAGAGATCAAGAGCGCCCACGTGATAGAAACGCTGGAATAAAAAAAAACAGATCCCAATAGAATACATAATGGAGTGATAGAAGGAATATATTTCGGTACGAAAAACCTTATCAGAAATGGAAATATTAAAATACCACTACCAATTAATAAGCTCATAAGTGCCACCACTGCCCGCATCGGCCCGGAAAATAGCCCACATAGAGCCCTTGGATTACCACAAATCCCGTATCGTTCCAACATCTTTGGATAAAGGACACTGGAGATCGAACCCGGCACCAAGGCAGTTACGTTGCTAACCATGATACATAGGGCATAGTAGCCTAACATAGTTCCGGTAAGCTTCGCTGCAATAATCCAACGATCCATGCTCAGGAGGATTGCCGAGAGTAGAGAAATAGTTATTAGGGGGAAACCACTTAATAGTAGGTCCCAAACTGTTTTTATATGTACATGTAACGTAAAGCTGTAATTCCCTTTCCAGAACCAATAGACAATTACGATTGTCTCCGCAAGGGTGAGTCCGATCAAAGCGCCTTTCAATGGATCACTGAAGCCAAATGCAAAAAGTACAACCAGAAGTGTAGACAAAATACCTAAGGCCGCAACTCCTTGGCTTGCTAAGCTGAAACGGTTATCCGAACGAAGAAGACAAAACAAATAGTTAAATATTGCCGATAAGAAAATAATTATGGATGTAATCTGAAGAGCGCCGCTATATTCTGCACTCACAAACCATGCCCAAAGACACAAAGTGACACTGGCTACCCCAGCGAGAGCCATACTTACCCAAAGGGAGCTATCTACTACAGTTTTGACTTGCACTGCGTTTCCCTGACCACGCAACGTAGGTATAGACTTGCACATCGATTGAAAAATCCCTAAATCCGAATTACTACCATATCCCATGATGACGCCCATCAAGTTCCATGCGCCCAATTGTGCTGGCGTGAAAAGGACAGGCAACATCAATGAACGCACGACTCCTGCTAATTGTGCTATGAATGAAGCGGCCAGATACACAGCACTGTTTTTCAGCAACTGCTGACGTTCGTTAGCTCTAGATTCTTTAGCGATTTGCATGGGTGACATTTTCTTACCTAATCGTTCTTGCCAGCTTTAATAAAACATTGCGAACGTTGGTAATCCCTACATTTCCTCATCATGACCAAAACATTATCCATCGCACCCAATGCTACCAGCACCTATGGCCTTGGATTGAGATGCGAGTACTCGACCCGTAGTTTATCACACAGACAGTCCCAATGACGAACGATTAATTCCTGCTTTGTCCTTTCATCAATATAATGCTTAAATTTGATCACTTTTGCAGGAACGCCTACTGCAATACTATGAGGGGGGACACTCCTCGTAACGACACTATTTGCTCCTATGACTGAATTATCACCAATCTCAACACCTTGATTAATAAAAACACTGGCACCTATCCAAACATGGTCGCCAATGTTCACATCACCCGTCTTAATCCTTCGCTGGCTATCTGGTATTCGAAAATCCTGATCCGCTTCGTTATTCATTGTGTATATCTTAACAAAGTGACTGATTGCACAGGAATTACCAATACTAACTCTGCATCCTTCCCAACTTAATATCTGACTGTATCGTCCGATATAGCTCCCTTCACCACAAGATATCTTCCCTGGACCATAAAACAAAATATCGTGCCCACCGAAGCCGAAAGTGCGGTGAATATCATATTTTCTTTTGTATCGCAGATAGCGAAAGCCATCCGGCCACCTTGCGATTAACCACCTGATCATAGCTGGGATCTTTATTAAGTATTTCATAATTATTAAACAACCTCTTTAAATTTCTATTTATAAAAATTAATGAAGTAAACCGCTAGTTTTTCACGCGCAACAACGCTTTTGGGCGATTATTATACGGATGAAGCCACGACTAACCCCCAAGCGGCAGAATAAACGATCGAGTCCGGTAATAACCTTCGCCGTTGAGTAGCGAAACCAATCAGGACCTTTGATCCACATTGCCGCATTAGCAAAGGCATTAAAATGAACATCTACTAAGACATCAAATTTATCGTACAAATAATCCGCAAAATCGAATACAGATTTATCCTTGGCTGCGACCTCTTCCATAGGAGTAAAATATTCCGGTTTTTCTTTGGTAATCCCGCGAATCCGTCGAATTGAATCGCTAATTTTTTGCCGATAAGTCCGATCATAGGTTGGCAAAAGCAATCTGATAATACGTCCAAGCCATATATCCAAACGTCGTGGCGGCAAATCATCGCATGTGGCTACAATACCACCCGGTTTGAGAGCCTGATGAACTCGATCCATAAATGATGTCAAGTCTGGCAAATGGTGAAAGGCCGACCAGCCAGATATAGAATCAATCGTTTCTGTGCCCAGATTCAAAGAGGTCACATCCTCAAGATGATAGGTCACGCTGCCAAAGCCATCTTTGTAGGGGTTTTCATCCAGCATGCGTTTTGCCAACTCGATCGCTTTAGGTGATAAGTCATAGGCATCGACTGCTTGGCCGCGTCTTCCAAGTTCCAGCGCCAGCCATCCCGGGCCACAACATATATCCAACACTTTTCCACCTGGACGATGGGCAACAGACTCAATAAGACGATCACGAAACTTTCCATCAAGTAAATTTGTCATTTTAGAATCTATCGGCTCCTGATCTGGAGATGAAGGGATAAATCTTGTTGCACGGCGTATATCGGCTTCAAAAGGAATCTGACCAAAGACAGTGCGACCATGAGTGCTCCTATCGAAAAAATCGGCCTCCAAAGATTTCATTTTCTCTATGTCATAAGTCATGACGACCTCCTTCGTGCGGTAATCAGTATTTTTTTGGTTTACCGTCCAGCCATTTCTAAAGCAATTGACTCAATTCTTGCAGCGGCTTGGCCATCAGGCACATATATGTGCTTGCCGAGGAAACTCTGCCTCGCAGGTGATAAATCGTGCAATATATCTCTGCGTTCTTCACTACATGCTGTTTTAAACACCTTCAAGAGATCATCGTCGTTACGCGGAACCAGAACAGCGCCAGTATCTTCATACATTTGATTCCATGTCCAGCCTGAAAAAGCAGGACAGATCGTTAACTTATTTGCGATCAGGGAATCAAACGTTGCCGTTGAACCAAGAAGCACGACTGCATCAGAAGCTGCGATTAGATCACTAATATTCTCTTTGGGATCAACAAATACAATGTTCTTAGATTCATTCTCAAGATTTCTTGTTTTACTCAAGTTTAAGAGAGGGTGAGGCTTCACGACAAGGTGCATTCCCGGAGTCTGACTCGCCGCCGAGAATATCGATTTTTCCAAAGAATCGTAAATATCTCGGTCTTTCTTTTCGCTATAGCTACCATAGTGCACCGAAGCGAACACAACCATCGTCTGATATTTCTGGGCACCCAGTCTCGCCCGTGTTTTTTGGATATCATCATCCGAATATCTAAAAAGCCCATCATGTCTTGGTGAACCCGTAACTGACATTCGTTCTAGTGGGACACCATGGCTTGCAAGGACCTGCAGTGACTCCTTACCCCACACAGCAACTCGATCAGCTAAAAAAAACCTCCATTCCACAGCTTCATCACTATATGTACCAAACTGAACATCAAGCAACGGTATCCCATACCTCCGTCCCACAAGAAAATATACCCGGGTGCGGAAATCTGCAACATCTGGCGATACGATAAGTTTTGGCTTTAAATCGCGAACAATGGTCTTTGCTATTAAAGCTTCCTCAACGAGTGTGGGCAAGCGATCTTCAAGAAGCCAACTTAATAGATTATGTACTTGTTTAGCCACATGACCATACTGAGTAAATACTAACGCCTGTGAAACACCATCAACCGTCAAAAGTTTCTTGATAGAATACAATTGCCTACGCACCGCATCCGCACGAAGCTTTACACCATCATCCCAATATTCCCATATAGAAACTCTTCCATCGTTCTTTTTGCACCCATGATCTGAATGTATGGCACATATTCGAACATCACTTCTGGTTTTCATCTTATCAACTACAGGCCTTAAGGCATCCCTGTATATGTAATCACTGAATCCCAAAAATAAAATCGGTCGCTGCGGCCAATCCTTATGATCACTTAAAGTTCTACGCAATAATATACGCCTCCGCATGCCAGAAGCTATAGTTCTAAACTTCGACACTGCCTTCCTTGCAAACAACCAGCTAATTTTGGTCGGATAGAGAACCTTTGGCAAGTGATATAGGGCGAACTCAACCGCGATAGCATCCCAAAGCTGAATGTCATCAATATCAAGAGACGTAGATAGTTTGCTATTATCCGATAATCGGATATCACCCAACTTAGATACCATGTCCGAAGACTCACGAAGAATGTTAAGAACTTGCCTATGATCCATTTTACAGCTTCCTACCCATCATAAGGTTCCATACTCCCAGCATAATAGCAGGCGTGAACAACACGGGCATGAAAATGGAACGTATCAAGCCGAAAATTTGCCCCACCACCGTGGCTGCAAAGTACCTAATTGAATCCTTTATAATTGTTTTTTTTCAGAATTAGCCATTCTGCTGATTACTCTTCTTTTGTTAGATTTTTCTCAAATTGATGCGATTTCAATGCTCATTTCTCAGCTATTGAAATGAGAAAGTTTTTTACTACCAATAGGATATACATCGAATCCTATGTCATGGCACTTCCTGTGATCGATAATATTGCGCCCGTCGAAGATAAAGGCCGGCTTGATCATCCCCTCGTGAATCTTTTCATAATCCAGACCGCGGTACAGATCCCACTCAGTCATAACGGCAATTGCATGTGCGCCCCTCGCTGCCTCGTAGGGATCCTCGATGTATTGAATATGTCCATCCAGACCGGCCAGATCCAGTTTCGCGTTTTCGATCGCCTGCGGATCAGTGACGACCACCTCGGCCTGCTCCTCGAGAAGGCGCCTGGCAATATAAATTGCTGGGCTTTCCCTCGTGTCTCCCGTGTTGGCTTTGAAGGCAAAGCCGAAGAGGCAGATCCGCTTCCCCGCAAGTGTGTTGAACATGGCCGCAAGCATGGTCGTGATGAACCGGTCCTGCTGATATTCATTGATCTTGACGACACGCTCCCAGTAGTCGGCTACATCGTCGAGGCCGTAGTATCGGCAGAGATAAACCAGATTTAGTATATCCTTCTTGAAACATGATCCTCCAAAACCAATGCTGGCATTGAGAAATTTCCCTCCGATGCGGCTGTCCATCCCCACAGCTATGGCCACCTCTGCGATGTCGGCTTCCGTTTTTTCACAGAGGGCAGAGATTGCGTTTATTGAAGAAATCCGCTGAGCTAAAAATGCATTGGCAACGAGTTTTGACAATTCACTGCTCCAGATGTTTGTCGTCAGGATCTTATCCCGTGGGACCCAGCGACTATAGATATCCACCAGGATGTCCCGGGCGTTACGGCC